>MDTB01112887.1_pt1 | contig 11337 bp, 13 predicted proteins | sample 811161 | NCBI WGS metagenome assembly MDTB01 (sample SAMN05326650, study PRJNA326480) | marine metagenome | isolation source: seawater | place: Mediterranean Sea | collected 2009
ATCAAGGGACAGTTTTTTAGGTCTTTTAATGACTTGGGCGCCTCTAATTTTAGAGATATTTTCAATCTCATCACAATCAGTTGTAACAACTACCTTATCTATATCCTTATTGTTTAAAAGTTTGTCTATTGAATGGCAGATTAAAGGTTTATCATGCAAAATGCGCAAATTTTTTCTTGGAACACCTTTGGAACCAGATCGAGCAGGAATGACGGCAAGTACTTTATGTTTTTTGTTCAAACTACTTTCTTTTAAGAGGTGATAACACCATTAGTAATTGTCTCCCCTCAAGAGAGGGTTCTTGGTCAATCTGAGCAACATCATTTAACTCATTACTTAATCTATTTAATAATTCAAGCCCCATATTCGAGTTTAATATTTCTCTGCCTCTGAAACGAACTGATATTTTTGTTTTATCCCCATCCTCAATAAAGCCTTTTATTTTTTTTAATTTGATTTTATAGTCTCCGATATCTGTAGATGGTCGAAATTTTATTTCTTTTAAAGTATGTTTTTTTATTTTTGATTTTGATGCTGAATTACTCTTTTTCTTATCAAAAACATGTTTACCATAATCTAACAATTTACAAACAATTGGAACAGATTCAGAGGAAGATACTTGTACCAAATCAAGAGAACTTTCTTTTGCTGAAATTAACGCTTTTTCAATGGCAACAATACCGATTTTTTCTCCGCCCACACCAATAAGCATCACCTCGGAAGCTTTAATGTTTTCATTAATTGGAGCTTTTTTACTTCTGTTGATAGCTATATTGATTACCTACAAATAAATTGGTTTAAAATTAAATACACTTTAGATAAATGTTGATTAGATGCTTGTATACTTTCATATTATTTTGCGATTTTAAACTAATTAGTTTTTTTAGCAAATACTTAAGGTTCTAAAAAAAAACTTTGCCATCTATCATTCAATAACTCAAAAACAACTCTTTTATTAATTCTTTCAGGATGACCATCCCAGAATTCAAAATAATAAGGAGTAAATGAGTATCCTCCCCAGTAAGAAGGTCTAGTCATATGATTTTTACTATTTTTCACGATTTTATTATATTTTTTTTTGACTTCTTCATATGAATCTATTTTAGATGACTGATTTGAACTAACAGCCAATGCATTTTTATGAAGAGATCTGTTCTTAAAATGATTATCAGAAATATTCTCAGAAGATTTTTTAATTTTTGCTTTTATTCTTATTTGTACATCTATTGAATTCCAATAAATTAAAGCTGAGATTTGATCATGCGTCTCAAATGAAACAGCTTTTTGTGAATTATAATTACTGAAGAAAATCCATTCATTCTCTATGATATATTTTAAGTTTACAAACCTAGAATCAACCTCTTTAGTTAATTTGTTATATGAACTTATAACAATAGCATCCATTGATTTCTGGTTTTTTTCTAAAGCTTTTTCAGCTTTTTGAATGAAAAATTTATATGGTCCATTATGTGAAATATTAGAAATATCTATCATATCAGTTTTATTTACTCTGTAAAAAATGTTGGCTTATCTGAATTATCATTAACAAATTCATACTCTATGGTCTCTTCTAAAGCCTTTTTAAGCGAATATGGAGGAATAAATTCAGTATTGTGAACACTTGAATCAAATTGTGTTGTGCTAAGAAATTTTTTCACTCTGATTGAGCTAATTGGAAGATTGTTTTTAAGAAAAAAATTAATAAAGTCTGCAAAATATCCAATTAAAATACCTAAATAATAAGGAAGTCTTATACTAACATTATTTTTTTTAAAAAGAATATTTCTTGAGATTGATAAAAGATCATTCATATTTAAGTCTGGTTTATCAATATAGTTATAGATCTTAAGTCCTTTTTGATTATTCAAACAAAAATTTATAAAAGCAGTTACATTTTCAACATAAGCCATTGATTTTATATTTTTACCATTACCAAACATTATGAATTTTTTTGAAGCTACTTGCTTAAGTAAATTATAAACATTTCCTCTATTGCCTTTACCAAAAATAACCGTTGGTCTAATTATAGTAAGGTTTCTATTGTTGGCATCTTCCTCATACCACTCTTTAAAAACTGCTTCAGCTAAATATTTTGTTCTTCCATAATCATTAAAATAATTAGCTTCTCCATTTTCACCTGTATTTGGTGGAGCAAAACCATATATTGCTACTGAGCTTGTAAATATGATGTTGTTTATTCCATTTTCACGAGCAATATTACAAATATTTCTAGCGCCATCCACATTGACGTCATCATATTTACTTATTGGTTTAATATCATCTCTGTGAACTGCAGCTAGATTGATAATAACATCAGCATCAGAAATCAAATTTAAGCTTTCATAATCCTCAACATCTACTTTTAAATTTTTATTTGTTATTTGGCTTTCTTTTATATCTGCACAAAAGGCATCTATTTTTGAGTCATCTTTTATTTTATTTAGCAGAGATGTTCCAACAAAGCCACTACCGCCAAGTACATAAACTTTAATCATGATTTTTTAAATTAGAGAGGTATCTTTTAGGCGATACTAAAAGGCCAAAAGTCCAAAAAAAATGTGCACCTAAAAACCCAACCATATAGCTTGCAATTGATTTTATATTTCCTAAATTATATGAAAATATAGAAATTAATGTGAAATAAGTTAAAAGCAAGAAAAACAATATAGTATGTAAAATTGGTTGAGTAAAACCTAATATAAAAAAAACAATGGTAAATATAAAAAAAATGGGTGGAACTAGTTGTCGTATAGACATGAAGTTTCTATGTTTTAGAACAAATATTCCTCGGCCAACTCCATAATTAAAACATAATTTAAAAAAATCTTTGAGATTCTCTCTTGGATAATGATAAACAGGTATAGTTGAATCTTGATATATTTTTCCACCATATTTTTTAATTCTGTAATTTAAATCGCTATCCTCAGATATGTCTGAATGAATTGAATCAAAAAATAGTTTATTTCTTCTAAGGAAAGAGTTGGAGAATGCACCTAAGTATATAGAATCAACATATCCGGTATATTTTATGTCTCTTGATTTAGATCCACCAAAGCATAATGGATGGGACATTAAGTTTGCCACAAGCTCTTGGCTTTTTGATGAGCTTGTTACTCTCATAGACCCTCCAACAACCTCAGCATTAGTAATCTTGTATAGTTTATAAATTTTATCAATATAGTCATCTGGTATAGATGACCTAGCATCTAGTCTAACTATTAATTCTCCAGTTGCTAAATTAAAAATTTTATTTAAGGACTTGGTTCTTGATAACCCAGGGACAGAAATAAAAGTTAAAAATTTACTCTTATTCTTGAGAAGCCTAGTTGCTTCTTCTTTTTGAAAATCTGATGCATCTAAAAAAATAATTTCATATGAAATGTTTGATTCTTTTAGATTTGATATTTCATTTAGAAGTCTTTTAATATTCTGATTTTCTTTATAAGTTGTTATAACAATGCTTACATCAACAGAGCCCATTTATCTAATCTAAATACTAAAACCAGCTTCAATCGAGTCGTTATAAAACATCTTTACTGTATCAAGAGAATAATCATCAAGATCTCTTCCAAGATCTTTCATACCTGCGATCAGGCCAGGTGTAAGAGTTATTATATGTGTTCCAGTTCTTTCAGCTTGTATTATATTAAATACCTCTCGTGAACTTGCCCATAAAATCTTAATTTTTTCTGAACTCTTTGCTAAATTAACTGCATACTCCATAGTCGGTTCAGGATCTATTCCAGTATTAGCAATTCTACCAGCAAATATTGAAATAATAGCTGGAACATTTTTATTTAACACATTGTAAACATTATCTATATGCGACTTTGTAAAGATAGCTGTAACATTTAAACTAACACCTTCATGTGATAATTTTTCTATCAATTCATATGTATTTTCTTGTTTGGTGTTTGTAACAGGTATTTTTACAAAAATATTATTCCCTAGACCTTTTAAAATTTGAGCTTGATCATACATTTCATTTATATCATCAGAAAAAACTTCAAATGATATGGGTTTGCTTTTGATTTCAGATGTTACCGATCTAGCAAATGCTAGATAATCATTAATTCCAGCCTTTGCCATTAAAGTTGGGTTTGTAGTAAAGCCATCTACAAAACCTAGTTTATCTGCTTCAATCATTTCATTAACGTCTGCGCCATCAGCATAAATTTCTATATTAGGTTTATTCATTTTGTAGACTCCCATTTTGTTTCATTAACCGCAACCTTTGGATGTGAAATAAGAAGATGCCATAATACTGCTTGCCATCCTTCAGTATGAGGAGTTGTTAAAGATTCATCTATTGTTGGTATTACCATTACCAATTCACTTGATTGTTTTGTATATCCTCCATCCCTACCAACAATACCTAGAACAGAAGACCCCAGTTTATTCGCAAGACTCACACAATTTACAAGATTTACACTAATATTTTTTTCATTACTGCCGCCTCCGACAGAAAATACAAATAAAGAGTCGTCAGAGTTAAAATTACTTACCTTCAGCCAATTAGAATAAGCTGTATCCCATCCGTCATCATTGATTCTTGCCGTCAATTCAGAAACATTATCGCTAGGTGAATAACACTCGATATTTGCTAGTTTTCTAAAATCACAAACGGCATGACTTGAGTGGCCTGCACCCCCTCCAGAGCCTATAAAGAAAAGTCTTCCATTTCTATTTCTCAGATTAGAAAGCTCCTGAGCCATATTTTCTAGTATGTTATCATCTAACATATTAGCAATTTTTGATGTTTCCTTGAGAAATTTATTAGAGAAGTTTTTCATAATATATTAAGCCAACTTAAGTTCTGTTAATTTATTTATCTTATTGGAGCATTTTACGTGTCCATTATAGTTGGTTTTTAATAAATATGTGTCTATATTTGCATTACTACCAGCTAAAATATCTTTGTAAGAGTCTCCAATAAATATACATTCTTCTCTTTTGAGACTATATTTAGATATCATACTATCTAACATTCCTGGCAATGGTTTTCTGCACAAACAATTATCAGAATCATCATGAGGGCAGAAAACTATCTCAGTTAAGTCTATATAATTAAATATTATGGCATGCATTTTTTGCATTTCCGTTAAGTCAAGAAGATTTCTTTTTATGTCAGGTTGATTTGTACAAACAAAAATTAAAAATTTTTTATTTTTTATGCTGTTTGCAAACATAATAAAATCATTCCTTAACTTAAATTCCTCTATGCTTCTTGGAGAAGATATGAGGGTACCCCTTTGGATAATAGAATTTATTACTCCATCTCTATCTAAAAAAATATTTTTATACTTATTTAAATTCATAATTGGTTAAATGCAGCTCCGTTTCCGCTAGACTTTGCGGTGTTCCAATTTCATAAAATCTGTTTTTTACTTCAAAATATTCTAGCTTTCCTTCTAGAGAAAATGATTCTTGTAAGACACTCAAATCAAAGATATCTTCAGTATTTAGAAAATCTCTCGTTGAAAAGATACTTAATCCATAATCAATATATTGACAGTTAGGATGAGGATTCTTTTTTTTATAAAAAATTTTGTTGGCTTTTAAAAGAACATTGCTTGTATCATATTTTTTATTATTTTTAAAAATAGTCATTAAGGGGTTTTTTGTTGCTTGATATTTTTTATAAACATCTGCGTATGAAACATCCAAAAAAGTATCTCCATATGTTAGAAATGCCGGTCCATTAATAAGTTTATAAGATTTTTTAGCTGCTCCACCAGTGCCTAGAAGATTTTTGCCCTCATCCACAATAATTATATTTATAGTGGTATCTAATGATTTTATAAATTTTTTTATTTTATGTCCTAAATGACCTATAGATAAAAAAACTTCTGAGATTCCAATACTTTCAAGATATTTTATTTTATAAAATAAAAAGGGAATTCCATTTATTGGAGCCAAGCATTTTGGGACTTCGTGTATTACTTTTGACAGGCGTGTGCCAATTCCACCACATAAAATGATGCAAGGTATAAGCTTCATGAAGATGAAATAATTTTAGTACCTTCAAAATCAAACTTAAATCTAACTTCTTCAAGTCCTTGAGATTTCATTTCTTTTCTGAGCATGTCTCGGTCATGAGTGTAAAACATTAAAAAACCACCACCTCCAGCTCCAACAACCTTACCACCAATGGCTCCATTATTAATAGCAGATTCATACCAAGTATCTATTTTAGAATTTGACATGCCTGCTGAACGTTTTTTTTTGTTTTCCCAATGCTCATGCATTAGCTCACCAAATTTTGTAATATTACCTGATTCCAATGCATCTTTGCTTCTAAAGCCTAATTCTTTAACAAAATGTAAATTCTCTAGCATATCTTTATTATCTTTTTCTGATTTTTCTTTTTGATCTTTAAGAATTCCACTAGCACTTCTAGAGAATCCCGTAAAAAATAAAAGTAAATTCTCTTCAAGTGAATGGAGAGTATCCATAGAGATATCTAAAGGCTGACATGAAACAGAATCGTCCTTTTTAAAATTAAAAGTTGATATTCCTCCATATGCAGCAATATATTGATCTTGTTTTCCAATTGGCTCACCCAATTTTTCAATTTCAATCATGCACGCTAATTTTGCAAGCTCTTCTTGATGAATATGTTTCTTTCTATGGGCATATAATGCTTTTAATAGGCAAGTTGTGAAACTTCCTGACGAGCCAAGCCCAGTTCCTGAAGGAATATCTGCTAGAGTTGTAATCTCAACCTGTGGAGTCTTAAAGTTAAGTAAAGATAAAGCCTCTCTAATTATAGGATGCTTCACCTCATTTATTTTTTTTATATTTTCAAGTTCTGAATATTTTAAGTATATTCCCTCAGTAAATGGTCTCATTACACTAACATAAACGTATTTATCAATTGCGGCAGAAAGTAAAAAACCTTCATGTTCTAAATAATATGATGATAAGTCTGTTCCTCCTCCACCTAGGCTAATTCTTAGAGGGCTTCTTGCTGTAATCATATCCAGACTCCTTGTATATTTTATTAATTATTTTTAAAACTTTGTTTGCATCATTTAAACCAGGACTAGGCATTCTGTCATGTTTTATATCTTTATAAAATTCTTCCATCTCAATTTTCCATGAGATATCATCTCCAGGAAAATCCCACTTGTAAGATAGGGGGGGGCCCATTTCTTTTAACATTTTGTAATGAATTATTGTTTCTTTACCGTAACTTCCACCAAGTCCATTTATATCGATTTTGCCATTCATACCATAGATTTCCATTGAAAACATATTTTTCCACTCAGTGCATGAGGCATGAAGAAAAGCAACTTGATTTTTCTCATTTTGCAAAATCATAAACCCATTATCTTCAACTTCCATATCCCAAAAAAAAGTATGTGCCAATCCTTTAATATTACTGAAATCGCCAAGGAACATTCTTGATAAATCTATTAGGTGAGATCCCTGATCAATAATTTCACCTCCACCAGATTTATTTGGATCAGCCCTCCATTCTTTTTCATAGCCCAATCTGCCTCCATGACCATATCTTGCTCTTAAGAACATTAGCTCTCCAAGGTCACCTGATTCAATTATTTCTTTAGCTTTTAAAATAGCTGGATGATATCTATGATTAAAACCAACCCTAACTTTTAAATCGCTCTTACTCAATTCTGGTAAGACTTCTTCAATTTCTTCATACGATCTACCTGCTGGTTTTTCTACAAGTACGTGCTTTCCATGTTGAATGGCCGATTTTGTTATATTTGATAAGCTATTATGGAGAGTAGATACAATAATTATATCTATAGTATCTATTTTTAAGATTTCTTCCCACGAATCAGTTGCTATAGCATTGAAATCTCTAGCTAATTTTTTTGCATTTTCGAGATTTATATCTGCACAAGCAATTAAATTTCCTTTATCACCTAGAGAGTTAGCTCTTTTTTTTCCAATGAGCCCGCACCCAATAATACCAATACCAAACATATCATTTATCACCCCAGTCAAACCCCCTATCATTACCAATAATTCTTCTTAAGGTATATATATCACTTTCAGCAAGCGTTTTAGTATGCTTCGGCCAATCATGATAATTGTCCCATAATGCGCTTATTAATTTTCCAGTTATACCATCACTAATTGAGGAAGCTAAAAAAACTGCAAGATTTGCACAATGCTCAGGAGAAGAACCTCCAGAAGTCTTTTGTTGTAATGATTTTAAATATAGATTTTCTCCAATTATATCTGGGCCAGCTGATAAAATTTCATCGACCATGCCAGTATTAATTGCTCCGGGTGCAATACAATTTGCGTAAATATTTGTTCCCTCAAGCTCAACAGCTATTGTTTCAATAAATCTAACTATGCCTACTTTTGAAACTGCATATGAGCTTAAAAATGGAGAGGGTTGAGTTGCTCCTCCACCAGACAATTGTATGATTTTTCCATAATTATTTTCTCTAAATATTGGTATTATTTCTTTACACATCATCACAGAGCCAAACAAATTAACTTCTATAGTTTTTTTCCAATTATCTATATTAGTCTCCTCTAACCTGCCCTTAGCACCTTGAATACCTGCATTATTTACAAGAATTGATATGGAATTATATTTATCTAATGTTTTTTTGACTAAATCTTTGATATCTTTTTCAATTGCTACATCGCAAATAAAGTAATCACAACAATTGTTTTTGAAAGATGAGTTTAATTCATCTGATGCTTTCTTTAGGGAAGATTCATCTCTTCCACAAATCATCAACCTCGCACCATGTGATGCGAATTTTTTTGCTATTTCAAAGCCAAGGCCATGACCCCCTCCAGTAATAATGGCAACTTTATTATCAAGTACTAGATCCATCATATTTTTTATCTATATAAAACTTCTCTGGGTAGCAAATTTATTTCTCACTCAAAACCCATTCATTATTTTGCAAAAATTTTACAGTACTAATAATGCCATCTTTAATAGAATATTTTGGATTCCATCCCAAATTTGTAATCTTTTTAGTATCGAGATAAATAAAGGGATTATCGCCAATCCAACCTCTATTTCCTCCTGAATAATGTATTTTTGGGTTTAGATTCAATTCAGAGCATATCCAAGCTATTGAATCATTGACCTCACAATAATCGTTAACTCCAAGATTAAATAAATTAACCTTATCATTTGCAGTTTTAAATGCTAGTAATATTGCATCTATGCAATCATCAACATGTAAATATGATTTTTTTTGGAGGCCATTGCCAAGTACTTCTAAATTATATGGATCATTTTTAAGATTTTGATAAAAATCATAGACATGTCCATGTGTATACCTGTTACCTAATATAGATACAAATCTAAATATCCATGATTGAAATTCAAAACCTTCACAATAAGCTGCAATTAATCCTTCACCTGCCAACTTTGAAGCGCCATATAATGAAGTTTGAATAGGAAATGGACCATCTTCCTTTGTTGGTATCTGGCAAGAATCTCCATACACCGATCCAGTTGACGAAAATATTATTTTCTTAATATTATTATATCTCATTGCCTCTAAAACATTAAAAGTTGCAAAAGTATTTTGTTGCAAGTCCCTATTGGGATGATCTATTCCAAATCTTACATCAGCGTTAGCTGATAGATGAAAAACGGTATCAACACCTCCCATTATGCTTTTTAAAAATTCATAATCTAAGAGGTCACCTTCAATTAAATTAAAATTATTATTCGTTAATGCGTTTGTTAAGAATTTCTTATTTCCAGTTGTAAAGTTATCAATACCAACAACTTCATATCCAGAAAGCAATAATCTATCAACCAAATTACTTCCGATAAAACCAGCACACCCCGTTACTAAATATTTCATAATGATATTTTAAAAATTATTGTATTTAATTTGTAAGAAATTATATACCACGAATGATATCTACTATACTTATTCTTGATGTAAGTTTATCAAAATCTAAGATATCCATATTTAAGTAATGGGTAAAATATATTTAGATTAGTATTTATCTAAAGACAGTAGGCTAAATAATTTATAATGAACCATAACTAAATATGCCCTTCTCGCTAGCTAATTAAATACATATTTTTCAATAAAAATTAATTAAGTATTTAGCTTATGCTTTACCCAGAATATCGATTATTTATTGGTATTAATATTTCATTTGGAATTACATTAAGCCTTTTTCTTTTGCGCGAAAAATGAGTAGGTGCTATACGGCATGAAGCTTTATCGCCAAAAACTGAAGCCCAAAATGCAAATGTACTATTTCCTGAAATAATAAAATTACTCTCTGCAATGTAAAAGAAATCTTCTGCAATTGTACCGATATCTTTAAGAATAAATTTATATTTCGTTTCGCTATTGAGATAATCAACTAATAATTCTCCTTGCTGACTATCCTCGCAAACAACAACACACTCATCAGGTATTTTTTCAATTTTTGACAGTGTGGTTAATGACAATTTATACCACTCTAAACTTAAAATGTTTAGATTTGAATCCTCTAAAAAATCACCACCTCTACAATGTATTACAAGTCTGTTGGCTGGAGTGCTCAGATCTTTTCTTAATAATTTTTTTAATTTAGTAACAATGTAATTAAACTCACTTTCTAACCAAAAATCTTGAAAGTAGCCATCAAGATGTATCGGAAAAAAAGATAGATTATTTTTACTTATAAATCTTCGAATTGATTTATCATTACATCCAATAATCCCTAACCGGGCAACTCGCATACGACTATATAAACGCATTATTGGACTAATCTCAAACTGTATATTAACCAAATCTAAATCGAATATTTCATTAAGCATTAAATTTCTTGAAACTTTATATGAACTTAATGAGCTACAGTCAATCTTAATAGGTTTATTAAGTTTTGAGCTCAATAATAAAGCAGCTGCTAATTGAAAAACTTGATTGCCAAGTCCTCCTGCTAATCTGATGCTAATCAAGACTCATACCTCTTATCCAAAATTTAAACCTTAACGCTAAAGACCTACCAATCAAAGTATTAAGTATTGAAGATAACAAAGGAAATACATATGCATTAATAAATGAACTTATAAAATTCATACCTCTTAATTTAGATAATAAGTTTAATTCAGCGCATTGTTTAAGATTAAACCTAGATGATACTCCCATAATATCGTAACTAGTTAAAACAAAATCCATTATAATAAAATTTATTTTAGATCTAATCTTAAAAAGAAATATCTGATCTGCAGCATAAGAATAATTCTCATCATATAAACCAAAATTGTCATGGACAACTTTCTTAATTAGTATTGATTGGTGCGGCCATATACTCTTTGGATCTGGTCTAAAAATTAAAACCTCTTTCTCATTTAGCGTAGCCATTTGAGAAAAA
>MDTB01231765.1_pt1 | contig 11337 bp, 8 predicted proteins | sample 811161 | NCBI WGS metagenome assembly MDTB01 (sample SAMN05326650, study PRJNA326480) | marine metagenome | isolation source: seawater | place: Mediterranean Sea | collected 2009
CTAGGAAGGTTGCCTATGGCGGACTCGGAAAAAATTATCGACTTACCAGAACGAAGTACTCGCGAGGATGAACCAGTTATTGGTGAAATTCGTCAAGACTGGGATCGTGTTCGTCTTGGTGTCGAGGCAATTCTACAGGCTCATCCGAAGCTGTCTTTCCGACCTGAGGATGTCTATGCCGAAGTGGTTGCCGGACATGCGATCTATTGGAAAGCGCCTGAAGGATTTGTGGTTACGAGTATTGAGGTGGATGGATTCACATCCGAGAAGACCTTCTATATCTGGCTGGCGTGGTCAGAACGTAGAGGGCAGAAAAATGTTCTCAAGTATCAGGATTTTTTTAAGCGCATTGCGCACGAGATTGGAGCAGTGGCGTTAGAGGTGAGAACTACGGTGCCTGATATGAAGGCATTGCTTACTACGACGGGCTGGCACATAGAAGACGTTGTTTATAGGTATAGGTTAGAAGATGGGTAGCAAACCTAAAAAGCAAGAGTACGAAGCAACAGAGGAAGAGAAGGCGTCTGCATCCGTAGCAAAAGCGAACTACGATTTTTTTAAGCAAAACTATGCACCGCTGCTGCGTGAAATGCGCGACCAGTCCCAGTCCGACGACAATCGCCGGGCGCTTCGTGGACGGGCAAATGCAGACACCATGCAAGCGCTGACTTCCCAGCCTACGTTTCGACAGACGCAGAATGTATCTGGTGCCGGTGAGTTATCTCAGGCGCTCGGTGGGCAGCTTGGTGTTGCCGATGCGGCGGCAAAAAATATTCAGAACAAAGCCAGCAGTAATGTGTTGGGTATCGCACGCGGTCAAGCAGCGGATGCTCAAAGCGGTATGGCACAGGCCTCTCGCCTAGCCACTAGCGAAGCATTGAACCGAGCGAGGGCTAATCAGCAAGTAAGAGGCGCTCGTAATGCAGCAATAGCACAAGTTGCAGGCGCTGAGCTTTACAAAAGAGGCGGTGACAAAACTAAAGACTTCTTTGATGCGCTTGGTACGGCAGGAGGCATCTGATGAGTCGACATATGAGCTATAACGATCCTCAGGCGGCTGCGATGCAGGGTGATGCTGTTAGTAGCTTGCCTGCGGTCACAGACCCAGAGAAGACCTACGGGGATATTACTCGGGGTGAGTACAACGACTATGTGCGCGACTACCGTGATTTTGAGTTAGCACAGATCGAGCGTGCGCAAACAGACACATCGCTGATTGATTCGGCACGCGAAGACTCAGCAACGGCGGGTCGAGTGGCTGGTCAAGTAGCGCAACGTAACGTATCGCGTTATGGCGGTCAGTTGACGCCCGCTCAACTGCGAGCGCAGTCAAGAGCGTTAGAACGTAATACGACCTTAGGTTCTATTCAGGCGCTAAGTGACGCACGTATTGCTCAGCGCGAAGCAAATCAAACATTGCTTTCGGATCTTATCAACATCGGCCAAGGCGTAAATCGCGCATCCCAGAGCCAGCTAGCGGGCGCAGCTTCGGATGCTAGCGCACGAGAGCAGGCATACAGAAACGCGAAGGCTCAATCTAAGGCGCAGACATATCAAACAGTTGGCACGCTGGCTAGCGCAGCATTGTTGGCGGCATTTATTTAGGTGGTGCTATGAGCATTCTTGAGGGATTAATTCGTGGCACTGGACAAGCCAGTAATTTCATGGGCGCTCAACAGCAACGACGTTTAGCTGCAGAACAGGGTGCGCGTGAGCAGTCAAACTTTGAGCAGGGCCAGCGCAATCAGCAACTGTCTGACATTTATTCGCGGGGCCGCACTGAAGGGTACATTATGGCCGACCCCGAGGAAGGCCAGATACAACTCTCTGATACGTTCAAAGAGCGGCTAGCTGACGGTGACCAATTAGCACAGAACTATGCGGCTGAAATTTTCAACGCAGGCGGTCGAGGTAAGTTACCCGAAGGTTTCAAAATAGATCGTATCAATCGGGGTACAGATCCTGACGGTAACGCGGTTTTTTTCGTGGGCGGCATCAACGCAGATGGGTCGAAAGGTGTGATTACAACTGACGGCACCAGTAATGATGACAGTGCAGCAAAGGCGTTTACTTTAGACGAGTTGTTTAATCAAACAAAGTTGGCGTTTCGCTCCAAAGAAGGGGTGTTATACGGGCAGCGAGTAGTTGATCTAAATGACTACGCAAACAGTCGCGATCTAATCCTCTCAAATACGCAGAACCGTATACTTGACGGGTTAGGGTCAAACCCCGCTGCGCAGAGACAAGCCTCTGCTGTTATTGCTAACGCTGCGACCCCCGAGGAAGAGGTAGAAGTAACTAATCTCCTTGCTGAAAGCGTTGGCGTACCCCCTGTACAGCTACCAGCTACAGCTACTTCCGAGCCTGAGCCTGAGCCTGAGTCTGAGCCTGAAGCGACTCCTACGCCAGCAGCTAAACCCGCGCCCAAAGACAACTCCGCGCAGATAGCAAAGTTAGAAAAAGAATTGGCAACTATCGAAGGGCGTAAGACAGGGACATCTCGTGCAAACGTGCGTGCTGCAGAGCGTAAACGAGCAGAGATTCAACGCCTTAAAGATGAGTCGGAGCCAGAGGGCGAAGGGATAATGAGCAAGGTGTTGGCTGCTCAGAACCGTACTTTCGGTGGCTCACCGATACCAGCAAAAGTTGAGCAAGTGATAGCTCCGGTTGTCGAGGACAAAACGATTGCCGAGATTGACGAGGCTGTGGATAACGGCGACCTACAAATAGATCAAGAGACAGCTGCAGCTGCTGCGAAAGATTTACAGGAACAAGGCGTAGAGACCGCCGCCGATTTAGCCAAGCTAGACCCACGCCGTCAGGCTTTTGCTTACGCAATGATCGTAGCCTCAACACCCAATGACGGTAACCGACGCGCTGTTCGTGATCAGCTTATCAACATACTTGAAACTGGAGTATCGGATCGTGGGGCTGAAGATCGGCAGCAGGCTCGACTTGACCTTGATTATCAACAATTTGCCAGAAGCCTCTTCAATGATCGTCAGCGTATTAACGAGACAAACAATGAGTTTGCTCAAGATATGTACAAAGAGCTGCAAGCGAACTTCGATGAGGACGGCAACTTAACGACCAGTCGAGGCGATATTTTCCAACTCGCAAATGAATACTTACCTCGCATCCAGCAGCAAGCAACTATTGCTACGACAGATGAAAGCCGTGCTGCGATAAACCGGCTTGGCAACACCACGCTCAGTTTAGTGATGCAGCAGATGGCGGCTTCCGGTGACTATGGAACTGCTGTGGATAGTTTCTTGAAGCTATTCAGGCCTGGGGTCAACGGGCAAATAAGTGCTAATCTTTCGGGCATAAGCACAGATGGCGAGATGATTTTCTACGGTGTTCGCTCTGGCTCGGGTACTCGTCGACAGGACGAAGGCGTAAAGATTAGCGAGTTGCGGAAACTAAATAGCGATGTCGCTAATCTGCTGGTGAACATCGCAAACAGCAACGAGGCAGCGCGAGGCAACAGTGGCTGACCCCGTTGAGGACTTTTTATTCGGTAGCCGACAGGCTGAATATATTCAGGGTACCGACGAAGAGAGTTTAGCGGATACGTTTTCTCGGGGTATGCAGGCGGGGGCTGAAGGTCTCGGTGCAGACTTAGATTACTTTGCTGCACTTGGTAATAGCCTGATCGGCGATGAAGAAGGTGTAGAAAAACGTCTAAGGCAAGCCCGAGCTAATCAAAGCGCGGCATCCGAAGTTGTAAAAGACTTGGAGACCTTTGGCGAGTTCATCGACGAACCTACGTTTGGCGGGTTTATTTCACAGGTTGCTAAAGGCACGGGTCAGCTGGTGCCATTTGCTATTACGTCAGTGCTTGGAGCGGGGTTTGGTGCCGGTACTGCCTTAGCTGCCAGAGGCGCGGCAGAGACTTCTAAGTTCGCAGCCAAAAAGATTGTCCGTGAGTCGCTCGAAAATGTGGCGAAAGATACTGCTACCCCAGACCAAAAAGAGATAGCAGACGCAGCGTTTAGTCTGGCGAAGGATGCTAGGCGTGGCGCTATTACAGGCGCTTTTGGCGCTGAGTTTGCACCGCTTTCCGGCCAGAATTTTTCCGAGGGCATAGAGTCTGGTCAAGATCCAAACGATCCAATGACCGCGTTCAGAGCTTTAGCCGTTGGTGCCCCTCAAGCAGCCGTAGGTGTAGGTGGAGAAGTGGCCCTGCTCAAGCTGATCGGTAACCGAGCGAAAAAACTATCGGCCGGGAACGAAGGCACTGTCATGGGTCGGCTTGCCAAAGACCTTGGTACGGGCTTTGTTCGCGGTGGTCTAGTAGAAGCGGGCACTGAAACCGTGCAAGAGGGCCTTGGTGTTCTGAATCGTGCGCAGATGGACGATGCTTTTACTGCTCAAGAAGCAAAGATGCGCCTTGGAGAAGCGGCTTTCGCTGCGTTCTTTGGTGGCGGTGCCTTTGCAGGTGCCGGTTCTGTAGCAGCTGGTGGTGTCCGTGAAATAAGCAACATCCCCGATGGCGTAAAAGACCGAGCCAGAGGAATGCTTGCGCAAGGCAAAGAGGCCACGGTCAACTTTGTCTCCAACGCACAGGCGCAGATGGGCATGGGCGGCATGACCAACCCAGAATCGTCTGCTGATTTGGATGCGCAGGTGCGTGCTATCTATGACGATAGCAGCACCAAAACAGCCGTCTGGGTAGAAGGCGACACGCCTGCATATGGCGCAAATCGTCGAGGCGGCGTTAAAAAAGTAACGATTGATGGGCAAGAAGGCTACGTAGCCTTTATTCCGGGCAAAGGCACTATCGTTGCTAAAACTTTCGATGTGGCAGAAGAGGTAGTGAAGGGCGGTGCTACGCCAGCCATTCTCGCTGTGGCGCTTGGATACAGTGCCGAGAAACCCTCTGCGTCAGATCGTGTTGTTCAAGTAACGAATAGCGATGGCGCAGTTATCTCTGAACAGGCTACGGATGAAGAGGGCTTACCTGCCGCACTGGTTGCAGGTCAGGGACTAAAGCCTGACGGCGGCAATGTCGAGATCAAATCTCCCGAAGACGTATTGGCAGAGCGTCAGGCGAAAGTAAACGCGGAAGCTGGGCCGGTTGTGCGGAATATATCGGTTGCCCCCGATGGCACGATAAGCCGTTCTGATCGCGATGTGGAGGCCGCAGCTGCACGGGCGCGCCAAGACCTTGCTGATGAAGACACCGAAGACTTCAAAGCGATAGAAAAGAGACTGATAGCTTTGACGCAATCGCCTGAGCTTAAAGGCAACAAGCGTTTACAGAAGCTCAAAAAAGAATTTAGAGACGGCGACATTGACCGCAAGCGTGAGATCGTAGCTGCGCTTCGCGCCGAGCAAGACCTGTTGGCTCGACAGCAAACAGACCTCGCTGCTGAGACAGAGGTGCCCCTTGCGCTGGCAGACGATGCGCAAATACAGGCGAATCCACAATTGGATGTTGCTGAAACCGCAATCGAAGCAGAAGAACTCGCGGAAGTAAGCAGTCCTATCTCCGCAATCAATGAGATAAACGCACCTCTGTTGGCTCAAAGAAGATTCAAGGCGACCTCATACCCTCTCTTCCAAGCGCTGATGGGCGGTGCTGGCGCAATGAAGCAGATTGTCGGCACTGATAACGCTAGGCAGAATTTTAATGATCAGTTTCCTGACTTAGATACCAACTGGGATAGCCCGTACTGGGCTGGCATGTCTGAAGGGATGCTCAAGTTTCTAACGGCTACAGGTAAACGTGGTCAACTCTTTGAGGTAGATACGGCGGATGGTAGTTACGACATCCGCGTATATCGCCCCGAAGGTGAGACTTTCCGCCATCAGCCGCGAGGCACCCAGACCAAAACAGACGAAGACGGTAAGAAACGAAAGATCCCCAAAGACGAGCAATTACTTGACCTAGAAGCATTTCTCGAAGCCGAGGTAGCGCAGGCGCAGACAAGTCAGTTTGCGAAGACTTCAGGATTCAAAGTTGGTTTTGTAGGCGTATCCAGTGTCACTACCAGCAGTCAATCAAGAAGTACTGCTCAGCAGGTCGCGGCTGTACAACGTAGCCAAGCGTATAGAGGTGCGTCTGCCAAGCAAAGGCGAAGGATTGACGCTCAGCTAGCGCAACTGGCTGACAGTGCCGCCTTGTCAGAGGGCACTGCTGTGCAAGATTTGCCAGCTGGTACCGAGCTTAAACAAGTAAATCTCGTCGATTTGACTAACGCCGGAAGGCGTTTGTTAGAAACTCGCTTGGGGCAAGACTTTACTGCAGGGTCTGATGGTGACGCTCTGATCGAAATGCTTGGTGAGCTACTGAACAATGGTTATCAAATCACTTTTAATGATGGCTTTAATGACGTTCCCCTCTCAGATCGTTCTGCAACCGTATCGGGCGTAACCCTCTTCGATGCTTTAGCTCAGTATCAACAGAGCGTAGCTACTTGGTTCTTGCAAAATTCTGCGCCCGATTCGGCAAATCCGACAGAACGAAACATACTGCCAAACTCACCACCTAAACCTGAAGCTCCGCTTGAGCTAGAACTTCTGCTCAAATTGCGGGTAGGGAACGAAGATAAAGACACGCTACAGAAAGCTCTCGCGGGCAACCTAACGCGCACGACGTTAGCGCCAGACATGGTGGAAGAGAACAAGCGCAGTCAGGCGGAGCGCGATGCCGATTTGGAGATGCGTGCTCGACAACAGCAAAACCTGTTAGACATTGCACCTGAAGAAGATGTTGCTGAAGCGGTAGAACGCCAAGAAGCCGCAGAAGCGGGTCTGATTGACCGCCCAGATTTTGTTGGCGATGTAAGCGTCGACAATCCTAATCCGTTTCAGACGGACGAAGATCCACCGTATGCCTACTACAGCGTAGCTGCGCCTTCAGGCCGTAACCGCATATACGGCAACCCCATTTCGTTCCCGTTTGGTGAGCCTATAGCTCTTATTGCAAAGCCCATCAGGCGAGCGGCGAGTAAGTTACGTCTCAAGTTACCTATTGGATTAGTTACGATCAGTCAGCTGCAAGGTTTGACGCAAGGGCAGATTGCAGAGCGCTTTGGTGACCGAACTGTGGCAGGGGCTTTTATTAAAGCAGCAGCCGATCTACGAGATCAGCCCGATGATATGGGCTTGTATCTCGGTTTTAAGAATGCGCACTTCATACTTATCGATGACACCAAGGTCACTAATGATTACGAAGCGACGTTGGTTGCAGCACACGAGCTAGGGCACGCGCTATTCCAAGAAGAGTTCGATGGACTGGTTGGAAAGCCTATCTTCAAAAGAATGTGGGAGTCGTTTAAGAATCGAGATCGAGGCGCTACTGCTCAGTACTCAGGGCCGCATGGTTTTGAAGAGTGGTTTGCCGACAATGTCGCCAAGTGGGTAGACATTCAGACCCGCAAAGATGTAAACCAGCGCCCCGCAAATATGGAAGAGGCTGTCTTCAAGCGCATTGCTCGCAGGCTTATAGACCTGTTCAACACCATGCGTGTTGAGTTCCGCCGAAGATTCGGTGGCGACATAGACGTGTCCGTTAACGCTTTCATTGAATCTGTTATTCGATCCAACACCAATAACAACTTGCGGCTCGCTGAAGACGCGGCGTCCGTTGCAAAAGCGTTGCCGACATTTGAGAAAAAAGCGATGACGCGCGCTATAACGGTAGAGGTAGAGCGAACTAGAGGCGCTGACGCATTATCAGAACGCCTCAAAGACTTGGCCCTTGGGTCACTCAAGAGTTTGCGTGAAGGGGCTCGACCTCTGCTTAGAGTGCTGCGTACTGCTAATAAAGAGCTTCGTTCTATTAGCCAGCCGATTGCAGAGATGTTTTACATTGAAGCACAGGCATCAGGTCGCGGCTCTCGTATGGGTATGTTGCAAGAAGCCGACGTCCAGAACCGTGAGTTTGAGACTAAGTTCGAGCGCGACGTTGGTTTCAAGATCGACAGCGATGAAGTAGCTACGGCGATGGACGAAGCGCAGTCCGAGGTGGCGACTGATCAGCTGCAGAACGAAACAGCAAAGAAGATCCGTAAGTTTCTGCAGGATATTTACACAGAGTATGTCGAGCCGCGTCAGGCCGGTTATCCCGATTCTCAGAAGATTGGTTTCCAAGAAAACTTCTTCCCAGTCGTACTGGACATGCAGGCGATTGCAAACCGTTCAGAAGCGTTTAAGCAGCTGATTCTGAATGCTCCTGGGCAAGTCGGCAGGCAGGAACTGCCATCTGACAGGCGAATTACGTCAGCAATAAATCGCCTCCTCAAGTACCAAGACGTTGTACAGAATCAGGATCTGCCAGTAGATCAAGACCTTGATCCGGCAGCAGGCCGAGAAGAAGAGCGACAGCTGACTGCAGACATACCGCGTGAAGTTTTGGCAGAAGCCGGGTTCCTCATACCACCGGTAGAGGCGTTTAAGTTGTATCAACGCCAGCTGGTGCGCCGCGTCGAATGGAATAAGGCCACTAAGAACGAGCGCGGTCAGGATATTCTCACGCCTTTGATGAACGAACTGTCTGCTGAAGATAAGAATTATGCTCGTGAGATCATCAACAGCTACTTGGGCTACGGCTATGAGCCTATGTCTGAGCGCAGACGGCGTATCCAGAGTTTCTTACTGGCATCCCAGTACACAATCTTGCTGCCGTTAGCAACCATTGGCTCGTTACCGGAACTGGCTGGGCCCATCATCAACAGCAAAGAGTTTAACGGTTTTGAGATGGCGTTCCGTCAGATCAAAGACCGCGTGAGCCTTGCTGAAGCAAAAGAGTTGGCAGAAGACATTGGCCTTGTTCAGAACGACGCTATTGCTAATGGCTGGATCAGCGTATCCGAGCGCGAGTTCATGGACACGGCAGCACGTAACTGGACTGATGGCTTCTTTAAGTACACGGGGTTGCAGTGGTTTACGAACTTTACTCGCACCTTTGCTACCGGCATGGGTGTGCAGTTCTTACTTCGACACGCTAAAAACGAAACCAACAACCCACGGTCAGAGCGGTACCTGCGTGATCTAGGTGTAACGGCGCAAGAAATACTGGCGTGGGAAAACAGCGGCAGAGACATCACCACCCCCGAAGGCAGGGCTGTGAAGTTTGCGCTGCAGAAGTTTGTTGAGAGTTCAATCCTTAGACCTAACGCAGCTGAACGACCTAGCTGGGCTTCTGATCCCCGTTGGGCGTTGGTCTGGCAGCTGAAGTCTTACTTCTATGCTTTCTACACAAAGATCATTGGCGGCATAAAACGCGAAGCATCTACTCGTCTCGAAGAAGGCGAGGGCGGTGCAAGGGTTGCTGGTGCCACTGCTGTGTTGGCGCTGTCAGCCGTTGCTCTACTGCCTTTAGCAATGGCCGGTATGGAGCTACGTGAGTACGTTAAGACGGCAGGCGCATTTGTTTTAAGTTTCGGGCAGAGCGACAAGAATTACTTTAGATCCGACTCTATGGAGTGGGGTAGCTACTTGAACGAGGTGGTAGACCGTGCCGGTATCTACGGGCCTCTTTCGATTTGGTCAATGGCATATAAGACAGGACAGTGGAATGGCCCGACTGCCGGTCTTGCAACACTCTTTGGGCCAACCGCTGAATCAGTTGAAGCTGCGTTGCGAGGTGATGCAGACCGTCTGCTGCCCGTAGCCGCAGTTCTTTAGGAGTATCGATGAGTAGTATTGTTGCATCACTCGTAGGGCCCGTAGCTGGCCTACTTGATAAATTCATTGAGGACAAGGATCAGAAGGCTCTCCTCAGTCACGAAATCGCCACGCTTGCTGAGAAACAGGCTGCGGCTAACGCACTTGCTCAGATCGAAGTAAACAAGATCGAAGCGAGGGGCAACTGGTTTCAAAGCTCGTGGAGGCCCTTGGTCGGCTGGGTCTGTGCAATCGCCTTCGCATGGCACTTTGTGATTCAAAGCCTGCTTGTCTTCGTTCTCACTTACGCGGGTACAGAGGTTCCTGATCTGCCTGAGTTCGACATGTCTGCGCTCCTGACAGTACTGGGCGGGCTTTTGGGTTTGGGCTCACTGCGCACGTTTGAAAAAACTAAGGGTTTGAATAAGTAAATGGTGACATTCATGGGGCCACTTGTAGAAACATTAAAACGGCATGAGGGCGTAAAGGCTTTCGCATATCAGTGTACAGCTGATAAGACCACGATAGGCGTCGGCAGATGCGTTGACGAGGACGGCGGTATCGGCCTCTCTGACGATGAGATCGAATATCTGCTGCTGAATGATATAGAACGCTGCGATGCGGAGTTGAGGGCGGCGTATGACTGGTATGGGTCTCTGGGTAAACCTCGCCGGGACGCGATGATCAACCTGTGTTTTAACCTTGGTCTGACTAGGCTACGCGGATTTGTTAAAGCCTTAGAAGCTATGTCACGGCAGCAATACGATGTAGCAGCTGACGAGTTTATGGATAGCAGATGGGCGAGTCAGGTAGGTGATCGTGCGGTGGAAGTTACTGAATTAATACGCATAGGCGACTATCAGTGAATTTTATCTTGCGTTTAGGAATCGTACAAGTGGTACTATTCTGTACCAGAGGATTAAGTCATGGCTTACTCAACAACTCTTAATTATGTGGTGGGCGACATGCTCCCCGCGTTAGACCTGACGCTTCGGGATAAGAATACAGCAGCGTCTGGAGCTACGCTCGACCCTGAAAACAGCGCAACGTGGGCACCGATTGACATCACAGGCGCAACTGTTCGTCTGCGGCTGCGCGAACTGGGCGGGACTGCAATTGCCGACACCCGGACGTTCTCTGTGACAAACGGCTCTGCTGGAACCTGTACCACAAATTTTTCGGCCACTACTTTTACCGCCGCCGGGACTTACGAAGGCGAGATTGAGATTACGCATTCTGATAGCTCTGTGCAGACCGTTTTTGACCTTATCAAGTTTAAGGTCAGGGACGACTTTGACTGATGGTTTCTAAGGCGATCATTACTACTACAGATGTCCGTTCCGATATTTCGGTAACGGATGTTCAGTCTGTCTTGGCTGTGACGCTGTTAGCAGCAGAGGCCGTGCTCGATCCAGACCCAAAGAATAGATGGTTCTACGATCAGTTTAGCTTTGCTGATTTGCCAACATTTGGTTTTGGCAAGAACCCAGCGGATACACTCACACTGAGCGATGCGATTTCGCAGATCGGTTTTGCTACGGCCAAATCGGATGCGGTTACCATTACCGAAAGCATCAACATTCTTCTGGAGATACTTCGAGCCTTTAGCGACTCGGTCAGCTTCGTGGATACGCCTGTGAATGCGGTATCGACAGCACTTGCAGATCAGTACCAGTTAAATGAAGCGGACGCTAAGGGCGTTGCGCTTAGTAAGTCCGACAG
>MDTB01235697.1_pt1 | contig 11337 bp, 7 predicted proteins | sample 811161 | NCBI WGS metagenome assembly MDTB01 (sample SAMN05326650, study PRJNA326480) | marine metagenome | isolation source: seawater | place: Mediterranean Sea | collected 2009
TAGATCTAATTCAATAAATTTGAGTTTTTCTATTGGAGAGTTTTTACTTATAGTTTCTTTAGTTTGATCAATTAAATTATTATTTCTTACAGTTCCTAAAACTTCGTATCCTTTATTTAATAATTCTATTGTTGTGTGCTTTGCAATCCATCCACTTACTCCGGTTACTAATACTTTTCCAGTCATCTTAGATTTTAGTTATGGGAAAGATGTTTCTCAGCTTCAAGAGCAGCCATGCATCCCATTCCAGCCGCAGTAACAGCTTGCCTAAAAACTTTATCTTTGACATCCCCTGCGGCAAACACACCAGGAATATTTGTTTCAGTTGAGTCTGCTTTGGTTACTAGATATCCTTCTTTATCCATATTTAATTGATCTTTAAATAAATGTGTTGCTGGATCGTGACCTATTGCAATAAAAAGTCCATCTATTTTTAGTTCATCTAATTTATTTGTTTTTACGTTCTTGATTTTTAAACCTTTAACCGTTTTTGGATTTTCATCGCCTATTACTTCTTCAACTACACTATCCCATACAATTTCTATTTTCTTATTTGCCATCAATTTATTTTGAAGCATTTTTTCTGCTCTTAAGCTGTCTCTTCTATGTATTAATTTAACCTTCAATGCAAATTTTGTTAGAAACATTGCTTCCTCCACAGCAGCATTCCCACCACCTACAACTGCAACTGTTTTATCTTTAAAGAAAAAACCATCACAAGTTGCACATGCTGATACACCAAATCCTCTAAATTTTTGTTCTGAATCTATATTTAGCCATCTAGCCTGTGCTCCTGTTGAGATAATTATTGTATCAGCAGAATATTTTTGTCCTCCATCACCAATCGCTTCAAAAGGTTTAGATTTTAAATTTACTGACGATATATGATCTTGTATCATTTCAGTACCCACAGCTTCAGCTTGTTCTTTCATTTGCTCCATTAGCCATGGTCCTTGAATTACCTCTGCAAATCCAGGATAATTTTCAACATCAGTTGTTGTTGTTAACTGACCGCCTGGTTCCATTCCAGCAACCATTACAGGTTTTAACATTGCTCTCGCCGCATAAACCGCAGCAGTATATCCAGCTGGGCCGGATCCAATTATTAACACTTTTGTGTGTTTAGTTGGCTTTTGGTTCATATGAGAGCTATATAGTAATTTATGTCTAAATTAAAAGGTTTATTATTAACAGAAGGTATGCATGGAATGATTAGCCAAGTTGAAGGATTGGCGAAATCTTTAGACTTAGAATTTATACACGAAAAAATTGAACTTAATAATATATGGGGATTTTTACCTCCTAAAATAACACCGATAAAAAAATTTGTTTTTAAAAACGATCTAGAAAATGAGTTTAATATTGTAATATCATGCGGAAGGAAAAGTGTAATACCTTCAATCTATCTGAAAAAAAAATATAAAAAAAAAATTATTAATATTCATATTCAAGATCCAAAAGTATCAGCAGAAAATTTTGATTTTATAATAGCCCCAGAACACGACAATCTATCAGGGTCAAATATATTGAAAACAAAAGGTGCAGTTCATTATTTGACCAATGAGGAGCTAATCACTAACGAAAATTATCTTAAACCTAAAATAAACTTAAATAAAAAAATTGTTTCATTTATTATTGGAGGTCCAAATAAATATTATAAATATGATAATAATTCAGTTAATAAGATCTTTTCTCAAGTAAAAGAAAATTTTATACAAAATGATTATCAAGTGATAATTATTCCTTCAATAAGAACACCTAAAAAAATAATTGAGATGGCAAAAAATTATTTTAAAGATCAAATTGTTATTTTAGAAGTTGATAAAAAAGCTTATCTCTCATCTTTGCAACTAGCAAATCATATAGTGGTTACATGTGACTCTACTTCTATGATTTCAGAAGCTGCATTGACTGGAAAACCAATATACATTGCCCAAATGCCACCAATTAAAAATAATAAAAGATTTCAGGATTTTTATCGCTTATTTGAGAAACTAAATATCACAAAAAATCTTAATTTAAGAATAGAGAATTGGACCTATGAGAAATTAGATGAAACTAAAAGAGTATCACTATATATAAAGGATAAAATTAATAAATATGACTTTTCTTGAATCAATAACAAATAAATCTAAAAAATCTTCAATTCCTTTTGATCACTGGGAGTATAATGATCCTTTGTCTACAGGAGCAATTGAGGAAATTGTAAATGCTGATATAGCTGACATAAATGAGCATAACTTAGAATATGATGGAACTAGGGCCATTGATGGGGGTGCTCCCGAATTTAGAGAGGGCATCACATCAGGAGGAAAAGCCATAAAATTTCGATGTTTTATAACAAAAGAAAATACTGAAAGTTTTCCACATCTCACTAAGTTTGTGAAAGAATTACAATCTAAAAAAACTCATGAGACACTATCAAAATTAATAAATAAAGATTTATCCAAGTCTTATGTAAGAGTTGAGGTAATTTGTGACAGGAAAGGTTTTTGGTTAAAACCTCACTGTGACATAAAAGAAAAATTATTATCCGGTTTAATATTTGTAAATAAGTTAAATGAATCCGAAGATCTTGGAACAGATTTTTATAATGAAAAATTAGAAAAAATTAAAACCGTTCCTTATAAAAATAATTATGGATATTTTTTTACTAGTGGACCAAATACTTGGCATGGTATGGAAAAAAAAGAAATAAAAAAAGAGAGAAGATGTCTACAGGTAAATTATGTTACTTTTCCAACTGATTGGAAAGTTGAATGATTAAATCTCTTGAATAGGATTTACAGATATTTTCTTAATCTTTAAAGATCTAATTCCCTTCAAACAAGCTTGAGCAGTTGACATATTTGTGCAGTACGGGACTTTATTTATTAATGTTGCCCTCCTAAGAGCAATTGCATCTTGAAGACGGTGTTCGCTTTTTCCTCCACCGGTATTTATAACTAAAGCGATTTTTTTTGAATTTAATACGTCAACTATATGAGGAGATCCACCACTTACTTTGTTAATTTTTTTGCACTTCATCCCATATTTCCTTATGAAGTTCGCAGTTCCCTCTGTAGCTGAAAGAGTAAAATTTAGTTTTAATAATTGTTTAGCTAAATCAATTCCTTCCTCTTTATGACTATTTTTAAGTGATATAAAAGCCATCCCTTTTGTGGGTAAAGAATTTGATGCAGCTATTTGGCTTTTCGCGTATGCTAAACCAAAATCTTTATCTAATCCCATTACTTCACCAGTCGATTTCATTTCAGGTCCTAACAATACATCTACATTTGGAAATTTATTAAAAGGAAAAACTGCTTCTTTAACTGCATACATTTTATAATTTTTATTTTTTAAATTAAATTGAGACAATCTCTTTCCAGCCATTACACTTGAAGCTATTTTTGCCAAAGGAATTCCTTTAGCCTTTGAGACAAACGGCACAGTTCTACTAGCTCTTGGATTTACTTCTATAATAAAAATTTCATCATCTTTAATTGCATACTGAACATTCATAAAACCTTTAACCTTTAAGGCCAATGCAAGCTTTTTAGTTTGATTTTCAATAGCTTTAATCAAATCCGCTTTAATTGCTACTGGAGGCAAACAGCAAGCAGAGTCACCTGAATGAATACCTGCTTCTTCGATATGCTGCATTATACCTGCAACAAAAACATTTTTTCCATCTGAGATAGCATCAACATCAACTTCCATTGCATTATTAATAAATTTATCAATTAAAATTGGATTATTTTCTCCAGCCTTGAATGCTTCAACTACAAAGTCTTTTAATTGGCTTTTTTCATAAACTATTTCCATAGCTCTTCCACCCAAAACATACGATGGTCGTACCATCAATGGTAAACCAATTTTTAAAGCTATATCTATTGCCTCATTATATGTTTTAGCAATTCCACTTTCTGCTTGTTTTAGATCTAATTTCATTAAAAGTGTTCTAAATCTGTCCCTATCCTCAGCTAAATCAATAGATGAGTACTGTGTTCCAATTATTGGAAAAGAATTTTCGTGAAGAAACTTTGCTAACTTTATTGGAGTTTGACCTCCAAATTGTGCAATTATTCCAATCAAACTTCCATTTGTTTTCTCTTTAAGAATTATATTATGAACATACTCCTCAATTAAAGGTTCGAAGTATAATCTATCACTTGTATCATAATCCGTAGATACAGTCTCAGGATTACAATTTATCATTATCGTCTCAAAGCCATCTTCTTTTAAAGCATAACTAGCTTGGCAACAGCAATAGTCAAACTCTATGCCTTGTCCTATTCTGTTTGGTCCTCCACCTAAAATAATAATTTTTTTCTTTCTGGTTGGTTGAGCTTCGCATTCTGTTTTAATTGAAAAATTTCTTTGGTAAGTTGAATACATATATGGAGTAAAAGATTTAAATTCTGCAGCACAAGTATCTACTTTTTTATAAACTGGGAAAACTTTAAGAGCTGTTCTTTTTAATCTTACTGTTTTTTCATCAGTTTTTGTTAGCTCTGCAATTTTTTTGTCTGAAAAACCTATGGACTTAACTTTATTAAAATCCTCAAATTTTTTTGGTATTCCTTCTATTATTATTTTTTTCTCTTCTTCCACAATCTCTTTTAATTGTTCTAAAAACCATGGATCTATACCTGACAACTTTTGGATTTTTTTTAAAGATACTTTCTTTCTTATAGCCTCGGCAACTAAAAGTAATTTATTAGGAATATTGATTTTGAGTTTTTTCTCTATTTCTTTTTTACTGATATTAAACAATCTATCTAATCCAGATAGTCCAATCTCTAATGATGACAAAGCTTTTTGAAAAGACTCTTTAAAATTCCTACCAATAGCCATTGCTTCACCAACTGATTTCATGGATGTACCTAAAATTGCTGGAGATTGAGAAAACTTTTCAAAAGTAAATCTTGGAATTTTTGTTACAACATAATCAATAGTAGGCTCAAATGAAGCAGGAGTTACTTTTGTTATTTCGTTTTTGAGTTCATCAAGAGTATATCCGACAGCTAATTTTGCTGCAATTTTTGCTATTGGAAATCCTGTCGCCTTTGAGGCCAAAGCTGAGGATCTTGAAACTCTTGGATTCATTTCAATTATTACCATTCTTCCATCTTTCGGGTTTATTGCGAATTGAACATTGGATCCACCTGTTTCAACACCAATCTTTCTTAAACATGCTATAGATGCATTCCTCATTACTTGATATTCTTTATCTGTAAGTGTCAATGCTGGCGCAATTGTTACCGAGTCTCCAGTATGAACACCCATCGGATCTACATTCTCTATTGAACAAATAATAATACAATTATCATTTCGGTCTCTAACAACCTCCATTTCAAATTCTTTCCATCCTTCTAAACATTCTTCAATCAAGACTTGATTGACAGGAGACTCTTGTAATCCATTTTTTACTATTTTAAAAAAATCTTTTTTATTTTTTGCAATACCTCCACCTAGTCCACCCAAAGTAAATGCAGGCCTGATTATTGCTGGTAGACCAATTTTTTTTAATGCCGTGTGAGCAGTTTTATATTTATTTACAATTATTGACTTTGGTAAATCTAAACCTATTTCTAACATATTTTTTCTAAACTTTTTTCTATCCTCTGCGTTTGCTATAGCTTTAGATTTTGCACCAATAAGTTCGATTTTATATTTTTTTAGAACTCCTTTTTTCTCTGCCTCTATTGCAAGGTTAAGTGCAGTTTGTCCTCCCATTGTTGGTAATATTGCATCAGGTTTTTCTTTTATTATTATTTTTTCTAAGATTTCTAAAGTTATTGGTTCTATATAGGTTTTATCAGCAACATTTGGATCAGTCATAATTGTTGCTGGGTTCGAATTAATTAATATAACCTTATATCCTTCATCCTTCAGAGCCTTACAAGCTTGTGTTCCAGAATAGTCAAATTCACAAGCTTGACCAATTACTATTGGTCCAGCTCCAACAACTAAAATTTTTTTAAGATCTCTTCTTTTTGGCATTTTGACTCATACTAGTTATAAAATTTTTAAATAGGTAAACGCTATCTTGTGGCCCAGGATTTGACTCTGGATGATACTGAACAGAGAACACTGGTTTATTTTTAAGTTTTATACCTTCAATAGAATTATCAAATAAAGATGTATGGGTTATCTGAATATTTTTTGGTAAATTTTCTTTAACAATCTCAAAACCATGATTTTGACTAGTAATTTCAACTTTATTTTCAATAAGATTTTTTACTGGATGATTTGCACCTCTGTGGCCTAACTTCATTTTTTTTGTCTTTGCACCCAAGGCTAAACCTAGTATTTGGTGACCAAGACAAATTCCAAAAATCGGAAAATTTTTTTTTATTAAATCTTTTATAATTGGTACTGCATATTTTCCAGTTGCTGCTGGATCGCCTGGACCATTAGATAAGAATATGCCATTTGGTTTTAATTTTAATATTTTTTCAACACTTGTTTTGCACGAAACTATATTAACTTTACAATTAAAGTCAGAAAAATATCTTAGAATATTTTTTTTTATACCGTAATCTATAGCGACTACATTAAAAAATGTCTTCTTACTTTTTCTATAACCTTCCTCTTTTTTCCAAGTTTTAAAACCATACCATACATAATTTTTTTTGGTGGTAACTTGTTCTGCAAGATCAAGATTATTTAATCCTGTCCACTTATTTGAAAGGTTGATTAATTTATTTATATTAAATTTTCCATATTTAGAAAATGAAATTGTGCCCTTAGGAGCACCTTTGTCTCTAATAAAATTTGTTAAACTTCTTGTATCTAATCCTGTTAAGCCAACAATCTTGTGTTTTTTAAGCCATATATCTAAATTTATTAGTGATCTATAGTTTGAAGGGCTTGTTATTTCGGAATTTAAAATTACTCCTCTTGTCCAAATTTTATCAGACTCATGATCTTCTTTGTTGGTGCCAACGTTACCTATATGAGGAAATGTAAAATTAATTATTTGACCAGCATAAGAAGGATCAGAAATAATTTCTTGGTATCCAGTTAATGATGTATTGAAACATACTTCCCCTGTTGTTGTGCCTTGATAGCCAATTCCAATTCCTTTAAAAACAGTTTTGTTTTCAAGAACTAAGACGCCTGTATTAATCTTTAAGATTTTTTTTGAGTTATTTTTTTTGTGTTTTTTCTTCAATTACAACTCATGAGTTAAAGGTTAATACAATAAAACCCTAATTACCGCAACATAAGTAATGTGGAATAATAAAAATTTTTCTTTTGAAGAAATTTATCTATCAAGTAGATTAAAAAAATGTCTTTGAGAGAAAAAATCGAAAGTGACTATAAAAACGCTTTAAAATCGAAAGAGAAAAATAAAATATCAACTTATAGGTTAGTATTGTCTGGAATTAAAGACCTAGACATTAGTAATAGGTCTGGTCCAAATAAAAAAGAAACAGATGACAATGATATAAAAAAGCTTTTAAAAAAAATGGTAAAACAAAGAACCGAATCGATAGAAGTTTACAAAAAAGGAAATAGAAAAGACTTGTTAGAAGTTGAGGAAAATGAAGTTGCAATTTTATCAGATTATCTCCCAAAACAGTTAGACGACCAAGAAACCAAAAAGATATGTGAAGATGTAATCCAGAAGTTAGGCGCCACATCTATTAAGGATATGGGAAAGATTATGGGTGAGCTAAAAAAAAATTATGATGATACGTTAGATTTTTCTAAAACAGGCGCAATATTAAAAGAGATTCTTAATAAATGAAATATCCAAAGGAATATTTAGATGAAATAAAAACAAGATTAAAAGTTTCAACTGTGGTTTCAAAAGCAGTAATTTTAAAAAAGCGTGGCAAAGAATTTGTAGGATTATCACCATTTAAAAATGAAAAGACTCCTTCATTTACAGTAAATGATGAAAAAGGTTTTTATCATTGTTTTAGTACTAGTGAACATGGCAATATTTTTGATTTTATAATGAAAACCCAAAATTTAAGATTTGGTGAAGCTGTTAAAGCTCTAGCAAATCTTGCTGGCATTAAACCATATACTTTTACAAAAGCAGATGAGGAAAGAGAAAAAAAATGGCAAGAATATTCTGAAATATACAATACTTATGTTCAATTTTATCATGATAGTCTTTTAAAAGACGAAAAAGCAAATGAAGCTAGACAATATTTAAAAATTAGAAATTTAACCAAACAAGACGTATCTAAGTTCATGATTGGTTATGTGGAAAGTAATCCAAATTATTATGAAAAACTAAAAGAGAAATTTAGTGAAAAAACTATAGAAGAAAGTGGATTATTTTATTTTGATGATAAAAAAAAACTTTTTGTTGAAAGATTTAAAGATAGAATAATTTTTCCAATAAATAATATTTCAGGAAAACCAATTGCAATTGGAGGAAGAATAATCAAAGATAAAAATTATTTAGCAAAATATATTAATTCTCCTGAAACAATGTTCTTTAAAAAAGGTTCAAATCTTTACAATTTGGATTTTGTAAGAAAGTTATCCAATAAAATTGATTATGTATATTTAGTAGAGGGCTATATGGATGTAGTTGGTTTAAGTAATAGTGGAATAGATAATGTAGTAGCAAATTTAGGAACTTCTTTGACTGAAAGACAGATATTAACTTTAGGTCAATTTTTTAATGAAATAGTTATTTGTTTTGATGGTGACAATAGCGGGTACAAGGCAGCGGTTAGAGCAGCAGAAAATTCTATAAAAGAACTTCGACCTGAAAAGAAAATTTCATTTCTTTTTTTACCAGATGGAGAAGATCCGGATAGCTTTGTAAATAAAAATAAAAAAGATTATTTTTTTGAATTTACAAAAAAAAATAAAATCGAAATTCATAAATTTATTTTCAAACATTACCATAAAGAGACTGAGGACAATCCATCATCGATGGCAATTTTTGAAAAAAAACTAAGAGAAATAGCAAGCAATATTAAAGATCAATTTATAAAAAAATATGTTTTAGAATATTTTTTAGAACAAATTTCATTATTTACACCAAACCTTAGCAAATCTAATAAAAATTATAAAAGTATAAAAGCAAAAACATTGAAAAAAACACAAAAGTATTTTAATGAGAGCAAGTCTTTAACAACAGTAGAGTTAAAAGAATTTTCACTTTTATATATAATTTTGCAAAATATTGTTCTATTTCAGAATAATTTAAACTTATTAGAAGATATAAAGTTTTTTACTAATGAAAATAAGCAAATACTGGAGAAGTTATTTTCTAATTTAAAAATTTCTAAAAAATTTAAAATAGAAGACTTTGAAATTGATAATCAATTAATTGATAAAATTTTTAAATTTGCTTCAATCAAAAACATCATAAATAAATATTTAAATGATGAACAAAAAATTATTGATTTATTTATGGAAGTTAAGAGAGATCTTAAAAACTATGAGTTAGAATCACGAATTGAGGAGCTAGAGTCAAAATTTTCTAAAGATTTCAGCGAGCAAACTTTTAATGAACTAAGAGAGCTCAAAAAAACACAAAAAATCAATTAAAAGGTTGAATTTTAGCGTGGATTTTTTCAAATTAAGTATTATATAGGTCTTCCAAACTTTTTATTGTGGAAAGAATAATTACAAAATCATTTGCAAGATTAATGGGCAGAGGTGTCCACAGAGGTTTTATTACCCATGAAGAATTGTTTAAGTCACTTGGTAAAAGAAACTTATCACTAGATAATTTAGATCAGGCTTTAATACATATACTTGATGAAAAAATTTCGTTAGTAGAAAAAAAATCAGATTATAAAGTTATAAGAAAGAAAGAAAACTCCAATAAAGAAGATGGTAAGTCAGTAGAAAAAAGTGACGATCCTATAAGAATGTATCTAAGAGAAATGGGAGGTGTTGAATTATTATCTAGGGAAGGGGAGATAGCGATTGCAAAAAGAATCGAAGCAGGAAAAGATGTGATGTTAAATGCATTATCTCAAAGTCCTATAACGGCACAACAATTTTTTGATTGGAATGATAAACTTCAAAAAGATGTAATATTAGTTAGAGAAATAATTGATATTGATACTAATTATATGGAGGATGAAGATACAGGCTCAAGTCAAAAGCAAAAAAATCAAGAAAATCAAGAACAATCAGATACGAATGACTCACAAGATGACGAATTTAATCCAACCTTAGCTGCAATGGAAACAGAAATAAAACCAAAGGTTTTACAAACTGTTCAAACTTTAACAAAAGAATATAGCAAATTACTTAAGTATCAAAAAGAGAAACTTAATTGTGAATTAAATTCAATTAGTTTTTCAAAATCTAAAGAAAAAAATTATTTAAAAATTGTTGAAGATATATTAAAAGATATCAAGACCCTTCAATTGTCGCCATCAGTTTTAGAAGAACTAGTTCAAAAACATTACTTTGAAACTAAAAAAATAATTTCACTAGAGGGTAGTTTACTTAGGCTTGCACTTAATAGCAAAATAACAAGAGACGAATTTGTCAAATTTTATGTAGGAAATGAAATTAATCCAAATCTTAAAACTTTCTTAGACACCAATGAGATATGGAAAAAATTTTTTCAAAAAAATAAAGATGAGTTTAAAAACATTAGAGAAAGACTCATCGAAATTAGTCATAAATTAGGAATTTCAGTATCTGAATATAAAAAATTAGTAAGTAGAGTTCAAAAAGGTGAGAAAGAATCAAGAATTGCAAAAAAAGAAATGGTTGAAGCTAATTTAAGATTAGTAATTTCAATTGCAAAAAAATATACAAACAGAGGTTTACAGTTTTTAGATTTAATACAAGAGGGTAATATAGGTCTTATGAAAGCTGTGGACAAGTTTGAATACAGAAGAGGTTACAAGTTTTCAACATATGCGACTTGGTGGATTAGACAAGCAATTACAAGATCAATAGCTGACCAAGCAAGAACTATAAGAATTCCAGTTCATATGATAGAGACGATAAATAAAATTGTTAGAACTCAAAGACTGATTTTAAGTGAATTCGGACGAGAGGCAACTCCAGAAGAATTAGCAAAAAAATTAAGGATGCCTCTTGAAAAGGTAAGAAAAGTTTTAAAAATTTCAAAAGAACCTGTTTCACTTGAAAAACCAGTCGGAGATGAGGAAGATAGTAGCTTAGGAGATTTTATAGAGGACACTAAAGCTTTGGCTCCTTTAGAGCAAGCTATAAAATCAAATCTCAGCGAAGCTACTACAAAAATTCTATCAACTTTAACACCCAGAGAGGAAAGAGTTTTACGTATGAGATTTGGCGTAGGTATGAATACAGATCATACTCTTGAGGAAGTTGGATTACAATTTTCAGTAACTAGAGAAAGAATAAGACAAATAGAGGCTA
>MDTB01242292.1_pt1 | contig 11337 bp, 11 predicted proteins | sample 811161 | NCBI WGS metagenome assembly MDTB01 (sample SAMN05326650, study PRJNA326480) | marine metagenome | isolation source: seawater | place: Mediterranean Sea | collected 2009
AGAAGAGAGATAATTAAGATGATAATTGGAGGATCATTATCTATCTTAACTTCTCTTTTCGGATTAAATAAGTTTCAAAAAAAAAAAGATTCTGATACCAGTATGAAATTTATTAGAGCAATAACAGATTTACCTGAAAATGGACCATGGCCAACATTGGATCCGTTTTTATTCTGCGTGCATCATAACGATGATTATCCTTTTGCGACTAAAAATTATTCCCCAAGTTCAAGTTTAAGCGGGCGAAATATTGGAAATGATTTTTCAAATAAAAACGGATGGAATATGTATCATGGCGAAACAATTCCAGGTTTTCCAAAACACCCTCATAGAGGCTTTGAAACACTTACTGTAGTTGAAAAGGGTTATATTGACCATTCAGACTCTCTAGGGGCAACCGCAAGATATGGTGATGGAGATTCACAATGGTTGACAGCTGGTAAAGGTATTAACCATTCCGAAATGTTTCCATTATTTAATAGAAAAAAGAATAATAATCTAGATTTTTTCCAAATATGGATAAATCTTCCAGCCAAAAATAAATTTGTTAATCCAAATTTTTTAATGTTCTGGAAAGATCAGATTCCTAAAGTGAAATTAAAAGATAAAAATGGTGTAGTTTCCACGATGGAGATTATCTCTGGGAATTTTAATAGGATTAAATCTCCCATTGCACCACCAAATTCCTGGGCGAGTGACCCACAAAATCATGTTGCTGTTTGGGTAATACATTTGAAAAAAAAGGGTATGGTTGATTTACCAAAAGCTCCTAAAAATCTAAACAGATGCATTTATCTAATGAAAAATACAGCAATAAATTTGAATAGCAACCCGATTAAAGCTAATACAATGGTTGAATTGTATTCTGATGAAAGTATTTTAATGGAAAATAGAGGAACTGACACTAAAATATTACTGCTTCAAGGAAAGCCCATTGACGAGCCCGTAGCTAAATATGGACCTTTTGTGATGAATAAAAGATCAGAAATTGAACAAGCTTTTCATGATTATAATTCAACTGAATTTGGAGGCTGGAAATGGGATAATCCCGATCCTATTCATGGAAGTTTTAATGGAAAATTTGCAAGTCTTCCCAATGGAGATTTTGATAAGCCATCCTAAACAAAATCAGGATAATACAATTTTAAAATAAAATAAAAGGAATAACCCAAATGAAAAAAACATTCAATGGTATGGTTGAAGAATCAAGAGAAAGTTTAGATATTATTGATTCTCACACACTTAATTCTATGATTGAGAAAAAAGAAGATATGGTGATAATTGATGTAAATGATAAAGAAGATGTCGAGCAAAGAGGAATGGTAGATGGTGCAATAAATGTTTCATTAGGAACACTATATTACAAAGCAGATGATAAAGTTCCTGAAGACTTTAAAGATAATCGCATTCAAGATAGAAATAAAAAAGTAGTTGTCACCTGTGGGCTAGGTTTGTGCGCAGCAATTGGTGGTAAAGTTTTAAAAGATATGGGTTTTAAAGATGTTGTTCTTTTGGATGGTGGTGTGACAAAATGGAAAGAAGATGGTTATGATTTAAAAAAGTAATTTTAGTTGTTAGGTGCTTGGATATTTTTTCAAGCATCCATAACTCTATTTCATTAGAATAATCTTTTTAGTGTCGTTAAATGATCCGGCATTAAGCATTATAAAGTAAACTCCACTGGAATGATTACTTGCATCCCAAATTTGCAGGTGCATCCCTGCGTTAAATTTCATATTATTTATTATTTGAAATATTTCGTTACCCTTTATGTCAAATATTTTAAGACTTATAATTTCTTGCCTGTGTAATTGAAATGGTATGTTAACTATTGGATTAAATGGATTTGGGTATGATGAATTTAATGAATGCTGCTTCGGATAAGTCGATGAATTATCATTAATTAATGTGTGCTCAAAGTTATAGGGTTCTCCTAAATCATGACTCAAAGTAGAGCCAAAATAACCTGATACCTCTAAGTCTGAAATATTTATAATTTCAAACTCAGATGTTAAATTCTCATTGGTGTATGTTAATTGAGTTAAAAGTCCTTCACCTGGTGGTATTGGATTTCCAAAGTATTGCGAAAGTCCAATAACCAATCCAGCATCATTTGTAGATATATTCCAATTTTGTTCCTCAGCGCGACCACTGGACCCGCTAATTATGGGAATAGATGGTAGCGTATTATCTTCATTTGTTAAAGGAGAAATTTCAAATTGAAATCCGTAAACTGGTACATAATTCATTAGGTGTATATCGATTGTTTTATTAGTGGTATCTTGCGAAATAATTTTTAATGTTACATCGGCATTAGAAATTATTTCATCGCTGTAAAGTATCAATTGAGATTCAATAAAATAAAATGGTTCAGTGTGACCATTATAATTGTAATTACATTCTGTACAGGTGACACCATCAATACATTCTGGGTTATTAGGTGAACATGCGTTAAAATAATCCTGGAGTACATAATCCAATTTTATATCATTTCCAGCATCCACGTGATCAAGAAGATTAAAGTCTTGAGGTGTCACTTTGTCACCAGGACAGAAACCAGCTCGATCATAAATCCAAGTTCCATTTTGCGGAGAACAGTTATTATTTTCGCAATCAGATCTCCATATATTATGAATAAAAGTAGGTTCATCATTTATATTAATATCATGCAGTTTGTAGGAAAACTCTGCTGCATTATCAGTGTTACCTTGTCCATGGCCTGTAGTAATCATTCGCAAGCTACTCGCCAAAGCATTCGATGGTATATATCCAATGTGAGAAGGTATAAAAACGGGATTCGTATTGTCTCCATAGACTAAGTTTGAGTAGTTCCATACTTTTCTAATTGAAGTATAAGAATAATTAGGATTTCCATTAATGAATTCAAATGAAATAGAAACAAGCCATCCTGGCTCCACCCATGTATCAATATATGAACGTAAAATAACATCCTCAGTTAAAAAAGATCTATAATCAGTTACATCTAGTGACCATCCACATTCAACGCCATAAGGAGTAACATATCTTCCAATTTCAAACCAATCATCTCTATTTTTAACAGAGATTTGTGCTTTTCTGTCCCATGGATCACATCCACCATTTGGACATTCAAGATTAATATTCATTATAATTTCCGAAAATTGATCGATTTGATTTGGAAATGGTATTGTATCTGTGAAAACCCTTTTATTTCCAGAGTTTCCAAAAAAATGGTGTACTCTATCAAGAGCGACAATGGTAGTGTCTGCTTTGAGATAAAAAAATTGAAATAGGAGTATTATGAGAATATATTTTTTCATTTTAAAAATAAAATTTTATTAGTTTGGAGATTGTGCCCATCTGATAATCGGATAAAATATGTTCCGGAGCTGATATTTATAGGCTTCCAGGTATAATGATAAGTACCTGATCTCAAATGTTCATCAATTAACACATGAACTAATTGTCCATTAATATTATAAATATGAGCTTTTATATTTATGTCTGATTGAAGATTAAAAGATATATTACAAGAGGGATTAAAAGGATTAGGGCCAGACTTCAGTTCAAATAAAACTGGGGAAAGAGTTACTTTAGCTTTTACTAGATTTTTTCCCCACCCACCTAAGTTAACTTGCTCAATTGTAGTACCTTCTGATAATCTAATACTGAAGTTAGGTGGTAAAGAAGAACCATCCATAGAAAAACCCACAATTTTTTTTCCTCTTTGATTCCAACTCCAATTTGGAGGGAACTCGTTATGAGAAACCAAGCTTTCATGCGATAATTCTATCTCAAACCCTAATATTTCACCATCCGACTTAAAATGCATATTTTTATTTCGATTAAAAAATTCGGCCTCAGTTAAAATTATTCTATTGGTGCTGTTTAATTCTAGGACCAGCTGAATTAATGTTATTATGTCAATTACATCAATGGATCCATCTTGATTGAGGTCAGATGAATAAACTTGCAATGGAGATCCTCCTTCATATCCAAGCATTATAGATACTAACATAACAGCATCGTAAATGTTTATGGACTCATCAAAATTAATATCACCCAAAATTCCCGATAAAGAATGTCCATCAACCCAATTTGGTGAACCTTGCAATAATCCATGATGGTTGTTAATTGAATGATCGTAGAGAGTGTCACCAGTTCCTTCATCGAAAGTGTAATATGCGATTAAACCTTCTTCACTCCCTGTTAAACTTTGATCCAAGAACTGATTGATTTCTTCTGAGCTTCTTGGTATGCCCCACAATCTTACTTCATCAATACGCCCATTAAAAAATCGACCTCCGTAATCGGAGCCTATTTTAAGATTATTATTATTAACCATAACATTTAAAGGACTTCCTGTTAAGCTATGCTCATTACCATTAATATATAATTTGCGATTTCCTTGTTCATTTACAGCAGCTATATGATACCATTGATTACTACTCAAGATTCCGGTAGTAGTTCTTTTTTCATCAAAACTAATTCCAGTGTAAGGAGAGATATCGGATAGTCTCAGTAAATAACCATTCGCAGCATTCGTATGGTATTTAGAAACGATACCTCCTAACCATGAAAATAGTTCCGGAAAAATCCAAGCTTCAATTGTGTAATTTGAAGTTAAATCTAATTGGGGATGGTCTTGGATACGTATAAAATCATTAACACCATCAAAGTCTAGAGATTTATCTTGGCCTTCTGATAAACTTAATAGAGCTAAACTTAGAATAATATAATATTTCATAGGTTATAAAATTAATTTGTGCTTGTAGTAATGATCTAAATATATATAATTTAAAATTTGAAATGAATTTTATTTTAAATTTTGTATTGGATAATTATAATTCATTATTTGTTATATTTTAATATGATTGAAATAGCCATAATAGTATTTTGTATTGCATGTGCTATTTTTTATGCTTTCATTGTACCGGCTATTTTAAAAAATAAAGATATTGAAATTCCTCATAATCAATTTCAAGAATTTGTGAATAATGATTCAGGTTATGCTTGGTCTCGTTCTGCTGATAGAATAAAACAATATAAACAAAGACTTAATAAAGATCTTAAGACGAATACAAAGTCAATAGACAAATAATTTTGTTACATCAAATATCTTATGAACAAATTCTTTCCCTTCAGTAATTTGAGTAAAAACGGGGTTCTTAATTACGAGAAACTTCATTTAGAGTATATCCCAAACTTTTTAACATCCAGAGATAGTTATGATCTCTTTAAAATATTTAAAAATTCTATCCAATGGAAAAATGATAGATTTAAAATAATGGGTAAAAATTATGAAGTGAAAAGAAAAGTAGCTTTATATGGCGATAAAGATATTTTTTATAAATATTCTGGATCAAAAAAACTAGCTATTCCTTGGACAAAAAGTCTTACTAATATAAAAAATCAAATAAAAAATAAAAATAACTATGATTTCAATTCAGTACTATTAAATAGTTATGATAACGGGGACGTTTATATGGGTTGGCATAGTGATGATGAAAAAGAACTTGGCACTAATCCTCTGATAGCATCTATTAGTCTGGGTGAATCAAGAGACTTTTTATTTAAGCATAAATATGATAGCTCCTTAAAAAAAATTAAAATTAATCTCTCAAATGGTTCTTTATTATTAATGAAAGGTCGGACACAACACTTTTGGAATCATTGCCTCCCTAAAAGACGTCTAATTGATAATGAGAGAATTAATTTAACTTTTCGAAATATTATGAATTAAAAATAATGAATTGTGATATAAAATCATTGTTTTCCATTCATTTAGAAATTACTTTTTATCAAAATATGATGTTAATTTAAAATATGAAAATATTAATACTGTTTATTTATTTAGGTTTTTCTCTTCTAAATGGTCAACTGCTCGAAGAACTGGATGATTTTAAAAAATTAAAGAAAAATTTCAATATAGATCCGTCATTCATTGAGAAAAATGATGGTTTATGGTATAATGGTATTGTGGATAATTTATTCACTGGTAGGGTAATTGTTTACTCGAGATTTGACCCTGAAAACGTAAAGTTGGCTGAATGTACCATAGTAAATGGCGTAAAAAGTGGATTCTTAGTACAATACTATAATAAAAAGCATATGGTTCCCGGTATTAAAGGTTTATATGTTAACGGAAAGAAAGAGGGAACATGGACCTGGACTTTTCCGGATTACAGCAAATATCTTAATGCTTGGAGAGATTCAGAGTCGCAGATTATAATTAGCATTGAATTTCGTGATAATAAAAGACATGGTCATATCACTATTGATCGAGCAAGTATAGAGGAAGAGGGAGTCATCAAGAAATATTCTTATTTGAGAAATGATATTTTATTAAGAGGTCAATATAATGAAAGTAAAAAATCTGGTATCTGGCTATTCAATGAATACCAACTAAGTGATTTTGACGAACTATCAGAACCATATGATGTTGATATGAATCCTTTTTATTGGTCAAAAAAAGAAGTATATGATAATGCAGGTAATTTAGCATTTGATGAGTGCCGTGAACCTTGGGATAAAGAAATAGACTGTAAACCGACAACTTATAAATACATTAACCCAAAAATATTTCTATATAATGATCAGAAAACAGTTGCTGAAAAAATTAAAAAGAATATCGATAATATTACCTATATCCCAGATGATAATGGTCTTCAAGTTCAAGTGACTCTAAAAGATTTTAAAAACCATATTATGAAATATCATTCAAAAGGTACAAGTGTTCACAAGTATAAAGGTTCTGTTTTTACAATTAATGATAGTTTTAGAAAAATGCTAAAAAATTTAAAATAATGGAGATTTTTTCATTTAAGACTTTATCTATAATGGTTCTTAATCATTGAAAAGTATTGATGAATGGTTAGATGATTATGGTAAAAGTCATAAAAATCCTTTGAATAAGAAAATACATGTGATTTGTGTTCCTGCAATAATGTTCAGCGTTGTAGGTCTACTTTTTTCAATTCCTCATGATTACTTTCCATTTGTTTATGGTATAATTCAAATTAATTGGGGATTTATCGTAATAGCTTTGGTAATTACATACTATTTGAGGTTATCCGTCTCTATGGGTGTTGGTATGACATTTATTAGTTTTTTATTAATCATAGGAAATCATGCTATAGAATTATATTCAACAATTGGATTATGGAAAATCTCTATTTTAATATTCATTATCGCGTGGATAGCACAATTTATAGGACACAAAATCGAAGGGGAAAAACCCTCCTTTTTTCAAGATATTCAGTTCTTACTTATTGGTCCTGCCTGGCTCTTATCTTTTATTTACAAAAGGTATGGTATAAAATTCTAACTATGGGCTCTTTTTAATTGTATCGTTTCATTGTCTTGTTATTTTTGATAAATGATCTAAATGGCAGTAATAATGTTGATAAATTACTCTTATATAATTCGAACAGTTACTACGGAACATTTATTGAATCCATAAATGAAAAAGTTTTTTTTAAGATAATTAGAGATAGTGAAATAGATTCCGTCAATATCGCAGATATCCAACTATTGCAGCTTTCTAGTGGAAATAAAATTATTGAGAATGGTATTATTGTCGGAAAAGTAAGTGTAGAAGATTTAGCCATAAGAAACGTTAGGCAGGAATTCGAAAATTCATTTAAATGGAAAGCAATTGGAATAGTAAGCGTTCCTATGAGTTTAATTTCAGGATCACTATTTTGGAATATGAGTAAAAGATTTACCTCATCAAATAAAGGTGTACCTCCAGCCTTATTATTCGGATTTGCTTCGGTCTTTAGTTTTCAATTTACGCTTGCAAATATTAACTTAATGGTCAGTGGGTTACCAAGAAATATGGATCATAAGGCTAAAGAAGAATATGAAAAAGTGTTTATTAAAAGAATGAAAAATCATAGAAGAATGCTTTTATTAAGGGGGATTCTCATTGGTACGATAGGATCTGGAATGTTTGCTTATTTATCCAAAAATGTTGAAGTGAAATAAAAATATTAAAAAAGTGGAGAATTACTACAATGAAGAATAAAAACAGATTGTTTAATCTAATATTTCTAGCTTTCTTAATATCATTCAGTTGTGAAGATACAGAAATAAATAGAAATTTTAGCTCAATTCCATCAGTTTTTACGAAAAAAGTTCTTATTGAGGAATTCACAGGCTCTTGGTGCGGGTATTGTCCCAGTGGAGCAGAAATTTTAGAAGATTTGGTTGATAGTCTTAATGTAATTGGTGTTGCCATTCATTCTGGAGATTATATGACAATTGAGCATGGAGGTTTCCTTGAACAAAGTTACCCTAGTTCCGGATATCCTAGTGGCATGGTTGATAGAATTTCATACGAAGACATTGTAGGTCTCAACAGGGCATGGTGGTCAGGATTCGCAAATCAACAATTGCAAAATAATGCTATGTGTGGATTAGCAATTAATTCTGAAGTAAATGGAGACAAAGCTAATGTCGAAGTTAGAAGTGCCTTTAATACTGAAATTCAATCAGAAAATTATAAGCTAAACGTTTATTTAGTTGAGGATAATGTTCAAGGTGAAGGATACGGTTTCGATCAACGCAATGCATACAATACAGATCCGACTAGTTCTTTTTTTGAGCAAGGAGACCCAATTGTTGGTTATAAACACAATAATACATTGAGAGTTGCTATACCATCTAACTCATTTGGGGACTCTTTAACCGAACAGGATATAAATGAAATGGCATATGTCAATACTATTGAAATAGATATATCTAGTTATAATAAAAATAATTTAAATATTGTTGCTTTTATTACAAGAATTGGTGAAAACGTACTTGACCATGAAGTACTTAATGCTCAAATATGCGATATTGATGGATTTCAGGATTGGGATTAGTAGTTGGAAATGAACTTCATATTTGTAGAATTATTAGGCTGGCTTGCATTTGCTTTTCTATTAATAGGTTATTATTTAAACTCAAAGGTTGATAAGAGTTGTTTCTATTATTGGGGAATGGGGAATATGTTGTACACAGTATATGGTTTCTACGTTAATGCTATGCCCATTATTGCCACCAGTATTTTAGTATTAGGTATGAATATTTATGGTTTTAAAAATTGGAATAAAATAAAAAAAATATCATAATATTATGAAAAATAAAAACATAATCATTACAGGAGGAAATAAAGGCATTGGATTTGGACTTGTTAAAAGTCTTTCTAAAAACCATAATGTTATATTCACAGTCCGATCAAAAGAAAAAGGTCAAGAAACTTTAAACTCTTTATTTAATGTGAATAAATCTACAAAATATGTTGTAATGGATGTCACTTCCTCTTCCTCGGTGAATGCTGGATTTGAAATAATTAATAAATCTATACAATCAGTGGATATTCTTATAAACAATGCAGGAATTCTTATCCCTGGATTAAAATACAATATACCAGCAGTTGAAACAAATGAGGATGATATATTAAAAACGTTTAACACTAACACATTGGGCGTATTGCGAGTCACAAGGTCTACAGTTCCATTAATGAAAAATGGATCCATGATTTTAAATATTTCAAGTGGAATGGGACAGTTAGAAGACATGGGAACTGGTTCTACTGCTTATCGATTATCAAAAACTGCTTTAAATGCATTGACGGTCATCTTAGCATCTGAATTAAAAGAAAAAAAAATATTAGTAAATGCTATTTGCCCTGGGTGGGTTCAAACGGATATGGGTGGTGCAAATGCTGATCTAACCGTGGATAAATCTGTGAAAAAAATAATTGAATTTATTTTTTCTAATTCAATTCCAACCGGGAAATTTCTAAGGCATGGAGAAATATTAACCTGGTAATATTACACACTGATTTTTTTAAAACACATTTAACTTTTACCTAAAATTATACAAATTTAACTCCTACAAGATTTAAATAAATATCACTATGTAAATTATATTTTCATTATATTTTAAGATCTTTTTTCGTTGAATTTGAGATTGTTCATCGAAGGCTATTTTTAAAAAATTAATGGGGTTACTATGGTCTATTTTATTAAAGTATTTTGCTTTTTAATTTCGCTCAATCTATTTGGGAATACCCTTAATGTTTCTGTAAACGGTAGCGATGAAACAGGTAATGGTTCAATTGATAATCCCTATGCCTCAATACAAAAAGGAGTTGACGAAGCCAGCTCGAATGATACAATTTTTGTTTTTGATGGGATATATGATGGGGGGATCATTATAAATGAAAAACCTTTAACTTTAATTGGTCAATCACGAGAAGAGACGAAAATTAACATTATAAGGAGTACACCCCAAATTTCTATTCTAGATGTTCAAGATGACACGGTTAAAATTGCTAATTTTAGGATTAAAAGAGGTAGTTCAGATCGTGGGGGTGGCATCTATTCAAAAAATTCAAAGGTAATGATCAGTAACAGTGATTTTTCACATAACATTTCTAGTTCAAATGGTGGGGCAATATATGCTGATCGATCAGAAATTGAAATTGATAATTCTTTATTTTTTCTAAATTCATCAGACTCTCTTGGTGGCTCAATATATGCCCACAAAACAGAATTAGTTCTTCATGACATAGAATTACGAAATAACAGTGCTGTGGCAGGTGGTGCTATTGGTTTAGATACTCTATCTCATTGTGTAATAAATAATTCTGAAATTTTTAACAATGGCGCGAATGTAGGTGGCGGAATTGCCGTTTTTGATGGTGGTAAGCTTAGTATTCTAAATTCAGATATTTATGGTAATAATGCAAATGCCGTGGGAGGTGTAATTCCACAACACTCTGATCCAGATAATTTCCCATTATATGGAGGTGGTGGTGGTTTATATCAACAGTTCTCTGATAGTCTGTTTATTAAAAATTCTAACTTTGATAATAATACAACACCTACTGGGATAGGTGGTGGCCTTGCTATCTATTATAGTACGGATATTGAATTAGAAAACGTAAATATTACTGGCAATGAATCAGGCGGAGCTGGAGGTGGAATTTGTTTTTTACGTTCAGATTATATTAACTACAATGGTGGTGTAATTAGAGATAATAGATCAAATTCTAACAGTGGTGGAGGTATCCATTTAGGAACTGAATCTTTTGATGCTTCAATTATTGTTAATGCTACATTTAGTAGATTAGATTTTATTAATAATTATGCACAGGTTGGAGGTGGTGGTCTAATGTTATGGTCAGCCCGAGTGAATGTCTACAACTCAACATTCTCTCAAAATGAAGCAAATGATAATGATGGAACCTCTAATTGGAGCGGAGGTGGTTTATCATCTCACTCCGTAGCAGAGCCAAATATAATAAATTCTATATTTTATAATAATTATCCCAACTCATTATATCATCCATCCACAACTTCA
>MDTB01200266.1_pt1 | contig 11336 bp, 2 predicted proteins | sample 811161 | NCBI WGS metagenome assembly MDTB01 (sample SAMN05326650, study PRJNA326480) | marine metagenome | isolation source: seawater | place: Mediterranean Sea | collected 2009
AACGTTACCTGGTAAAGTATTACATGTAGTCAATTATTTTTTAAATTGTTGTTGCAATAAGCCAAAGCATAAAGCATAAGAGAGAGTTATGGTTTGGCCAAAAAACACTATTTATAACACTTTTTGCATGTTATTAAAAAAAGGCTGTGTACTGTGGTGTAACTTTAACTTGTATTAATATTTTCGCTTTTTGCCTATACTGCATATAGAGTGTTGTACTCAATACACTACCGAATTAATTACCATGAACGCATCATCTTCTTTTCCTTATCTTCCTCAATGCTTCAAGTCGCTCATCACCATCCACTCTGGCACACACACACTGTGTGATCCATAATAAATAAAAATCATCTAAAATATTATTTATATTATTAATCTATACAAATCAGGAAATGAAGAAAGTGAAACAACAGAAGTTATTATTACAACAAAAACATAAGAAGTATATGATATTTTAAAAGAAATACGTAATTATTATTAAACCAAAAAATAATATAAACATACGACATATACGGAAATGGCATCTTCTTCCCTCCCGACAACGCGGGTATGTTTCAAAAATTTGCCTAAAAATGCGACGACAGATAATTTAAGAAAACATATAGATAATTGTGGTTCCTGGCATATTACAGATGTTAAAGTTGTTAAACGTCGTGATGGGGTTTCGCGTCGATTTGCTTTTGTTGGTTTTCATACTCATGAAGATGCATCGAAAGCTATAAAATTTTTTGATAAAACTTTTTTCAATACAAGTCGTTTAAAAGTTGAGGAAGCATTGCCTGTTGGGGATAAACATCTACCAAGAGCATGGAGTCGTCATACAGTTGGAACGACGGCATATAATAAAAGTCACGGGATAAAAAATGATAATAAATACAATAATGATAACAATAAGAACACTGCTGGAGATGGGGATGGGAAAGATACCAATAATACAGGAGAAAAGATAGACGAAGAAAAGAGTAAAAAGTTTAAAGAATTTCTGGATATCATGAAACCAAGAACTAAAGGTAATAAGTGGTCAAATGACGGAATTATTCCAGAAAATAGTAAAGAAGTTTCCACTGAAGGAAATAATTATAAAAATGATGCTGATAATGAAAGTTCTTCGGATGAAGAATATGAAGATTTAAAAAATGATCCCTCTGAAACGAAGGAGAAAAAGTCAAAGATGAAAAAAGTAAAGAAAAACAAGACGAAGAAAAAGAAGAAAAAGAAAGATGTTGTAAAACATAATAAAGAAGTATCGGATATGGATTATTTGATGACCAAAGTTTCTAAGAATGAGGATGACGATAGCAGTAGCAGTAGTGGCAGCAGCAGCAGCAGCAGTAGCAGTGATAGTGACAGTGATAGCAGCAGTAGTAGTGATAATAGTAGCAGCAGCAGTACCAGTGATAGTAGTAGCGAAAGCGATACAGAGGATCTTGAAGATGAAAAGGCAAAGAATAAATCGAATAAAAAGGATAATTTAGACGAACCAGTGGAGGAAACAGGGCGTTTATTTATAAGAAACATTCCGTTTTCCACTACGGAGGAAGAGTTGCGAGAAATATTTCAACCCCATGGCGCACTTACTGAAGTGCATATACCGCTTGATGATAATCAACGATCTAGAGGATTTGGATATGTAACATTTGTTGTTCCGGAATGTGCTGTGATGGCAATGTCGATTTTAGATGGAAATATTTTTCAAGGTAGATTATTACATATTTTACCAGGTAGGCGTGCAATTGATCCGGATCAAGGTGCTGCTGATGATGATGATGAAAATAACGAAGGTGGTACATCTGGATATAAAAAAAAACAAGAGCAAAAAGCTAAAGAAGCAGCTAACGACGATAGTAACTGGAACCCTGTATATATCCGAGCAGATACTGCAGTGTCATCATTGGCTGAACGTTTTAATATGAAAAAAGGCGATATTTTAGATACTCAAGCTAGCAATATGGCAGTTCGTGTAGCTTTAGGTGAAGCACATGTGCTTGCGGAGACGAAACAATTTTTAGTTGAAAACGGTGTGTCAACTGATGCTTTAGACAATGCATCAAAAGGTTTTAAAGTAAAGCGATCAAAGTCCATAATTTTAGTCAAAAATCTTCCTGCAGATACAGACGTTCCTGAATTACGTCAAATGTTTTCAAAGCATGGTGAAATCAATCGTTTTGTAGTGCCACCAACAAAAGTTATGGCTCTTGTGGAGTATTTTGATAAATTAAATGCGAAAAGGGCATTTCGTTCTTTAGCATATAAGAGATATAAACGTGTACCTTTGTATTTAGAATGGGCACCAGAAAATTCATTTGTTAAAGCCGCTATACCTAAGGCAGCTAATCAAGAAGCAAACGATAGTGGAAACAATGATGGTGACATTGGATCGAAAACCAATTCATCAAATTCGACATTGTCGAATTCCATCTTTGTTAAAAATTTAAATTTCGATACATCTGAAAATGGTTTAAAAAAACATTTTGAAGCTGTTGCCCCGGTGCGTAGTGTAAAGATACCCCGCAAGGGAACTAATAAAGAATTGTCGATGGGTTTTGGATTTGTTGAATTTAGTTCTATTCAAGACGCACAAAAAGCCATGAAACGTTTGCAACATTCGACAATAGATGGCCACTCGGTAGAGCTGAAATTATCAATGCAAGGTGATAATCGCAACAAAACAATAAAAGGTGGAAATAAACGAAAAGTATTGAGGGTCTCTAATGCTACTGGAACAAAATTGTTAGTGAAAAATTTAGCGTTTGAAGCTACAAGAAATGATTTGAGGGAGCTGTTTGGAGCCTTTGGCCAAATTAAAAGTGTACGCATACCCCGTAAATTTGATGGTGGTACACGTGGTTTTGGTTTTATAGATTTTTTAACACACGATGAAGCTTTAAATTGCTTGAATGCATTGACAAACGCGCATTTATATGGAAGAAGGCTTGTCCTTGATTGGGCAGAGGAGACAGAGTATGATGACAATAGTGATGATGATAATAATAATAATAATAAACAAGAGCGAAAAAAGCTTAAAACTTCGTAAAGGGGAAAATCATAGCGAACATATACATGTGAAGATGTGTGTTTTTATGTGTGAAAATTGTGTTTTATTTATTTTCTTACAGTAAAAATACGAGCGCGCGTACAGGTGTATTTATTTTTAATAACATGACCAACTATTACCAGGTATACATCACACATCTTTAAATATTCACATGATAAAAACCTTAAATTTATTCACGCAATAAGGCCAATATTAATTTATTAAATTATTATTAAATATTAATAATAGTACTTACCTAAGCATAAAGCACCTACTAACTTATACGAAAATCAGAAATAGCATGGCATTATAAGAAAAGAAGATTATTATATTTGGAGGATATATTATATCTACATTTTTAATAAAAAGATCCAATAGAGGAGATAGAGTAAGACTTTCACATAAATATATATATATAAAACACTTTCAAGAATTATAGTTTAATAATTACATTATCTTTTTTATTGTATGTTCCTTTATAGTACTGTTATTTTCTTTTTTATTATCAGTTTATTATTCACAAAAAAAAATATTTATTATGTATCAATTAAAGAAGAAAGGAAAACGAAGAAGGAGGGAACGGGAGCCGAGGAATGCAGCAAAAATTTTAACTTTAATTAAAGCAGTTAATGACCATAAAGGCTTTAAACAAATGGCTTCATATAATTTATCGTGCCTATGTAAGTTGGTATCGCCTCCATTACCTGACTGGAATGAAAATTTAAAGTTTGCTCTGAAGCATGGTGGTCTAAAAGCGTGTACTGCTGCTGTACGGGCAAATTCAGGAGATGAAAGTTTATTACTTGCTGCAACTTCAGTTATGGACCAGGCTGCAACAAGCGAGGAAGGCGCAGCAGCAGTTGTTTCATCTGGAAGTTTGGATGCTTGTTTAGATTCCATCCAAGCCAATGCAGGAAATATGGATTCTGGTGCTTTGTCTGCCACATTGACGATGTCTAAAATTGCATCGAAATCATCAAAGAATTTTGTCAACAAGGGTACTACGGACAAAATATTTCAAGTCATGGCTATGTTTAAAACAAAAAACTCAGGTGTATTGAATAATTGCATGTCAACTTTAGAAAAAATATCAAAAGACCAAGATGGAATGAATGAAATTGTACAAAGTGGCGGTATAGCAACATTGATTTCAACGCTGGATATGGGTGATCTGGAGGAAGAGATGGCTAATGATACAAGTGGTGTCAAAGTAAAACGTGATTTGAGTTTTTTAAAACCAGCATTTGCACTTATGCGCCGTTTTGCCGGTGATAACGAGCAAAACATTGAATATGTCCGACAATGTGGCGCTGTTAATGCTGTAATCAGCGCAATGGATTTCGTTGATGCCGATGATGCAAAATTAGCACATAGCGGCGGAGCACTTCTTTCATCCTTAGTGACTGGCGAGGATTTAACAGATGCTTTGGCGTGCATGAACGATGATAATATTTCAGATAAAAAGGTTGTGCAAATGACTGCCCTTATTTCTAATTTAGCTCTTGATTCTGACAATGCCATGGATATTGTGGAAAATGGCGGTGTTGAAACCATTATGAAAGGGCTTTCGCGATCTGGGGAAACTGCAAAATCAGCTTCAAAAGCATTAGAACGATTAGCAGAGTCATCTGTAAATGCAAGCATCATTGTCAACAGTGGCGCGGTCGAGCAATTAACAGAATTAGCGAGAAATAGTAAAAACGATGGTGCAGTGAACGCTGCTGCAATGTCTGCATTGGCAAATTTAACAGACGTTGATAGTGCTATAGAACGTATTGTTGATTCCGGCGGTATTGAACTCGCATGCGATGCTATATTAGCCAATTCATCAAGTTCTAAACTGGCGACGATGAATGGGTTAAACATTTTGGAAAATATTATCGATAACGGTAGCACGAAAACATCAGTTTTAGTTGACAAAGGTGCGAATGATGCTATTATTTCAGCACTGCAGGTTAGTAACCGTGTAGAAGGAGATGAGGTACATGCGAAAGGACTTGAAGTGTGTGAAAAACTTATACATGGAGATGATAAAGCAATAAATTCGCTAGTACAACTTGGTTTAGTTCCATTAATTTTAAACAATATGGAAAATTCAAATTCAAAACAAACGGTTCAAAAATCCATGGAACTGTTAGATACATTCACTGATAATCCTGAATCATTAAAAGCATTACAAAATGAGGATGACAGCGTCAGTAAGGTTGTATCTGCGTTGAACAAGCATTTCGATGATGAAATTTGTCGAGAAGCGGCATCTAGGACATTGAAAGCATTAGTAAAACCAACGCACGTAAACAACGCTATAGTGGATATAAAACAAGTTTTGCCACATTATACGAATGATTGCGATGACCGAGTCGGAAATAGGTTGTTGAACGCCTTAAGTATTTTATCAGCATTAGCATCTAATGAAACGCTGTTTAAAACGTATGCAAAAAATGAAGTTCATCTGGTTTTAAAAAGTGTGCTGAAAACTACAGGTGGCTTAGATGATGCACCATTTTTGGAAAATATAATAGCTGCTTCTGCTCGTGTACTTCATGGAATCGTTGAGGCTGATAATCAAAAAATAGCAATGTTAAAAAGTGGTGTTGTTAAATCACTGGTGCAAAACATGAAAGTTCATCCGTCATTTGATACGTCTATATCAGTTGGTTTAAAATTTATTGCCATGTTAAGTACTGATGAAGATTCTATCGATACAATGGTAAAAGAGGGTGGTGTGGAAGCATGTGTATCGTCATTACGAGCGCATGGCGACAATGCTTATATAGTAGGGGAGGCGACTAAAACGCTATTAGCAATTTCTGGGAAGAAAGAAGGTGTAGAGGCAACAATTAAAAAAGGAGCTGGACGATACTTATTACAAGTAATTGAAAAACATAGCGATGATCGCGCATTCAGCAACGCGGTATTTTCCTCTGCAAAAGCTCTAAACAAAATTGCTGGAGATGAGGAAGGCCGTAATTTATTGCGTAGACAGAATAGTGAAGAAATTGTTTGTAACTCGCTCGGCATGAGCGGTAATGATCGGGCGCTAGAATCTGAATACTCGAAATTATTAGGCCATGTAATGTCAAAGAAGGATATAGAGCTTTCTGCAACAGATGTTGTCAAGGGATCGCAACAATCGTTTGAAGATATAAACGAGGAAGATTTGTCTACATTGGTAAAAACAATGGAGACTTTAACATCTGCGTTGACCAATGCTGATAATGCTGAAACTGCTTCAAAGATCCCATTGGCACATGCTCTTGTCACTGTCATATCAAAAGCAGGGCAAGTTCAAGATCCGGTAATGAAGAAGGATCTTTTGGACTCCTCTATGAAAAGTTTAGGCAAATATGCTTCACATCAAGAGGTTGACCCTTCGTTGAACTCAGCTGCATGGGTGTGTAATGTTTTACGAACCGAGCCGGATAGTGCTATTACGTCTATAGAATGCATCAGGGATGCGTCTGCGGTCTCCACAACAATGAGCGAGGCACTGGTTGAACAGACTGCTATTGAATTGGTCGTATGGAAGATGAAACAACATCCTGAAAACGACCATGTGCAACAGATTGGAATGCAAGCACTTGGAAATATGATTAAAAAAGTAGGTTATGAAACCATTAAAGATCGTGTTCAATCAGCAGGAGTTGAAGAACTTGTAAAAAACGTTGTCAAAGAAACCCTTCTTGGAACGGACGAATCGGATGCATCCTCTGCTATTAGCGGGTTGAAAATGATAAGCTCCATGGATGCCGCCGCACTTGCAGAAAACGATATGATCAATGTAACTGTGCAAGTATTGACACAGCATTGTTTTGATGAACATACCGCTCTAGATAATGGCGAGGTTGAAGATAGGCAAAAAGTAGTTGAGAGGAACCAAGCTATGATTGAAGGTATCAGTATTTTGTCTACAGCTGTTGCGGGGGATGAAGAAGCGGCAAAAGGTATAGTAGCGAAGGGAACTGTAAATAAAGTTTTAATGTATGCTTTAAAGGAGGAAGGTGTTATGACGAATGAAAGGGCAACTATGGATTGCCTCAATTTATTGGAAAATGTAAGTCAAACGGAAGGTTTAGACAAAGGAAAGGCGTCGAAATATATTATAGAAGCTATGCAATTGAATTCTACCAACGAAGCATTGGTTGAAAAAGCATCAGCTATTTTAGGGAAGTATGTTACCAAGTCCGATTTAGCGGGTCAATTGGAATCATCCCAAATAAGCCTTGATAGTATGAATACTGCAGGACAGTCAAATCGTAAAAAATTTGCGACAGCAGCAAAAGCAGTAGCAGCAATTGCTACCATGTCAGCTGCTGCCAATACCCTAGACTCGGAAACCAGCGAAAGCGCGCACCAGTTACTAGAAAGCACGTCGGCAGTTTTGGTAGCTCCTGGTGGCAAAGGGAAGGAGTACAACCTGGCACTCACATCTAGTATGAATTTAATGACACGCTTGGCAACTACAAACGTAGATGTGACACAATCCGAGAATCAACAATTACTTTTACAGAAAGCGTTAAATGATACTTCAAAAGATTCTTCTTCGAAGACTGCTGCCCTTGGTGTTCTTGGATCCATGTCTCAACTCGGTGCCAAAGGTGTAGAAGCTGCAGCAAAAGTCGGAGGCATTGACGCGATTCTATCTGCTGTTTCAAATGAAGATTCTAGTGCAACCACCGCTCAAATAGCGAAGTCATCCTTGGACCAATTAACAAAAAGTGCAACTGACAATTTATCCTCCATTGACTCTAAATCAATGGTGCAATTAGTCGAAGCAAATGCCATAGTGACGGACAACGAGGAAAAAAGTCGCCGAAAGACTCCAACCAAAAATGCCCTTCAAGTTTGTGTGGAGAATCTTTCAAATACTAATGATGGCCAAGCTATCCTAAATGACGTTTTACAAACGACAAATAGTGACACAGCCAAAGTTGCAGTTATTGAATCACTTGGTAAACGTGTCGGAGAAGGAAACGAGGTAAAGGTATCGAGTAAAAATCGAGAGGAGGTGAAGAAAGTCTTAGAAGGTGTTCGTGCACATGTTAATACTATTAATAATAATGATGCAGGAGACAGCGGTGTTGCTGCTGCGAATGTATTAGGAGCATTAGAGTTAGGTGATGAAGGCACTGGAATTTTTGCTGAGGAAGGAGGTCTCGATATCCTAGATCTTATGATAGGGTCCGATGACCAAGCTAGTGCGCAAAAGGCAGTTGCCGCTTTAAGCAAAATTGTTGCACAGGATAAACTTGCATCTGAAAGAAAAGGTGTAATAGATAAGCGAGTAAACAATCGATTAAAAGATTTGAAAATTGCATCACAGATTGCAGCTGCACTGTCAAATCAATCCGATGATGATGGCAACACTGACTTTGCAAATGAATGCATTGCTCTTTTACAAGAGTTAACAAGCGAAGCAGAACCGGAGGAAATTGGATTAGACGCTCAAGCAATTTTAAAAATTAAGAAAGCGACACAGCATCGCAAAAGTTCGATAAATATGGGATCTGCCTTCATCAAATCCCTAGCACACATGTCTCAAGTTGCAGCAGCATTAGCAGCAGAGGGCCACGTAAATGAGGAAATTCTATTAGCGCAATGGGAAGTTGTTTTGGAGGACTTGCAAATGCAGGACATAAAAATTAAGGAGTTGAAGACGGAAGATGGAAAAGTCTATTACTTAAACCAAAAGACGGGTGCAACATCGTGGGAAAAGCCATTGATGCAATTAAATCAAACCTCGCTACTACGATTGTCTAGTTTATTGACAGGCATTGGAAGAGACAATGTTCCAATTGTACATAATCTAGGCCTGCTTTTGAAAGCGGTTGAGATGCAATCAGATAGTCTATCTGATTTACAAATTATTCTTGAAGCGCTTCGAAAATTTTCTGTAAATAAATTAAATTTAGATAAAATATCAAATAACAATGGCATCATCATCATATCAAGAACGCTTCATAAGTTGATTTCTAAAACAATCGAGGATCAGCAAAGTTTAGAGCAACGACGAAAATGTGAAATAGAATGTGCGATAATGTCGGCTAGATTTGCTGCGATTGAATCTTACAAAGTGAAAGTCGCTGAGAGCAATATTATACAACTCTTAATGCATGCACATTCCAACAATATGGATGAAGTCTTTACAAAAGAAGCGGTGGCATCGTATGGTAATTTTGCATATGACTATGTTCCAGCAATAGAGTTGATGACAAAACAAGGTATAATTAAACTAATCGAAAAAGTCTTACAACAATTCCCAGACAGCAAACGGATTATGGAATTGACTCTAGTTACAGTAAGTAACTTGATGTATGGGAATGACGACATAAAGAAAGATATTGGTTTAACGTGTGGTGATGAGATTGTGGACGTTATTAAACGGCATAATGAGCACAAACCGATACAGCAGGCTGCCATGAGAGCTGTTGGGAACCTTGCAAGTATCGATGAAAATATCAAATGGTTATTGGAAAATGAATGTGCTGCTACAGTTGTCAAATGTATAGAATTTCACCGCAGTGATCCGAATGTGGTAGGTATAGCAATAGACGTGTTGGCTAATTTGGCCAGTGTTGAAGATGAAAACCACGAATTAACTCTTCATAAAATGATGCTGCAGCAAGGAACTAGTGAATGCGTAATGTCTGTATTGAATAGTTCTAAAGATATCCAATTAATTGAATCATGCTGGGATGTTATAAGTGCAATAACAATGGAAGAAGACTTATGCCACGAGTATTTAGTCCCAGCTGGAATTGTAGAATGCATGTCAAATACAATACGCAAATATGATTGGCATATAGGCATCATGGAGCATATTGCACATTTAATCCATGCAATGTGCTACTTTCCAGAAATTTTGGTCTCTATAGCAGAGGAAGAGATTGTTCCGAACTTGCTTGCTGCTATGCTGCAACATGCTGACAATGATGAATTTCTTTTAAATGCGCAATCATCGATTACAATATTTTTGCAACACGAGGAAGAGCAAGAAATTTTGATTGAAGAGAATGGTTTGGACACATTGTATAGCCTAATGCAATCACATGGATCGAATAAAGTATTCCTAATTGAGCTATTAAATACATTAATTCGCCTAGCATGCAATGATAAGTATGTTGAAAAAGTCGCATTAACCGGTATGAGTGAAATTATTAATTGTAATGAAAAATTTGCTGATGATCCGCATATTTTATCAAAAATCATGACACTACTAGGACAATTTGCGTTACACGATGCTGTTTTAAATGATATAGTCCAATTTGGAGGTATCGATTTCGTTATCGATGCTGTAAGTCAACACCCTGAAGATGAACAGTTGGTATTGCAAGCTATTCATTCCTTAGACAACATTGGTACGGGCAGCTCTGAGCATGCTCATATTTTGACGGAGAAAGGTGGAATAGAAGTGTTGAAACATTGTGCAGATGCATATAGGGGAAGCGATGGTAATGATGAGATTGTGCAGAATGCTGAAAGTGCTATTTTGACTATAGAAAGTCAAAGAGAATTAGGGGATAAGCCGAAAGCTAGCAATACCAGTAGCAAGAATATGATCACGCATTTAGAATCACATGATAATTTAGACCATTTCGCAGAATTTAGAGAAAGTTTTTTGAGTGGTACCTTCAAAGTTGTCGATTGGAGTTCTGGAAAATCAAAGTATACCATAAAATGCTCGGAAACTTGGGATTCTTTACAATTTTGCAATAAGAAAGGGAAAGTAAAGAAAACCATATTTTTGGATAATCTACGTTCGATAACTGTCGGTAGACGATCAGGCGGACATAGTTCCATAACTGGAAAAGCAAAAGCTGATCGCGCATTTTACTTGGAACATACAGGGAATGCTAATAAAAAGAAAAAGAGCAATTCCGCTTCTTTTGCAGATCTAGAATCCCCTTCATCTTCTGATTGTAATCAAGTTGTACAAGGCTTAAGATTATTGCATAGATTGTACAAAGTTAATCCAAATCAGTTAAAAAATCCTGATGGTGGAAAGTAGGGACGTGATTGTGGTATGATATGAGTGCGTAGATAACTACTACCTGGTACGATTAAAAATTTAAGCATTTAAATTTTAATTTATCTACGAATGTACACGTGTTAAAATATACGAGCTCGTACGAACGTACGAGTATATATATATCATATATAAAATGTTCTCTTACTCATATTATTATATAAATTTCTTTTACTCCCAGACATTAACATCTCAAATCAAAAATGAATTTAAATACTCATTTATTCGTATATATAAAAAATTCTCTTATTTATTCGTATATATGTAATATTATAT
>MDTB01004451.1_pt1 | contig 11334 bp, 15 predicted proteins | sample 811161 | NCBI WGS metagenome assembly MDTB01 (sample SAMN05326650, study PRJNA326480) | marine metagenome | isolation source: seawater | place: Mediterranean Sea | collected 2009
CCTCTCTTGGTAGAGGCTATTAAAGAACAACAAAAACAAATAGATGAATTGAAAAAATTATTGGAGAATAAATAATGAAATATTATAAAACAACTTTATATAATCCAGGGCCGCCTGCAGATATGGACGATACCGAAGTGGTATATGTTGCAGCAGAAAACCCGATGGATTTATTACCCACAGCTATGGATGCTCATTCTAAACCTGTAAAGGAATATGAAGAAGTATCTGAAGCTATTTACAACGAAAATACATAGGAGGATAATTATGGCAATTTCGTATACTTTAGATGAAACTTTTACTGGAAAAAGAACTACACAAGTTCCCGATCCAGATAACGAAGGTGAAATGATAGAAACTGAAACTGACGTACGTGATGTTAAAGTTACTTTCACTGATGATTCATATGACCCAGATAAGACACATTCACGTTCAGTTAATGTAGTCTTTGATTCTTCTGGCAACTATGATGAAGATGCAACCAAAGTTAGAATAGAAGAAGTAATGCGCGGAGTAGAAAATAAGTTTGCTGTTGGCGCAATAGAATAATAGCCAATGGCCTTACCTGCATCTGGACAAATAGATTTCGGCCAAATTCAAACTGAATTCGGTGGGTCTAACCCTATCGCTATGAACGAGTATAGCGATAGACTTGGTCTTGGGTATGTGATAAATTATACAGGTTCACATAACATAGGCATGTTTTATGGTCTGTCAAATATAACCCTTGGTTCTTGGCCTGCATCCACTAGTAATTTTTATAGGTCTCATGCATTTAAGTCCGATACCTATGAGGCATTTTTACGGTTAGATGCACAGATTGTAGGATCACAAGTTAAATTGGGATATACTGTAGGCGGAAGTTCGGCAGTGGCAACTACATATGATGGGTATGTTAATTTCACCGGTTCGACGCCGACAATGAAAGTAGATTGGAGCATAAGTAGTCAATCTGGTACTAGGTCATCACCGTCATTAACCGATAATGTATATTATTCAATACCTACCAGTGGAGCAAGACAATGGACTTGGAAGGCAGGTTTTGCAACTTCAGGCACTAATAATATTGCAGGTACTTTTACAGCATATATTAATAATTCTGCTGGTACAATTAATAGTGGTTCAAAGAGTTTCACTTTAAGCACAACTGCTGGCGGCGGTGGTAAATTCTAATGTATCCTTTATTTATTTACAGTACTGCTGATGGTGATATTTACATACAGGCAGAAAATAGTATTGAAAAATTAGTAACTGGAACAACCAATATTGATTATGATGAAACCATGGATGCATATAATATAGAAAGAGATAGAATAAAAACTGAGAATGGAATAGTTGAAGTATGAGTTATACACATGAAATACACACAACGGGCCCTGGTATTACACTAGAAGAATTTACTCCTATATGGGAGGCTAATAAAAATAGATTCTGGGTAAATAAATCATTTCCGGAAAGGTTATGGGATAATTATAATATAACTACCGAAGATGAGGCCAAGGTTTATATTCACAAAAGACTGAGTAAATGTTTTAGTGCAGAATACCCCGGACTTCAACATATTGTAAAAAGAGGAACGGAAGTTGCTTCTATAAGAATATTTGCAGGAATAAGTCCAGTTCACACCTTTCTAGGTTCTGAGCAAATTACAGAAAAACTTGGAAACGAATTCTGGTGGAAAACAACTGCATATATCCCAACTGCATTATATACAAAAGATGAAAATGGATCCTCTGAATGGATAGAAGATTTAAGAAAACGACCAGAAGAACAAGCAGCTCTTGCAGCACTAGGTTATGATAAATGGATTATTATAGCATCTGGAAGATTACAAAAGGCGTGGTTATATAACCACAAAGAAATGAAATACGTAGGCGATTATGTTGATGATAATGAAACATCAGTCGCATTTCTAAGTCCTTATGGATGGCCCGATGATTTAGGCCAAGTAGGGACATAGTTATTATAAATACTATTAAGAAATAGGAACTTAAAATGGCAAAACCAAATTCAAGAACAACTTTCATTGACTATTGTTTAAGACAATTAGGTGCGCCTGTGATCGAAATTAATGTTGACGACGATCAAGTTGATGATAGAGTAGACGAGGCTCTACAATTCTATCAGCAATATCATGCAGATGCAATAGAAAAAGTTTATTTAAAACATGAAATAACATCATCAGATATCACAAATGGTTATATACCTCTTACTGATGCAGTTACAGATGTTGTTAGAATATTACCAATAAGAGATACTAATTCTAGTAATAATATGTTTGATATACAATATCAAATCATGTTAAACGATATGTATAATCTAGGATTTATGGGACAAATATTAGATTATGAAATGAAAATGCAACACTTGGCCTTACTTGATATGATATTGGATTCAGACGATAAACACATTTCGTTTGACAGACACAAAAATCAATTAAGAGTTGATATGGATTGGTCTGCAGAAGTAACTGCTGGTCAATATATTGTGGTTGAATGTTATAGAATAATTGATCCAGATACATTTACAGATGTTTATAATGATTATTATTTAAAAAGATATGCAACTGCACTCATTAAAAAGCAGTGGGGACAGAATTTACTTAAATTCGAAGGTATGACTATGCCAGGTGGCGTACAGTTTAATGGTCGACAACTTTATGAAGATGCATTACAAGATATAGAAAGATTAGAAGAAGAAGTTAGATTGAATTGGGAACAACCAGTTGACTTTTATACGGGGTAATAAATGCCTAGAAATGTTTACTTTTCACAGGCCGTAAAATCCGAACAGAACCTTTACGAAGACCTGATTATAGAATCGCTCAAAATCTTTGGGCAAGATGTCTATTATATTCCTAGAACTCTAGTTACTAGAGATAATGTATTGGGAGAGGATTCAGCTTCCAAGTTTGATGATGCATATTTGCTAGAGGCATATATTGAAAATCAAGATGGGTTCGAAGGGTCAGGCGACTTATATAGTAAATTCGGTGTTGAAATTAGGGATGAGGCTACATTTATTATTTCTCGATCACAATGGAATAAATTTGTAGGACTATGGAATAATCAAGTAGATACTCCTAAACCATTGGAAGGTGATATTATATTCTTACCAATGACAAATAAATTCTTTGAAATTACCTTTATAGAACACGAACAACCATTCTATCAATTATCTAATTTACCTGTATATAGGTTACAATGTGCTCTCTTTGAATATAATGATGAGGACTTTGAAACTGGTGTTGAATTAATAGACGATTTATCACAGGCAAGTGCATATACAGAATCTTTTGATGTAACAGTTACAAGTGGTAATCACTTTAAACAAGGTGAGATAGTATCACAGACATTAGTTGCAGCAAGTGGTTCTACTCCTGCTGTAATTGTATCAGGAGAAGTTGCAACTATAACTAAAACCAGTGATTTACTTGCAACAATTAGTTTGAGTAATATTAATGTTACTGGTTCTTCTGGTGAGGCAAGGGCATTTATTGTTTCCAATACATTAGGTTTAGTAGGTGCCGAATCAACCAATACTTGTTTTATTAATAAAATTTATGGACTTACAGATACCATAAATACATTTGCAACCGATGGTGGTGCAGAAAATGTGGCGTTCGAAATAGCAGCTGATGGTTTCTTGGACTTTACTGAAACCAATCCGTTCGGCGACCCATCGGAGACTTATTAATGTTTGGTACTCACTTCTATCATTCAACCATGAGAAAGGCCGTTGCAGTCTTTGGTACAATATTTAATAATATTAATGTTATTAGAACCAAGGCTGATGGTTCTGTTTTAAATCAAATAAAAGTGCCTTTGGCATATGGTCCGAAACAAAAATTCTTGGCAAGATTGGATCAGGCTACTGGTGCAGATGCCAATATGGCAATAAAACTTCCAAGAATGGGATTTGAAATAACCTCTTTGGAATTGGACTCTACACAAAAATTGGCCAAAAGAAATGTTATAATTGAGTCACACGCTTCTGATGTAACAAAGAAGAAAACAATTAAACATCAGGTTGCATATAATATTAATATGTCATTATATGCCATGGCAAAAAATCAAGATGATGGTCTTCAAATAATAGAACAGATACTTCCATACTTTCAACCTGAATACACAGTCACAATAACTCCTGTAAGTGGGTTTGCCTATAAACAGGACGTTCCTATTATATTAACAGGTGTAAGTATTAGTGATGATTACGAAGGTGATTTTCTTACAAGAAGAGCACTAATATATCAAATGGATTTTACAATGAAAATGAAATTTTTTGGACCTACAAGTAACCAAGGAGTGATACGAGAAGTTAACATAGATTTTAATAATGATGCGGGAGGTTCGGAGATTTTAGAGAACATGGATTTCACTATAACTCCAGGTACTGCCGGTGAGGACGACAATTATACTGTTACGACTACTATCAGTTAAATATTATTATGGATAAAAAGGATAAACTTACAGCAAGTTTACAGAAAAACTTGCCTACCAAAAAACCTAGTCAAGTATATATCGACAAGAAAGATATAAAAGATGACTACGAGTATTCCAGAAAAACATATAAGGATCTAATAGATACAGGTGTTAGGTCATTGGATGTTTTGGCAGAACTTGCGAGGGAATCTGAACATCCTCGTGCCTTTGAAGTATTGTCCAAAACCATTAAGGATATTGGTGATACTACAGAAAAATTAATGGCACTACAAAAAAGTAAAAAAGAAATAAATAAACAAGATGAAGAAAAGAAACAGATTACCAATAATAATGTGTTTGTAGGCTCTACTACTGACTTACAAAGAATCCTTCAAAAAGAAAATGAAAGAATAATTGACCATGCAGAGGATAAAGAATAACGAATTTGGTTATCTAGGTAATCCTTCTGTAAAAAGAGATGGCGTAGAGACACAATTCACTAAAGAAGAAGTGCTGGAATATGCAAAATGCATGAAGGATCCCGCCTACTTTGCCCGTAAGTATATTAAGGTAATATCCTTGGATAAAGGTCTTGTTCCTTTTGATTTATATCCGTATCAGGAAAAAATGTTCCATCACTTTAATGATAACAGATTCTCTGTTGTTCTTGCATGTCGTCAGTCTGGTAAATCTATTTCTTCTGTTGTATATTTACTATGGTATGCATGTTTTCACCCAGAAAAGAATATTGCCATATTGGCCAATAAGGGTGCAACGGCAAGAGAAATGTTGGCAAGGGTAACTCTTGCCCTTGAAAATTTACCTTTCTTTTTACAACCCGGCTGTAAGGCATTAAATAAAGGTTCTATAGAATTTTCCAATAATTCAAAAATTATGGCATCAGCAACATCTGGTTCATCTATTCGTGGTCTTTCTATTAACTTGCTTTTCTTGGATGAGTTTGCATTCGTAGAAAATGATGCGCAATTCTATACATCAACATATCCTGTTATATCATCTGGTAAAGATACAAAGGTAATTGTAACATCTACTGCCAATGGTATAGGTAATGTATATCATAAAATATGGGAAGGGGCGTCACAGGGAACCAATGAATATAAACCATTTAGAGTGGATTGGTGGGACGTTCCAGGGCGTGATGAAAATTGGAAAAAAGAAACAGTTTCAAATACATCCGAACTCCAGTTTGAACAAGAATTTGGAAATACATTTCACGGCCGTGGTAATACACTTATTGATGCAAATCATCTATTATCACAAATGTCGGTTGATCCGATAGAACACAAAGAAAATATAAACATATATACAAGTCCTGCAGAAAAACATGAATACGTTATGACAGTGGATGTGGCCAAAGGTCGTGGACAAGATTATTCAACATTTAATATAATTGATATCACATCAAGGCCATTTGAACAAGTGTGCACATTTAGAGATAATAATATATCTCCAATGTTATTACCTGATTTAATTTATAAATATGCAAACCACTATAATAAGGCATATGTTATTATAGAGAGTAATGACCAAGGCGCTGTAGTGTGTAATGGTTTATATTATGATTTAGAATATGAACAGATGTTTGTAGAATCATCTATTAAGGCAAATGCATTAGGGGCCACAATGACCAGAAGGGTTAAAAGAATTGGCTGTTCTACTGTAAAGGACTTAATAGAACAAAAGAAATTAATAATACGAGATGCAGCTACTATTGTAGAAATGAGTACGTTTGTATCCAAGGGTAATTCATATCAGGCAATACCACCAAACCATGATGATTTAATGATGAATTTAGTATTGTTTGCATGGTTTGTTACAACAGATATATTTGAAAGTATGTCCAATATTGATATGAAAGATATGTTATACCGAGAAAGATTAAAGGCAATACAAGATGATATGTTACCATTTGGGTTTATATCGGAAAAAGAAGATGATTTTGCAAGTGCAGAGAAAGACGGCGATGGTAACCTATGGCTGGATGCTACTACATTTGACAAGTTACTGCGTTAGGATATGGTTATTTATAAATAATAATAGTGAAAATTCGTATTATGAAAACATATTAACTAACTCAATGAGAGGATAAAGCGATGGCATTTCAAGTATCACCAGGAGTTGAAGTTAAAGAAATTGATGCAACGGGCGTAGTTCCTGCAGTATCAACTTCTATTGGCGGATTCTCTGGGTCATTTAATTGGGGTCCGGTAAATGAGATTGTATCTGTTTCTTCTGAGAAGCAATTAGCGGATACATTTGGAACACCAGATTACCAAACATATAAATACTTCCTTACAGCCGCGTCATTCTTAAAGTATGGCAACGCATTGAAAGTGGTACGTACCAAAACAGGGCATGATAATGCAACTGTAGTAGGTGGCGGTACCGTAATCGAAAATAGAAGTGTTTATAACAACTTGACTTTGAGTGGAATATCACAAGGAGCTTGGGCAGCTAAATACCCTGGTTCATTAGGTAATTCCCTTAGAGTTTCAGTATGTCCTGCCAATGCTACGGCATGGGGCGCGTGGACATACGCATCAAGCTTTCCTGGGCAACCTGGCACATCACAATACGCAACAAATTTAGGGCAGACTTCTGCCAACGATGAAATGCATATTGCTATTATTGATGAAGATGGTTCATTCTCAGGTAAAACTGGCACAGTATTAGAAACTTTTGAATACGTTTCTCAAGGTTCTGATGCTAAAAAGGCAGATGGAACTTCAAACTATTATGCAGATGTAATTAATAATAATTCTGGATATGTTTGGTTCTTAGCCGCACCTACTGGATTATCAGATGCAGGTAGCGCAATTTCGGCTACTTCAACATTTACAACCGTAACAGCGGCTGTAGAAAATAGTCTATCAGGTGGAAGTGACGACAATGTACCAACTGTTGGAGAAATTCAATCTGGATTTTTATATTTTGCAGATTCAGAAACTGTGGATGTAAATTTACTATTTGCATATCCTGACGCAGATGGTGCAGCAACAATTGCAAATGATTTAATTGCAAAGGCAAATGCAAGAAAAGATTGTATGGCTTTTGTTTCACCACCTATCGAAGATTCAGTCGGGACTGCAAGTCCTACTTCTGACGTAAGTGGTTGGGCAGCAGGTCTTACATCTTCTTCATATGCATCAACCGATTCATCAGCTGTATACGTCTATGACAAATACAATGATGTATATCGTTGGATTGGAGCGGCAGGTCACCAAGCAGGTTTATGTGCAAATGCTGATAATGTAGCTGATACATGGTTCTCACCAGCTGGTGTAAATCGTGGTCAATTACTAGGTATTACCAAACTAGCTAATAACCCAGTAAAAGCAGACAGAGATATTCTTTATAAAGCAAGAGTAAATCCAATTGTATCGTTACCTGGACAAGGAACAATATTGTTCGGAGACAAAACACTATTAAGCAGACCTTCTGCATTCGATAGAATCAATGTAAGAAGATTGTTTATAGCATTAGAAAAGGCAATTGCAACCGCTGCAAAGGCTCAATTATTTGAATTCAATGACGAGTTTTCTCGTGCACAATTCCGAAATTTAGTTGAACCATTCCTTAGGGATGTTAAAGGCCGAAGAGGTCTTACAGACTTTGCAGTTGTATGTGATGAAACAAATAATACTGGTCAAGTAATAGACGCGAATAGATTTGTGGCAGATATCTTTATCAAGCCTGCAAGGTCTATCAACTTCATTACATTGAACTTTATTGCAACAAGAACTGGCGTAGATTTCTCAGAAATCTCGGGTGTATAATAGGAGAATAAAATGGCAATTTTAGGCGTAGATGATTTTAAATCAAAACTCGTTGGAGGTGGCGCACGTGCTAACATGTTCAAGGTTACTTGTAACTTTCCAAGTTATGCACAAGGCGATGTTGAACTTACATCTTTCCTATGTAAAGGAGCCCAGATACCTGCATCAATAATTGCACCTATTGCGGTACCATTCCGTGGTAGACAATTACAGATTGCTGGAGATAGAACATTTGAACCATGGACTATTACAGTAATTAATGATGTGGAATTTGCAGTTCGAGGCGCATTTGAAAGATGGATGAACGGTATTAATAACCACAACGAAAATACAGGCATATCAAATCCTAGTGATTACCAAGCGGACATGATTGTTGAACAATTAAATAAGCAAGGTGAAGTAACTAAGAAGTATGACTTTAGAGGGGCATTCCCAACTAATATAGCGGCTATAGACCTTAACTATGATTCTGAAAATACTATTGAGGAATTCACAGTTGAACTACAAATCCAATATTGGGAGTCCGACACTACATCATAATTTGTAGTATAAATATAATAGACGGAGGGATTAATTTCCCTCCCGATATTATTTGAGGAAAAGAGTATGGCAGAATTTTTTGGTTTTGAAATAAAACGAAAGACTAATGAGCCTATTAGGCCTTCTTTCGTTCCTAATACAGACGAAGACGGCACTGGGGTAATTACAACCGGTGGGCACTTTGGCGCGTATTTAGATTTAGATGGTGATAAGGCCAAGAACGAAGTTGAATTAATTTTAAAATATAGGGACATTGCATCTCAACCAGAGTGTGATGCCGCTATTGAAGATATTACAAACGAGAGTATCGTGGGTAATCATGATGAATCTCCTATTCAGATTATTCTGGATAAATTGGAAACATCGGATAAAATTAAAGAAACTATCAGATTTGAATTTGATGAAATATTACAGTTAATGAATTTCAACTCATACGCACATGATATATTCAGAAAGTGGTATGTAGATGGAAGATTACCATATCATATTATTATTGATGGTAAGAACCAAAAAGGTGGAATAAAAGAACTAAGATATATTGACCCTACTAAATTAAGAAAGGTCAAAGAAATAGAAGAAAAACAAGACCCTACAACTGGGGCAAAAATTATAGTAAAACAAGAGGAATACTTCTTGTTTCAAGATAAAGGCCATGCCGCGGCAGGTCAAGGTTTAAAAATACATCCTGATGCAATTATGTATGCAACTTCAGGTATGTTGGATCCGACTAGGAAAAGAATATTATCTTACCTACATAAGGCAATTAAACCTGTTAACCAATTAAGAATGATGGAAGACTCTCTGGTTATTTACAGAATCAGTAGAGCGCCAGAAAGAAGAATATTTTATATTGATGTTGGTAACTTACCTAAAGGTAAGGCAGAAGAATACCTAAAGGGTATTATGGGGCAGTATAGAAATAAATTGGTGTATGATGCAAAGACTGGAGATATAAAAGACGATCGAAAACATATGTCAATGTTGGAAGATTTTTTCTTGCCAAGAAGAGAAGGCGGTAGAGGGACTGAGATATCCACTTTACCAGGCGGAGAGAATCTAGGCCAGATTGATGATATTATTTATTTCCAAAAGAAATTATATAAATCACTGAATGTTCCAGTAAATAGACTAGAACAAGAAGCTCAGTTTACCCTAGGCAGAAGTACAGAAATATCTAGGGATGAGGTTAAATTTAAGAAATTTATTGACCGATTAAGAAAAAGATTTAGTGATGTGTTTATGCAACTATTGAAAACTCAGTTGTTATTAAAGGCAGTTATCACTAAAGAAGATTGGGAAGATTGGAAAAATTATATTGCATTTGATTACATTGAGGATAACTACTTCTCAGAATTAAAAGAATCAGAGATAATGCGTGAAAGATTTGACATGCTTGGTCAAGTAGATGAATACGCAGGTAAATACGTATCCATTGAATGGATTGCTAAAAATGTCCTAAGAATGGATGATGATGCAATAAAAGATATGGAAGACCAAATAAGTAAAGAGAAAGAATCCGGTGCAACAGACTCGGATGATGATCTTGACTTTTAATAATTTATAAATATATACAGGAGAAATATAATGGAAACAAGTATTATTGATTTAATTGACAACGTGAAAGGCGGCGATAATGTAAAGGCTGGTAAACAGTTTGATGGCATTATGGCTCAAAAATTACAAGACGCATTAGATGCAAAGAAAATAGAAATTGCATCTAGTATGGGTAAAAAATCTTCCGATAACGAAGAGGAATAATAAGTGTTAACATTTGCAGAACTGCGTGAAAAAGTAAAACTTGGTTCTGGAGAGAAACGGGTCAAGTCTTTAAAAGGCGGTAAAAGAAAAAAGGTAGACATAGTAATTGCTCAAAAGGGTAAAAATTACATAGTCTACATTGATGGCGATAAGTTGGATGACAACTTTAAGAGCGCCAAAGAGGCTGAAAAGTCTGCAAATGACTTTATTAAATTAATGGGCGAGGAACTAGAATGAAACTGATATCAGAATATCATGATAGTAACCTACAGGTTATTACAGAGAAAAGAAAAGATGGCACAAAAGAATATGCCATTGAAGGCGTTTTCATGCAAGCCGACCAAAAGAATAGGAATGGTCGTATATATGAAAAAGATGTATTGGAAAGCGCAGTAGAAAAATATGTAACAGAACAAGTAAAGACTGGTAGAGCGGTCGGTGAATTAAATCACCCAGAAGGACCGACTATCAATCTTGATAAAGTTTCACACAAAATCACTGAACTCAAATGGCAGGGAAGTGATGTTGTTGGAAAGGCATCAATTTTAAACACCCCTATGGGCAAGATCGTAGAAGGTCTACTTGAAGGAGGAGTTAAGCTTGGTGTATCAAGTCGTGGTATGGGTACTCTTGTGCAAAAGAAAGGGACTTCCTATGTGGGTAACGACTTTATGTTAGCCACAGTAGACATAGTCCAAGACCCTTCCGCTCCAGGCGCGTTTGTGAATGGAATAATGGAAGGTGTATCTTGGGTATGGGATAATGGAATCCTTAAGGCACAAGAAATTGAAGAAATTGAGACTGAAATAAAAGAA
>MDTB01052169.1_pt1 | contig 11333 bp, 9 predicted proteins | sample 811161 | NCBI WGS metagenome assembly MDTB01 (sample SAMN05326650, study PRJNA326480) | marine metagenome | isolation source: seawater | place: Mediterranean Sea | collected 2009
CTCTAGCATATGTAATTCAAATAAATGGTAAAAAAAGAGGTTTAATTAAAGCTATCAGAAATATATCTGAGAATGATCTATTAAATTTAATTAAAGATTATGCTGAAATATATAAATATATAAAAAATAAGGAAATGAAGAAAAAAATATTTATACCAAATAAGCTTATAAATATCATAATATAAATTAATGACAAAAAAAATTATTTTTTTAATTATTCTTAATCTTTCATTACTCAGTTGTGATTATAGTCCAATCTACTCAAATAATAATAGTTACAACTTTTATATCAAAAGTATCTCCCAAGAGGGAAATAGTGAAATTAATACTTTAATAAGAAGTAAACTTAAGAAATATCAATTCGCAAAAGATGCCAAAAAAATTACGATTAATAGTATTTCCACCTTCAAAAAAAGTTCACAATCTAAAAACAAGTCAGGAAATACAGATCAATATCTATTAAATTTAGAGGTAAAATTTTTTGTTAAATCTACAGATAATGAAAAAAATTTTATATTGAATGAAAAATTTATAATGAAAAATTTTGCAAATGAATTTGATGAAAAAAATTATGAGAGAAAAATAAAAAATAATATGGCTGAATTGATTGTGAAAAATTTAGTAATACAATTATCCAGTATGTAATGATCCTAAAATTTTTTGAATTAAATAAATTAAATAATCAAAAACAAAACTTTATTCTATTTCATGGTAGAAATAACGGCTTAAAAAGTGAAGAAATTATTAAATTAAAATTAAAAATAAATAGAGAAATAACATATTACGAGGAAAAACAAATTTTTGAAAATAAACAAAATTTTCTTGATCAAATCCTAAATAAATCATTATTTGAAAAAGGAAAGTTTATTGTTATAAATAGAGCAAGTGACAAAATTAGATCTATTGTTGAAGAATTATTAGAGAAAAATACTGAAGAAACCTTTATTGTTATAAATACAGAACCTTTAGATAAGAAATCTAAATTAAGAAACCTATTTGAAAAAGATAAAGAAAAGCTTATTTCTGTCGCATTCTACCCAGACACAATTGAGACTTTGTTTAAATTGGCTAGTAACTTTCTAAGAGAAAAAAAAATACGTTTATCCTCTTCAAACATTAATTTTATCATAAATAAATGCAATGGAGATAGAAAGAACTTAATCAATGAGTTAGAAAAAATTGAATTATTTTCATTAAATAAGAAAAATATTGATGAAACTGATCTTTTCAAACTAATCAATTTAACAGAAAACCATAGCATCAATGAACTAATAGATTGTTGTCTAGCTAAAAACCAAAAAAAAACTTTAAGTATTCTTAATGAAAACGTCTTTACTAATGAAGAATGCATTATAATAACTAGAACTATGTTAAAAAAAACAAAAAGACTTTTAAATCTAATTAATAATTTTAAACAAAACAAAAATATAGAACAGACAATTAGAGATGCAAAACCTCCAATTTTTTGGAAAGAAAAAGACATCACAAAACAGCAGATAAGTAAGTGGGCACAATTAAATGTTGAAAAGTTGATTTCAGAAATTAACAAAGCAGAACTTGAAGTTAAAAAAATTCCAATGAATTCTATAAATCTTATTACCAATTTTTTATTAGAAAAATCAAAATAAAAGTTAATAATTGTTTTTAATTATATCTATAATTTTATTGAGTTGATCTAAATCTCTGTACTCAAAGGATATTTTACCTTTATTATTTTTTTTATTTTGAATATTGACTTTTAAACCAATTTTGGATGAAACAGATGTCTCTAAGTTAACAATATTTGGGTCTCTTAAATTTGTTAAATCAGATTTCTTTATTTTAAAAATCCTTACAAAATTCTCTGCTTGCCTGACTGATAATTTTTTTTCGATAATTTTTGTTGCTACAAATAAAGCATTATCTAAACCAACCAATATTTTAGCATGGCCAGCGGTAATCTTTTTTTCCTCAACTAATCTTAATACTTCTAACGGTAAATTCAGTAATCTAAGCGAATTTGTAATATAACTACGACTTTTACCTATGAATTTAGAAACTTTTTCTTGATCATAAGAAAATTCATTAATTAATCTTTTATAACCTTGAGCTTCTTCAAGAGGATTTAGATCATGCCTTTGAACATTTTCTACGATTGCAAATTCTAAAGATTTTAAATCATCAGCCTCGGTTACTACAACCGGGATATCGTGAAGACCAGCCTTTCTTGCTGCTAGCCACCTTCTCTCTCCGGCAATGATTTCATATTTTGAATGATCTAAACTAGATTTTCTAACTATAATTGGTTGGATCACACCTCTTTCTTTAATAGAATTAGTCAAATCTTCTAAATTTTCTTTATCAAAATTTTTTCTTGGTTGAAATTGATTTGGTACTATATCGCTAAGTGATAATTTATTTGTTTTAGCTTCAACTTTAGTTTCTCCTATTAATGAAGATAACCCCCTTCCTAATCCCTTTTTAATCTTTGAATCCATTAAGCGGCACTCCCTAAATTATTTTCTTGAGCCATAAACTCATCGGTAAAACTATAATAAGATCTACTACCAGGACAATTTTTATCGTATATCAATACAGGAACACCATGAGATGGTGCTTCTGATAATCTAACATTTCTTGGTATTACAGTTTGATAAACTTTTTCTTTAAAATAATTTCTAGCCTCTTGTTCTACTTGAGAAGAAAGTTTATTTCTTTTATCATACATCGTTAAAAGAATACCCTGGATATCTAATTTTGGATTTAGATTCATTTTAATCCTTTCAATTGTCTTCATAAGTTGAGTAAGTCCTTCAAGAGCAAAAAATTCAGTTTGCAAGGGTACTAAAAGAGAGTTTGAAGAAACTAAGGCCATAACAGTCAACAAACTGAGTGATGGTGGACAATCTATAAGGATATAATCATATAATGCCCCAGAATCATTTAAATATGCGGTTAATTTGGCCTTAAGGATGAACGCCCTATCACTATCACCAGCTGTTTCTACTTCCAATCCTGATAAATCTACATTTGATGTGACTAAATCTAAATTTTGAAACTTAGTTTTTTTTATTACTCTAGAAATCGACATAGTTCCGTTTAAAATACCATAAATAGTTTGGTCTGACTGTTCCAAGTTAGATAGTCCTAACCCTGTTGTAGCATTTCCTTGAGGATCAAGGTCGATTACCAAAATTTTCTTACCCTGCTGAGATAAAGCTGAAGCTAAATTAATTACAGTTGTCGTTTTACCAACTCCACCCTTTTGATTTATTATGGAGATTATTTTCATATGTTTTTTTTTTTAATATTTTTTATATTTAATATAAATGAGTCATCACTTGTTAAACTTTTTTTTTGTTCGTAATCTAAATCCCAGATTTTTAATGTTTCATTTAAAATTTTTTTTCCATTACTTCCCATAAAAAAAATTATGTTTTTATATTTTTTAAAATTATTATTAATTAAACTTAAAATTATTGGCATTGGCTTGAATGCTCTAGACATTATCGTTCCTGTCTCTAGGTTTTTAAGATCAAAAATATCTTTTTGAATTATTTCAGTATTTAATCTCAACTTTTTTGAAACTTCTTTTAAAAAAATACATTTATGATAGCTTTTTTCGTATAAAATGAATTTCATCTTATTTTTCATTTTTTTCATCATTATAGCTATAACTATTCCAGGCATACCACCTCCTGTTCCTAAATCTGAGGTTGTATTACTATTTAAATCAATAAAATCAATAATTTGAGCAGAATCAATAATATGACGGTTTCTTATAGGGTTTTTTCCAGATATTTTTCTACTTATTAAGTTAATTTCTTTATTTTTTTCTTGTATCATTGATATTAAGCTTTCAAGTTCATTACAAGTTTCACGTGAAACACTAATATTAGAGATTTTAGAGTAAAAATTTAAAATTATGTTATCCATCAAGCTATATGCTTAATAGACTTTCTTTTAACATGTGACAACAAAATATATACTGCTGCAGGAGTAATACCGTCGATTCTAAGCGCCTGACCCAACGTTCTTGGTCTTATTTCTTTAAATTTTGATTTTACCTCATTAGATAAACCAGAAAATTGATCATAATCGATATTATCTGGTATTGATAAATTCTCATCCCGTTTAAAGGCTAAAATATCTGCTTTTTGCTTTTTTAAATATCCTCTGTAGTGAGAATTAATCTCAATTTGTTCATCAATATCACTACCGTAATCAACAATTTCAGGCCAAATATGCCTTATTTTATTCATATCTACTTCTTTTTGGGTTAAAATTTCCTCAGCAGATCTAAAAACACCGTCTTTAGCTATTTTAATTCCAAATTTTTGAGCTTTAGAAGGAGATATATTCGAATTCAACATTTGCATGGATATTTTGCTTAATTTTAGGAATTTATCCTCAAATAAATACTTTCTAATATTTGATATTAAACCAATTTTAACACCTTTATTTGTAAGCCTTAAATCTGCATTATCAGATCTAAGACTTAACCTGTATTCAGCTCGAGACGTAAACATTCTATAGGGTTCAGCAACTCCTTTTGTAACCAAATCATCAATCATGACTCCTATATAGGCATCAGATCGATCAAGAATAAAGGGCTCCATATTCTTAATTGAAAGAGCAGCATTAATTCCAGCTATAAGACCTTGAGCTGCTGCTTCTTCATATCCTGTAGTTCCATTAATTTGTCCTGCAAGATAAAAATTCTTTATTTTTTTTGTCTCCAATGTTAGAAAAAGTTCTCTTGGATCAATATAGTCATATTCTATAGCATATCCTGGTCTAATAACTTTTACGTTTTCTAAACCATTGATATTGTTAAGTATTTCACACTGGACATCTTCAGGGAGAGAAGTTGAAATGCCATTTGGGTAAATTGTATGATCGTTAAGGCCCTCCGGCTCTAAAAATATCTGATGTCTATTTTTATCTGCAAATTTTACAATTTTGTCTTCTATTGATGGACAATATCTTGGACCGACACCATGTATGCTACCCGAATACATAGCACTTTTAGATAAATTCTTTTCAATTATTTTGTGAACCTTTTCATTGGTATAGGTCATTGAACACGAAACTTGTTTGTTAAGATTTTTTTTTGTTAAGAAAGAAAAAAAATAAGGATCATCATCAGCAAATTGTTTCTCTAAATTTTCAAAATTGATAGTTCTAGCATCCAACCTAGGCGGTGTCCCAGTTTTTAATCTGCCAACCTTAAAATTATGTTTCTCTAATTGTTCACTCAAACCTGTGCTAGGTTTTTCATTAAATCGACCAGCTGGTGTTCTCTCGTCTCCAATATGTATCAATCCATTTAAAAATGTGCCTGTAGTAAGGATTAACTTATTACAACTTACTTCGTTATTTGATTGAGTAATAAAACCATTTATTTCATTATTTGAGAAAATAAACTTAATGACAGGATCTGAAAAAATGCTTAAATTACAGTAGTTTAAAAGTTTTTCTTGCATAAATTTACGATATAATGATCTATCAGATTGGGTTCTTGGTCCTCTCACTGCTGGACCTCTGCTTCTATTCAGTAATCTAAATTGGATCCCGGACTTATCTGCTACCACGCCCATAAGTCCGTCTAGCGCATCAATTTCTCTGACTAAATGTCCTTTTCCTAATCCTCCAATAGCTGGATTACATGACATTTCTCCAATTGTATTTTTATTGTAAGTAAATAGAGCAGTACTAACACCAAGCCTAGCTGATGCTGCTGCTGCCTCACATCCAGCATGACCTCCACCGATTACAACAACATCAAAAGACAAATTTTTTTTCATACCTTAAATTTATATCCGATTAAAATATTTACAAGATTTGAGTGCGTTTTGCCAAATAAGCTTTAGTTATCAACAAAAATCTAAGAGATAATCAAAATATAAAGAAAAATAATAACTATTTTCCGATACAAAAATCGTTAAAAATACTACCTAATATCTCTTCCACGTCAACTTTTCCAACTATCATACCTAGATGTCTAGTAGCTAACCTCAAATCTTCAGCAGCTTTATCAAAATCTTTTTTATCGTTTTTATCAGAAAAATTTTTCAAATGAACGACACACTGCTGGAGATGCTGTCTATGCCTTGCTCTAGTAATTAAAATGTCTTCTTCAGATATGAATTTATTTTTTAAATTATCTTTTATTTTTGAAATAAGATTATCTATATTTTTATTTTCTTTTAGTGAAATTAAAACATGATTAAACTTAGAAAGCTTTGAATCTAACTTGTCCACCAAAAGATCCGATTTATTAATAACTAGAATTGCATTATTTTGTAAAAGATCATCCAAAAACCCAGTAAAATCAACAGTTTTCGCATCAACCACAACTAGTTTTAAATCTGCGTCCTCTGCTTTTTTAAGTGATAATTTAATACCTTTGTTTTCAATCTCATCTTTTGAATCTCTTATACCTGCTGTATCTGAAATAATGACAGGATAACCATCTAGATTAAAGTGTGTTTCAATAACGTCTCTTGTTGTTCCAGCAATTTCTGAAACTATAGCTACTTCTCTATTTGACAAATGATTTAACAAACTAGACTTGCCTGCATTGGTTGGTCCCACTATAGCAATTTTAAAACCTTCTCGAATTATTTCTCCAACCTTTTGGTCGTTTAAAAGTTTTTCTATCTCTTTATGAACATCAAAAGTATCTCTTTTTATAATTTTTAAATTTTCTTCCGGCAAATCTTCTTCGGGAAAGTCTATTTTGGCTTCAACAAATGATAAAATCTTTAATAATTTTTCTCTTAACTGATTAAATTTTTCAGAAGACTTACCATTCATAATTTTTATTGCTTGAGATCTCTGAATTTCAGTTTCTGCTGATATCAAATCAGCTATACTTTCGGCTTTTAATAAATTTATTTTTCCGTTTTGAAAAGCAATTTTAGTAAACTCTCCTGGCTCTGCTAACCGACAATTTTTTACCTTGGATATTTCTTTTTGAACTGCCAAAACTACAGCTTTACCACCATGAATGTGGATTTCGGCCATATCCTCTCCTGTGTAGCTCTCAGGCCCTGGAAACCAGATAATTATGCCTTCGTCAATGAGCTCAGAAGCCTCAATATTGTTAATTTTTCGAAGGGTTGCTAATCTTGGTGTTGGTAAATTACCCTTAGTTAATATTTTAATAACCTCAGAAGCGTTAGGACCAGAAATTCTAATAATGGCTACTCCTGAAACACCCGGACCAGTAGATAGTGCATAGATAGTCATAAAAATATTTTAATTATTGTACAATTTTTTAAGGGAAGAGAAAAACTGATCTGAAAAGTTTTTTGTATCAAAAAGGGGAGAAGATAGAGCATTATCAAAAAGATTATCTCGTATTTGAATAAGTTTGTTAGTATTTTCAGCTAAAGACACTGCTTTATTCACATAATCATTTTTATTAGTTGCGATTAATTCAAACAAATTTAGATTTTTATTAATCGATGCTCCACATCTCGAACTGAAATTATAACCATCCATGGTTATTACTGGCACATTCATCCAAATAGACTCAAATGATGTTGTGACACCATTCCATGGAAAAGTATCTAAGGAAATATCTATTTCCTTATATCTAAATAAATGATCATCAAATTTTTTATCACGATTTAAAAATTTAATAGAATTTAAGACTCCATATTTGTTAAATTTTTCTAGGTAAATATCGTAACAGGATATTAAGGAGGTTTTAAGAAGTAATCTAGAATTTTTCACAGATTTTAATATTAATGACCATGCTTCAATTACTTCGTCACTTAATTTGTAAAAATTATTAAATGATCCAAATGTAATAAATTTATTTTTTTTGAATGGTAGTTCATTTTTTAATCTCTCAGACTCATAACCACAGTGACAATTCCAAATATTTGGTAAATAAATTAATTTTTCAGAATAAAGATTTTCTTCACCGTGATTAACTAAATTATTATCAACTATTAGATAATCCATCTCAGTTAGTCCTGTGGTATTAGTGTATCCACACCAAGAGATTTGAATTGGTGCTAATCTGTTTTTAAATAAACCTATTCTGTGATCAGATGAAAAACCATTAAGATCAACAATAATATCAATTTCATCTTGTCTTACAGTGTTAATTACCTCTATATCTTTTAAGTTAAATATATAAACTGACTTACTCACAAAGTTTTCAAACTCTTTTGCAATATTATCGTTAACTATATTATGATTATGATATATGAAAATATTGAATAAGTTTTTATCATAGTGAATTAATAAAGACTTTAAAAAATAAGTTACAGAGTGTTGAAATTTTAGATCAGAGGATATAAATGCTAAATTAATTTTTTTTTTTCTTTTTTTTGTAAGAACAGCTAATTTTTCTTGTGGATAGGATATCAGTCTATCGTTAATCTTTTTTGAATTCTCTAAATAGTCGGTTTGGGACCAATCATAAAGATAATTGTTATAAAAATTATACGAAGCAACTAAATCTGGATCTGTTGATAATTTAGAAAGTTTTTTTAAATTTAAAATATGATTTTTAATACTCAAAGAACGTCTACTTATTTTAAGCATAATCTTCATTAATTTTAAATCTTTTTCAAAAAGGTTCTTATATTGCTCTTTTAGTTTGTAAATCTCATCAAAAAAATTTTTAGTTAAAAATTTTTCATTTTTACTTTGCTCTTCATCAAAAAAAATTGCATAGGAATTTACAAGATTTTTTAATGGTTCTATTAATTTATTTTCATCATTTTCTTTTAAACAAGCTTCCCTAAAATCATTAATAGCAGGCTTTATTGAGTCACCAGATTTTCTAGATAATATCCTGCAAACCCCTGACAAATTTAATAGACCGGAAGTTTTTTTTTCAAGAGGAAGTTTATTTTCAATAATTGATACTATTAGAGAGTATTTTTTTTCATTGAATAATTGTAAAAAATTAGTTTTTTTTTCACCCATAATTGTTAGCGTAAATACTCATTAAATTTTTAGATACTAATTATATATCTTTTCTAAAGAAGTGAAAAATTCATTACAAAATTTTTTTCTGTCAAATAATGGGGATGTAAGTGCATTATCATATACTAATTTTCTCAGATCTAATATTTTATTTTTTGTCTTTGCTAGAGATATAGCTTTTTTTATATAGTCGTCCTCATTTTCAGCAATTAATTCATCCAGACCTAAGTTTTTATTTATTGACTCTCCTGCGCGAGAAATAAAATTATAACCCTTAATTGTCAAAACAGGAACACCCATCCAAATTGACTCGAATGAAGTTGTAACTCCGTTATAAGGAAATGTATCAAGCGCAAAATCTATTTTATTATATTGATTTAAGTGCTCATCAAAATTTTTTTTATATGATTGAAACTTAATTGAATTTAAAACACCTTTTTTAAGGAACTTTTCGGATATTAAATGGAGAGATGCTGTGTCTGAGGGTGTCAGAATTAGTTTGGAATTAGGAACTTGTTTTAATATTTTTGACCAAGCATTTATAACATCATCATTAATTTTTCTAAAATTATTAAACGAACCAAATGTTATAAATTTATTTTTTATAATAGGAGCCTGATTAAATTCTCTTTTTTTAGAAAAACCTGAATGGCAGCTCCAAATGTCTTTCAAATAAATAATTTTTTCAGAATAAAAATTTTTTTCATCCGTGTAAATTGAGTTTTTATCAGATATCAAATAATCCATTTGATCAATTCCTGTTGTATTATTATAGCCACACCACAAAACCTGTTTTTTAGCTAAACGGTTTTTAAATAATTCCAATCTATGCTCTGAAGAAACTCCCATTAAATTAACCATGATGTCAATTTTATCATTTCTAATTGAGTTAATTACATCGATATCACTTTTACCCAACATATTTTTGTTTCTAGGAATAATATTTTTAAATTCTTTTGTGGTCTCGTCTTCTTTATTATTAAAATACAAAAAAATATCAAATTTTTCTTTATCATAATTCATTAAAACAGTTTTTAAAAAAAAAGTAACTGCATGTTTATGTCTGATGTCTGAAGAAAAAAAAGCTAAATTGATCTTTTTATTTTTGCTACCAGTTAGATTTTTTAATTTATCAATTGGATACAAAGGCAAGTTTCGATTAAGAATTTGTGAAAATTCAAAAAACTTTTTTTGATCCCAATCTCTTCTGTAACAATTATAATATAAATATGCACAAATCGCACCTATGTCCTTATCATTAATTTCAATTATTTTTTTTAAGTAAAGAATGACATTATCTAAATCTAGGTAACGTTTAAATACCCTGATTATTGTTCTAATAAAACTTTCTTCTTTTTCAAAAACTTCCTTCTTCTCATTAAAATACAAAAATATTTCGTCAAAGACTTCTTTGCTGGTGTTATTTCCTAATCTAAAATCTTTATCAAATAGATCAATTGATAAGTTTACAAAGTTCTTTAAAGCTAAAAGACCATTCTGGGTGTTTTTTTCTTGTAAATAAGCTCTTCTAAAATCTTTTTTTGCAGAATTAAGGCTTTCTTTTGAAGTATCATTTAAAAGCTTACAAACTCCTAGCAAGTTTAGTTGCCCAGATTTTTTGTCCTTATCGCTGATTTTATTTTCAATTATATCAATTATTTCTGAATACTTTTTTTCATCATAAAGCTTCTTTAAATCCGCGCTATTGAGTTGCATTTAAATATAGTACAATATATAGCCAACAATTCTAAAAAATTATGCGGGCTTATTCATTGAATTAAAAAATTCTGCATTATTTTTAGTATCTTTTAATTTTGAGCTAATAAATTCAATAGCATCCATAGTGCCCATTGGGGCGATTATTCTACGTAGAACATTCATTTTTTGTAAATCATTTTTATCGAATAATAATTCTTCTCTTCTTGTTCCAGATTTTGTTATATCAATAGCTGGATATATTCTTTTATCTGCTATTTTTCTATCTAAAACTGTTTCACTGTTCCCAGTTCCTTTAAATTCCTCAAAAATAACCTCATCCATTCTGCTTCCAGTGTCAATTAATGCAGTTGAAATAATGGTTAAAGATCCACCCTCCTCAATATTTCTAGCAGCACCAAAAAATCTTTTGGGTCTTTGAAGAGCGTTTGCATCAACACCTCCAGTCAAAACTTTACCAGAGCTTGGGATAACCGCGTTATAAGCTCGACCTAGCCTCGTAATAGAATCTAGAAGTATTACAACATCTTTTTTATGCTCTGTTAATCTTTTTGCTTTTTCAATAACCATTTCAGCTACAGCAACATGTCTTTGGGCTGGCTCATCAAAAGTAGAGCTTATTACTTCACCTTTTACTGTTCTTTGCATATCAGTAACTTCTTCGGGTCTCTCGTCAATTAACAAAA
>MDTB01234987.1_pt1 | contig 11333 bp, 10 predicted proteins | sample 811161 | NCBI WGS metagenome assembly MDTB01 (sample SAMN05326650, study PRJNA326480) | marine metagenome | isolation source: seawater | place: Mediterranean Sea | collected 2009
ATATATATATAGATATATATCTATATATATAGATATATATCTATATATATATATATTTATTAATAATATTTACTAAATAAATAATTTTTCATAAAAGTAAAGAAGCATATCTTGATCTATTTCCAACCATACCAAAAACGCTATATACACTTGGACTATTATCACTTCTAATTTTCGTATACTTTCCAAATCCATTTACTCGCTTATTACAATCATTTGTTCTATCATACCACCCCTTTCCATAAGTAATAATTCCATCATAAAATTCAACACTTGTTATTTGAAGCATTATCGGTAATGGATCTGTGGGTCGATTAGCAGGAGTAGAAAAATCTTTCTCATCTATTGGGTCCACCCCTCTCCATCCGTTATCTGGGTAAATTAGATAAGTATCTCCAGGAAGCCAAGGATATCTATTAAATGATCTATAAATCATCGGTTTCCATCCATAAATTTCATCACGCACAGACTCGAATAATTTAGTTGTTTTTATTTTATGACTAAACTTCCAATCTAGTTGAAATTTTGTTATAATTCCCCAAATATCTTTTGGAAATTCCATTATTATTTTATATACGTATTATTATTTTTAACAAACAAATTAATAGGTATAATAGTTTAATCTTTTAAATTTAATGTATTAAACCTACCCTTAAAGGATTTTTCAAATACTTTAATTTTCAATTTTTTAAATTCTCCATTCTAATGATATCTTACTAATTAAAAACAATCATTTTACTTATATATATGTTTATTAAAAATTGAAATTTAAAGTATTTGAAAAGTCAGTAAATTTTTTTGATAATTACTAAAGGTATACCTATAAATTTGTTTGTTAAAAATATATTTAAAACAATACTAAAAATAATAATGTCCTCTACAAATAAAATAAATAGACTTATTTTGTCATGTATGACCGGTAAAGACTGTGCCGAATCAAATATTAGTGATCAGATCACAAATCTATTAAAAATTGAACACTATGAACAGTTTAAAGATCTAAATCTTACTGATGAACAAATAAAAGGAATTATTAAATATAACGATATCATTTTTACAATAACATCTACAACTTCTGATGAAGTAAATATATTATCATATGCTTTTCTAAAAAATCTACCAATTTATTTTAAAGAAACCAGTTATGAAGATCAACCTATTTGTGCTTTACCACTTGCAGGTACTCCTCCTTTTGATTTTTATGATAAAAATTCTATAAATATTGCATTTGGTGGTATTAATGATAATTATGTTAAAATTTTACTTGCATATATTTTTTCATTAGACGAATTCTGGATTTATAATCATTGTTATTGTGATGAACCACAAAAAAATATGGATTTTCTAAATGAAATGAATTTTGAAAGAAGCTATGCTTTTGAACAAGATGATCCAAATTGTAAGTTATTAATAAGATGGGGAACTGGCTTTAAAAGTAAAAATCCCGAATCTTATGATAAAATAATATTTGGAAGAAAATATACTAATGATTTCGAGAATAATGTTATAAGTATACCTTTTAATAAAAATGTTTTTCAATCAATACATATAAAAAAAATGTTCGAAAATATGAAAGTATATAGGAGTAATTAAAATTTATAAAATACATATTATATATAAAATTTTAATTTTATTCAAATTTATTTATTAAATTAATTATTTAACAAATAAATTAATCAAATTTAAGTATTACTGCTGATGTATTTTGATAGCTATACCATTCTAAATATTTTTTTATGGATTTTTTTTTTGCTAAATCTAATAATGAATATCCTTTATACCACCCTTTTTTAATCTTATTATTAATGTTTATTTTTAGATTACCTAATTGTAATAAATAACATACTAATTGTGTATCACCACTTTTTATAGCTTCATATAAAGGGGGGCGATCACAATCTAATAGTGTTAAATCAGTAGCATTTTTTTTAAGTTCATCTAGTATCCAGAATCTCCATTTACTTTCTTTTTGAAATGGTGAATAAGTACATGCCAAAAAAAAAGGAGTTCTTTTTTTTTCATCAATAAAATTTATATTTGCTCCATTTTTAATCAATAATTTAACAATATAATAATATTTTTTTTTACACGCTACTGTTAATGCTGTTTGTTTAAAAAATTCATCATAAGGATGATAATAAGAAATTTTATTAACATTGGTACCATTTTTTATAATACTTTTTACTTTATTTATCTCATTATTATAAACAGCATCTATTAATTTATTTTCATTAAAAATTTTTTGTTTTAAAATTATAATTTTTTTTTTTAAATTACAACACATTTTTTTAAAAATACTATTATATTTAATTCAACATCAAATAAAAAAAAAATCAATTTTTTCTTATATATCTCATAAATAATTCTCCTAAACTAAAAAATAAGAAGTCTAAAGGAATATCATCAGTATTATTACCAGAACGAACAACTTTATATTTAAATTTAAATCCATCAATTAATTGATATAAAATAAATAAACCAGTAAAATAATTAAAATAATTACTTAACATCCCTATAATAAAGTGAATTAAATGATTTAAATTACTAACATTCATATAAAATAAGTAAATAAAAAAATTATATTATTTTATTATTTAACTTTTTTTAATTTAAAAATAAAATAATATAAATAAATAAAAAGAAAAAATGGAATTAAGAGAAAATCAATTATGTGCTCTTGAAAAAAATATAATTAATAATTATAATTCTGGAGTTCATTTTCATGCAACTGGTACAGGTAAATCATGGATAGCACTTGAATTGATTCTTTCATTTAATAAAAAATATTCCAATAAAAATATTTTATGGTTATGTGAACAAAAATCAATATTAATCGAACAATTTAAGAGAGAAACAATAATTAAAAAGGGTTACGAAGCTATTTTTAAACAATTTAATATTTTTAATTTTGCATTAGAAAAACCGAAATGTTGGTATAAAAAATTAAAAAAAAATGAGAAACCATTATTAATAATTATTAATAGATCTTTTTTAGTTTCATTAAAAAAATATGAAAAAATAAAAATTAACATTGATTTAATAATACATGATGAATGTCATACTATTAAAAATAAGACTACGAGACAATTTTATGATTATATATTAAATAAACATAAAAATTTATCATGTATTGGATTTAGTGCTACACCTAATTTAAAATATAAACCATTTAATAAAATAATTAGCAGTTATACAATTTACAATGCATTTTGTGATAATATTATATTACCACCACTGATTAAGTGGGTTAAATCTGATAAAATTCTTGATAATAATGATATAATAAAATTATGTAAATTTTTAATAAAAAATCTTTACTATAAAAAAATAATTATTTGGTGTGGTATGATTGATTTATGTTTCAAATTGGCAAATTTATGGAAAAAAGAATTTAAAAATTTTTTAGTTTCTATTGACACTAGTTTAAATAATAATAATTGCGAATACTCAGATTTTGATACTTTTAATAAATCTTTAAAAAATGCTATTCTTTTTTGTGCGTGCAAACATAGGGAAGGTTCTGATATTAAAAATTTAGATTGTTGTATTTTTTTGGACAAAGTAGAAAAAAGAAATCCTAAAACATTTGTACAATGTATTGGTAGAGTGCTAAGAAAAGATGAACATAACAAAAAAAAATATGGGTTAATTCTTGATTTAAAAGCAAGTAGTTGTATTAAAATTTGTGATAGAATGAACTCATATTTAAATTGTAAAAATTTTTTTCCATGGAAATACAAGTATTTTAACAAAACTATTAATGGTAAAAAAATTACAATTAATAAACTAAAATTAATTAAATATAATGAAAATAAAATAATTAAAAAAAAAGAAAAAGAATTTACTATAAAACAACTAAAAAAAAAATTTATAATTGAATGTCCGGATAATAAAATATATAAAAAAAGATTAAAAAAAGAATTAAAAATAATAAATAAAAAAAAATTATCTACATTTTTAATTAGAGCAATAAAAATATTAAAATTAGTTGACTATATACCACATGTTACGAGAGGATCATGTGGATCATCATTAGTATGTTATCTTTTAGGAATAAGTAATGTGGACCCAATTAAAAATGACATTAAATTTGAAAGATTTTTAAATGAATATAGAGATAATTTGCCTGACATTGATTTAGATTTTCCACATTACTTAAGAGATGAAGTTTTTCTTAAATTAGAATTAAATTGGCCTAACCAAGTTGCTAGAATAAGTAATCATGTTCATTGGCATGAAAAATCAGCTCTCAGAGAAGCTATTAGAAGAATAGGTATAAGAAAACAAATACCAAAAGAAACAATAAATAAATTTGTTAATAGTTTATCTAAAGAAGAAAAATCTAAAATAATAAAAATTAAAAAAGAATTAATTAATACATTTAGACATTATTCTTTACACTGTGGAGGTATAGTATTTTTTAATTCTGGGGTCCCTGATAATATTATTTTAAAAAATGGAAATGGTAAAACATTGAGTCAAATTATATATGATAAAAGAGATGTTTCTAAAAATAATAATTTTAAAATAGATATATTATCAAGTAGAGGTATCAGTCAATTAATTAATATAGTCGGAAAAAAAAGTATTGATTTTAAAAACTGTCCTTATGATGAAAAAACTTATAAGTTATTACAAAGTGGAGATAATATTGGTATTACTTTAGCAGAATCACCACTTATGAGAAAAGCATTAATAAATATAAAACCAAAAAGTATAAAAGACCTTGCAGTTTGTTTAGCTATAATACGTCCAGCAGCTAAAGATGCTAGAATTAAAATTAATGAAATTGACTATAATACAAAATTTGTATTTGATGATGATGCAATAACAATATTATCAGAAAATCTTAATATTACTTATGATCTAGCAGATAAATTTAGAAGATGTATATCTAAAAATAGTTGGAAAAAAAATTTAAAAAAAAAATATGAAGATCTTTTAAATAAATTAAGCTCCAAAAAAAAAAATAAAATAATAAATGAATTAGATAAATTAAGAAAATATAGTTTTTGTAAATCTCATTCATACTCATATGCGCAATTAGTTTATAAATTAGCTTATCAAAAAGCACATAATACTAAAAAATTTTGGGAATCAACAATAAAAAATGTTAACAGCTCATATAGAAAATGGGTGCATTTATATGAAGCAAAAATTTCAGGTGTTGATGTAATGAAAATTATACAAAAAAAAAATAAATCAATCTATGCTGAAAATAGAAAAAAAAAATTTAATAATTTAAGTAAAAAAGAACAGCTTACACGTTTCGGTTATTGGAATATGACAAATGATTCTTTTTTTGATAATTGTTATTTTTATAGTAAAAATAATATATATTATTTTGGTGGATTAATAGCTTCATTAAGAATATTAAGTTTTAATAAAAAAAAAACAAAAATAATATGTTCCTTATGTGTAGGTCCAAAAAAATATATTGAATTAAATATAGATTGTAAATATTATAATAAAAAATCTTACGCTATTAAGGGTAGAGCTAAAATTATAAACGTTAAAAATAAATCTTTTAAAGCTATATTTTCTACTTTTTTAAAATAAAAAGTTACATTTATCTAAATTTATATACTATTTAATAAAAAGTAAATAAAAATTAATCAAACATAAAAAATATATAAAATGTCATAAATATAGTTAAAATTGGAATATAATCATAAACCATTATCATATACAAATCTTCATTCATTTTTAATTAATTATTTAATATTTGCCAACATTTAATCTATGCCAATTAAAATAAATAAAAATCAATTTTTTATTTATTTTAAATTAAATAATAATAATTTTTTATTATAATTCTGATTTCTTTATTACAATAAAATTAATTTTATTATCAATAACATTTGTGCAATAAATTTTATTTAAATTATATCCTTTTTTAATTAATCCATATTTTAATTTTAATCTACACTTATAACAAGGTAGAACAGTCATAAATTTATTAAAAGATTTATTAATTCTAAAAATTAACACATTTACCTTTTTTTTTTTTTTGGTATATTTCAATTTATATATTGCATCTTCCTCAGCATGTATACTATTCGAAAATACATTTTTATTAAATTTATTATAAATATTATAACCATATGAATATGTAATATTTTTATTAAATATTATACACCCTATATATTTGTGCCCATTGTAATCATTTTTTACAGATCTTACGTCTTTATATTTATTTAATAAATCTCTAATATATAAATTCATATTTACCATACACTCATATAATTAATTTTTGTTAATTAAAAGTATAATAAAATAATAAATTTTTTTTCAATTTTTATATTTATTTAGTAAACAAATAAATATAATTTAAATTTTTTTTTTAGTAATACATAGCTATTACCATTTACCAAAATCTAGAAATTTAACATTTACAAAAATCAGTAAATTAATTTTTAATTAATACAAAATCGGACTTAAAATCAGACTCAAAATTATTTGAATATAATGATATAAATTCATTATGTCTGGTTATATTATATGCTTTTAAATCAGCAATCTGTCTTTTCAATTTTCCTGGTTTAAGTATCTGTAAATCATCGATATAATCATTTGAAATTATGTTAAGATAAACATAATTATTATGTAAATCATTTGAATTATTAATTTGTGAAATTGGTGACATTATTTTGTTATTATCTTTTCTTCTTTTTAATGTATATTTTAAGATGATTAATATTAACAATATAGTTTACATGCATTTAAAATTTCAATTTTTTATAAATATCATTTTAATATTATTTATATATATCTATATTTGAATAAATATATATAATTTAATTATCAACATTATTACTATCATTATTTTCACTATTATTTTCACTATTATTTTCACTATTATTTTCACTATTATTTTCACTATTATTTTCTATTAATATAAGATCGGTATTAATATGATTTTTATTATTACTTTCAGACATAGAAATATTTTTTTCATAAAATTCTTGTATAATCTTTAAATCATCATTATATTTATTATTTATTTCTTCCTTTTTTATATCATCTTCTTCCACTTCTTTATCATCATCATCATCATCTTCATCTTCTTCTTCTTCTTCTTCTTCTTCTTCTTCATCTTCATCTTCTTCTTCATCTTCATCTTCATCTTCTTCTTCATATTCATCTTCATCTTCATCTTCATCTTCATCTTCTTCTTCTTCTTCTTCATCTTCTTCTTCTCTTTCTTCTTCTTCATTCTTATTTTCAGTATCAAATAATATCTCATCAACTTCACTATAATTTGTATTATTATTATTTATATTATTCCATAAATACATCATTCCTGGTAATTGTATATCTGCAATATCTATGGTGATTTCTGTATTTGAACCATTCCCTGATTCAATTTGACAAATCATTGTTAATATTATACATTTAGCAACTCCATCAAAATCTTCTTTATTAATATAACCTTTGTTATCTTTATCAATATCTTTATATAATTCCGTAAATATATCATCATCTAATTTAATACCATATAATTCTTTAGTTATTTTTTTTAAAGGTTTTCGTATATCTTTTTTTTTAATAGAATCTTTATTTTTAGAATATTCATAAAAAAATTTATCTCTAAAATTATGGAATAATTTTACATTTTCTTCATTTGATGAATCTAATAATTTTATAAGAAAATCAGCCATATAATTTAAGATAATAAAATTATAATTATTATCAGTAATAAATATATACTATATATTTTTTATAAAGATTTTAAATTATTATAATATATATCTATTATTTCACTAGAAATATTATTATTATTTGTAATTTTATTTAATTCTATTAAATTTAATTGTAAATCTTCTAAATTAGATTTTTCATATAATTTAAATATTTTTTTATAATAATAATCATCAATATTCATTTTATCAAATAATCGTGATATTCTATATCTATATCCCATAGTTCGCCACTCTGGAAAAAAATATTCAAAAAATTTATTATTGTCATCAACATCAATATTTTTCCATAAATCAGTAAATGTTTTCCGTCTACCAATTATTGTAAATCTTCTTTTTCTTATTTTATATTGAATATCATCTTGTTTTATTTCTTTTTTTGAACAACAAAAAAATAAGCCAATATGACATATTTTTATATATAAACTTTCAAAATAATTTGTAACAATGATACACTTTTTATTTTTTTCTATTTCTTTTGAGAATTCATTTACTTTTTGAAAATATTCACATACTACTGCTACAAACATATTTGTTATTACAAAAAAAACAATAAATATATATAATACAAAAAATACAGGTGCAATATTTGGACATACTTCTACCATCCTTCTATAATCAAAATCACCTAATAAAGATCTTAATAACATAGATACTGAACTACTATAAGATTTAAATTCTCTTAAAGTTTGTCCAAATATTAAATTACCTGTCAAAGCAAATCCAGATATAATTAATAATGATACTATCATCATTGAAAATAAATCTGCAAATGCAGAACTTAATGTGTCCCATAATAATTTTAATCTTCTATTTAATCTTAGATATTTAAATACTTTTATAAAACTTACCAGACTACAAAAAGCAGACAATACATTTATTTGATAAAATAAATAAGAATTATAATAATAATCAAAAGAATTAGTATTCTCACTCATATTTATTAAATAATCCTTTTTATTAATATTATATTTCCAGTATAAGAATATAATTATGACTGATAAAAATAAACATAAATTAAAACATTCAATTATATTCCATTTATTAAATATATAATCTAACTTATTTTTTTTTCCTTTATATTCCATAATTTCAACATAAACAAAATAAAGAAAACCAAAAGAAAAAATAAAACCAACTATATAAAAAGATAATGGTGTACCATTTGGTCTAAATGGCATAGATATCAATCTGTATGATGGTTGTAAAAATCCAGAAGAAAAAAACTCTATCATAAAACGCCCATTTGTTAATAATTTTGTATTTGAATTATATAAATTAAAATAGATAGAAATACTTCTTGTAGATAAATCTATCCAATTATTCTTTTTTAAATATTTTAACTTATTCTCTGCAATAGTTTTATTAAATGGTATAAATATAACACAGCCATCATTCCCATAATACATCTGATGCTCATCTTTCCCATATAACTTAGGATAAATATTTGTCTTACATACTGTATCTAAAAAATCACCATCAAATCTATTTAAATCATTATATTCATTATAACAATAATTTACACTTTTTAATATATTGCATTTTTTCCTTTGTATTCTTGTTTGTCTTATAAATAAACCACCTACCGGATAATTATACTCCATAACATAATTTTTATTATAAAATCCATTAAAAAATGGTCCATCAACCCATTCCCAATATTCATCAAAATTACCAATATCCATAAATGTTTTTTTATAATTTGCATGTTGAAATTCTTCATCTAAAAAATGGTCATATATAATATCATTTTGTCTGTAAGCATTTGGTATATTCATTACATTTAAATTTAAATAAATAAATAAAGCTAAATAAATAAAATAATAAAATAATTCATAATATAAATTATTTCGTTTATGCTTTTTTAAAGAATGATATAATACTTTTAATGGTATTGTTTTATTATTATAAATTTCTTTTTCTTCTATAATATCATCATATATATCTATTAATTCTATTTCTTTATTATTTCCTTTTTTATTATCTTCTTTTTTATTATCTTCTTTTTTATTATCTTCTTTTTTATTATCTTCTTCTTTTTTATTATCTTCTTCTTTTTTATTATCTTCTTCTTTTTTATTATCTTCTTCTTTTTTATTATCTTCCATATTTTTATCAATTATAATATATAAAAATAGTAACTCCTTAAATAAAATATTGAATATAATTATAATTAATACTTTAATAATATGATAAAATTAATGAAAAAAATTTATAAAATTTATAATAATATAAAATATAAAAAAAATAAAATACATTGTTATATTCGTCCTCGCAAAATTGCATGGCCTGGTATAATGATACCAAAACAAATAAATGATGTTTGTCCTATTTGTTTAGAAGAAGGAAAATTAGAAGTATACTTTCCATGTAAACATTGGCTACATGAAGAATGTATTAATAAACTATTTGATTATACATATAAATGTCCAATATGTAGATATCAATTGGAGGGATATAATAAATAAAATAAATAGTTTTTAAATATTAATAATATTATATTTATTATTAATATTTAAATTAATATCATATTATAAAATGTGATTATTTTTTTTTGTATATAAATCTTTTTTTAATTAAATCTTTTTTTAATTATAAATACACCTAAAATAGTGCAACAAATACACATTATAATAGCCATAACAAAAAACCCTATAGCTCCAGGATGTTCAAGACTAAATCCCGGTTTACATTCCGGTTCAATTATAACTTTTTTAACAACTTTTTTTACTTTTTCTTCACTAGTACTAATTTTATTTCTAATTATGTCTATTTCTTTATTAACTTCCAGTAATTTTTTCATATCTGGATCACTGTTTGATAATGATCCACCGTTTGATTTTTGTTTTTCCATAACAATCAAACTCAATTCTTTTTCCTTTTTTAGTAATCTTTTCAATTTATCATCATCATCTTCTTCTTCTTCATCATCTTCTTCTTCTTCATCATCTTCTTCTTCTTCATCTTCTTCTTCTTCATCTTCATCTTCATCTTCATCTTCTTCATCTTCATCTTCATCTTCTTCATCTTCTTCTTCTTCTTGCGGTGATATTGTTTGTTGCGGTGATATTGTTTGTTGCGGTTGTATTGTTTGTTGTGGTGGCACTGTTTCTTCACCTGATGAAAAACGTTCTTCACATGATTTATAACCGTACATAATAGTCTGTTGTACAAAAACTATGAATAAAATGCAAAGTATGAACCATATCCCATACGCAATCCACCATCCCTTACTTTCATCATCTTTAGGTGTCGTTGTTGAAATATTATTAGATGGATTACTACCAATCATATTTTGCGGTGTAGATGTTGGTATATTTGAAGTTGGGTAAGTCCCCATCATACTTTGCGGTGTAGTTGTTGACATATTTAAAGTTTGGTTAGAATTCGGGGTAGTTGTTGGCATGCTCATTTGTGACATTTGTCCCATTTGTCCCATTTGTTGGACTGGCATCTGGCCCATTTGAGGACTAGGCACCTGGCCCATTTGAGGACCAGGCACCTGGCCCATTTGAGGACTATGCATCTGGCCCATTTGAGGTACTGTTGGAGTAACATTATTATATAATTGGTTAGTATTCATTGCACCACCTATTAAATTTATATATTTTTTAATTTGATGAAACATATATA
>MDTB01021479.1_pt1 | contig 11331 bp, 10 predicted proteins | sample 811161 | NCBI WGS metagenome assembly MDTB01 (sample SAMN05326650, study PRJNA326480) | marine metagenome | isolation source: seawater | place: Mediterranean Sea | collected 2009
TGAACAGAGCAGTGCGGGCAGTACCGATATGCATATACCCGGTCGGAGAAGGGGCAATGCGTGTCACGATCTCGCTCATCGGCGAACAACCTTTCTTTGAAGATTTAGAATTAATATGAACGTTGTCTAACTGGCTGGAACAGCAAGAACAAGCAAAGTTGAAAATAGGGCAAGGATTTACTAATACAATTTTTAAGCAACATCGCGTACAATTTTATAGGTTAACCATGTTAATTAGTTTTTCTGATAACTTTAGGGGGCTCTCTGAGAGGGGTCATTGCGTCTATTTTATAAATGTCTGATGCCCTAGTTGGGCTTGCCCAGAAGCGATTGAATTTACGGAAAATTTATAAGCTGCATATCGATAAAGAAATGCATGATCTAGATCAACTTTTTGGTTCCAGCGGTAACTCTAGAAATACTTGCAAACATGACATACGATAGAACTCTAAAACTGATAAAAATAATAATTTAACTTCAGTTAGAGTTGCCTGGCTCTAAATTATTCTTTTAAAAACTGTATCGCAAACTCTTTAAAGTGAATCAGTAAGTCCGGATCAACCCCACGAGACGGCCCTGTACCTTTACCTTATCTTGAGGTAAAATACGGGCTTCGTAGGCAGGGTTTGCTGCTTCCAGGGCAATTGCATCGCCGCGGTGAAAAAAACGTTTCAGAGTTGCTTCATGATCTTCCACCAGCGCAACGACAATGTCGCCGTTGGTAGCGGTATTTTCTTCGCGGATTACGACCACATCGCCATCGTTTATCCCAGCTTCAATCATGGAGTCACCCTTCACCTCAAGTGCATAATGACCACCACCGCTTCTCAACATTTGACCAGGCACCGCTACATTGTGAGAGACCTGAGAAATAGCCTCGACTGGTACGCCTGCCGCGATTCTTCCCATAACTGGAAGGTCCATTGCATGCATTGTTTCAACGGGCGTTATGCTTGCGGTGTGGCTGTCTGGCTTTCCACCTGAGATCACTTGTGGCTTGAAGGTTGAAGCTTCTCCGCCCATGCTTTCCGGTAGTTTGACAATTTCGATAGCTCTGGCGCGATGTGGAAGACGGCGAATGAAACCACGTTCTTCCAAAGCTGTGATTAAACGGTGGATTCCAGATTTTGAGCGTAAGTCCAGCGCTTCTTTCATTTCGTCGAAAGATGGTGGAACTCCATCACGTTGAAGACGCGCATTAATTAATCCTAGTAAATCTAATTGCTTACGGGTTAGCATGGCTGAGCTCCTCAAAACTAATTTTTATTTGTTCTATAGGTGTTCTTGTTTTGTGTCAACTTTTTTGAAGTGGATAATCAAAGCAGAATATAAGTTATCTTGTCTCCTTTTGCAGCTGGCGGCGCACCTGGTTCCCGTATCGCTAACGCATTTGAGGCCGCTAGTATCGTCAGTAAAGAACTGTCTTGTTTTTCGTCTACATAGATCCCTTCTGGCGATACAATGGCACGGCAATAGTGTTTACGTTCGCTGTTACCTGGCAGATCATTTAGTAAAACAGTTTCAAATGTCTTTGGCAGAACTGTCTTTAGGCCAAGCATTGATTTGATCATTGGAATAAGAAAAACATGGGCGCATACTAGGGCTGAAACTGGATTCCCTGGAAGACCGACAATTGGTGTATTTCCAAGATGTCCAGCCATTAGTGGTTTCCCAGGGCGCATGGATACTTTGTAAAAACTCTGCCTTAAACTTTTTTCAACGGCAGCTTTATAGACAAGGTCGTGGTCTCCTACTGAAGCACCACCAATAGTGACAATCAAATCGGCTCCATCAGCCAATTCAAATGCAGCTTTGAGTGATGTAATATTATCGCGGGCGATTGGCAAAAGCCGCGCGATAGATCCATTATTTTCAAGCAGGGCAGCCAATCCATAGGTGTTAGATGCCATTATTTGAGTCTCACTTGGAATATCTCCGGGAACCACTAGTTCATCTCCAGTGGATATCAGCGCAACTACGGGACGCTTAACGACTTCAACACAAGCACTATTCATTGAAGCCAAAAGAGCTACGTCCGCGGGCTTAAGTTCCTTGCCTGAGTAAACTTTGTAGCCTGCGTGAAAATCACCACCGGCGGGTCTTATATAATTTGAGCTATCCAGATTTTTAGGGATAATGATCTGATGCCCTGATCTAACTACGTCTTCCTGAATAACAATTCGTTTTGCACCACTGGGTAGTGGGGCGCCGGTGAATATACGGACCGCATCACCTGTTCTCATAGCACCTTTGAATTGATGACCCGCAGCCGCCTCGCCGATTACAGAAAAACACTTGCCAGAAGTGACTTCGGAAACTGCTATGGCGTACCCATCCATTGCTGAGGTCGCAAAAGGTGGCTGATCTCTTGTGGCGACAACGTCTTTTGCTAAAACGCGCATGTTTGATTTTCGAAGCGGTACAGTTTCTGATTTCATAGGCTTCGCTATTTCAAGGAGATGCAATAGAGCTTCTTCGACAGAAATCATAATGACTGATAGTGGCCAGATTTTCCGCCGTCTTTCAATAAAACTCGCAAGCCGCCAATTTCCATAGTTTTATCTACCGCCTTGACCATATCATAGATGGTAAGCGCAGTGACACTAACAGCGGTTAGCGCTTCCATCTCCACACCCGTCTGCCCAGTTGTCTTCATGATTGCTTCAATAATAATTCCAGGTAATTCTTCGTCTGTTTTGAATTCAATGGATACATTACTTATAGCTAATGGGTGACATAACGGGATAAGCTCAGCGGTTTTTTTGGCACCCATAATGCCAGCAATACGCGCCACACCCAAAACATCACCCTTCTCGCTTCCGCCTTGGGTAATCATCTGGAAAGTTTTCCGCTTCATCCTGATCCAAGCGCTGGCTATTGCAATCCTATCTGTGTGCTTTTTTTGCGTTATATCCACCATGTGGGCAGCACCCTTCTCGTCAAAATGAGTGAGATCTGACATCAGATTTCTCCAGTAACTGGATCGCTGAGAATATGCTGGGTTGCATATCGCAAATTCGCCTGTCGCATAAGGCTTTCGCCAATGAGAAAACACCGTACTCCGCAGACAGCCATGTCTTCTAAATCCGCTCGTGTGTAAAGGCCAGATTCTGATATGATCAAGCTGCCCTCTGGCACCCAGGGGCTTAGCTCTTTTGTTGTTTGCAGCGCTGTATCGAAGGTTTTTAGATTCCGATTATTGATCCCAATCATTGGTGATTTCATTTGACAGGCACGCTTTAACTCAACTTTGTCATGCACTTCGATCAAAACGTCCATACCCCATGATGTTGCTGCGTCTTCAATCTCCGCAGCCTGGCTATCTGAAAGTGAAGCCATTATGATCAAGATACAATCGGCACCCAATGCCCGAGCTTCAGTTACTTGATAGGTGTCAAATATGAAATCCTTGCGTAAGGCAGGGATGCTTGTGGCTGTTCGTGCTTTGGTAAGAAAGCTTTTTGCACCTTGGAAACTTGGAGTGTCAGTCAAGACTGATAAACATGCAGCACCTCCCGCTTCATACTCTGTCGCAAGAAACGCCGGGTCAAAGTCTTCTCTTATTAATCCTTTTGAGGGAGAAGCTTTTTTGATTTCTCCAATCAGCCCATAACCTTTTTTAGATGCCTTAAGTAGGTTTTTATAAAACCCCCTTGGTGGGCTTACGGCCTTTGCCTCTTGCTCTATGCAACTAAGTGGTCTCTGTTCTTTATCCGCAGCGATTTCTTCAAGCTTATAGGCTTTGATTTTGTCGAGAATGGTATCGCTCATGCCAACTCCGATGTAAACTTTACGAGAGATGCTAACTTTTCCCTTGCGGCACCGCTATCGATACTCTCGCGGGCTATCTCAACAGCCTCAGCTTTACTTTCGGTTCGACCCTCTACAATGAGAGCAGCCGCAGAGTTTAATAATACTGAATCGCGGTAAGCAGAGTCTTCTCCGGCTAGAAGTGCACTTAAAGCTTGAGCGTTCTCCTCCGGAGTTCCACCCAAAATACTTTCGAATGAATGAATTGAGAGGCCAAAGTCCTCTGGGTGAATTTCTGTTTCGGTGATTTTACCATCCTCTGCCAGCATTACGACCCAACTAATGCCCGAGATCGAAAGCTCATCAGTTCCATCGCCTCCATGAACAAGCCATGCCTTTTCGGATCCAAGCTCGAGAAGAGTCTCGGCCATTGGCCGAATAAGGTTTTTGCTATAAGCTCCCGTCAATTGCCGTTTTACGCCAGCCGGGTTTGTGAGAGGGCCGAGTATGTTAAATATAGTCCGTGATCCAAGTTCTGCCCGTACTGGCCCTACATGGGCCATAGCGGGATGGTGCATTGGTGCCATCATGAAACATATACTTGTCTGTTTGAGCACTTTTTCAACTTGATCTGCTTTTAACATTGTTGCCACGCCGAGTTGACCCAAAGCATCAGCCGCACCGGATCTGGATGACAGATTCCGATTACCATGTTTTGCGACTGTGACGCCGGCGCCGGCCAAAACAACCGCTGAGGCCGTAGAAATGTTCAATGTGCCCTTTCCATCACCTCCTGTTCCAACGATATCCATTGCTTTCGGTGGGGCGTTAACTTTATTACACTTGGAGCGCATGACAGAGGCAGCTGCTGCGTATTCATCAACAGTCTCGCCTCTGGTGCGTAAAGCCATAAGAAAGCCACCAACCTGGGACGGGGTAGCGTCACCTTGAAATAGTATTTGGAAGGCGATTTCAGCTTCTTTTCGGCTGAGCGTCGTTTCTGCTGCTTTTGAAATCAACGGTTTAAGAGCTTCACTCATTGTTTTGCCTAAGAGTTTTCCTGTTGTTTGTAAGCTTTACTATTAAAGAAATTGGGTTAGCAAGACCGACAACGTGGCGTGTGAAAATTACCTTATTTGTAACAGCTTTGAAGTGTTTTTCAAAAGGTGTGTAGTTCAATGCGATTAACATGGCATAAACTACTGAAAACTTGCATGAACGGCTTCCAGGGCTTGCTCATTCAACGAGACGCCCGCCGTCTTCTGAATTTCTTCCAGATAAATTTGAAAAAGATCAGAGGCGAGATTTCGACTTAATTGATCTGCAAATTGTTGCTGAATAGTTACAGAATCTGGCGTAGTTATGTCGCCGTCAGCTATTGAGACTACCTTAAGGATGAACACACCATTTTCATCAGCGACCTGAGCTAAATCACCTTCTTTCATTTCAAATGAACGTGATATAATCATTGAAGGTATTGTGTCGATAGAGCTATCACGCTTGAGCGATTCCAATTCCTGATATTTACTGCCAAAGGTTGCCAGCGTGGTTCCGTCCTCTACTTCCGAAATTATTTCTTCACCAAGAGAAATTAGAGCGTTGTTTATCGCATTAATACGCCATGACTTTATCACATTCTCTTTTACGACACTAAAGTCTTGTAAGCGTTTAGGCAGAATTTCGTCCAAGCGCATTGCCAATATACCGCCGTCCATAAGTCCGATGACTTCCGGAAAATCCCCTTCTTTAAGCTTTTGTGCAGCAGATTGAAATACGCTGTAGGCAGATATTTTGCTTTCAACTCCTTCGTAGTAGATTGTGTTTTCAAGCGCCATACCGCTTTCAGAGACAAGCTCTTCCAAAGAAGCGCCAGCTGCAAGAAGGTCGTTGATGCGCGATTGCTCGATATCGATTAATAGTCGCGCTTGCTCAAGGCTAAATTCACGTTTAAGTTCTTCTACGACTTCTTCAAATCCGGTCACCTTCGCGCTCAAGATGCCATTAACTCGAAAAATAGCAGCTCCTAATTCACTTTCGAGTGGCTTACTTGTAGCACCTGCAGAAAGCGCAAATACTGCTTCTCCTAATTCACCAAGCTCCTTAATCGTGACATCCCCAAGATTAGTATCCGCAATATTCAAACCGCGTTCGTTGACCAGCCCTTCGAAATCAATCTCGCCAATTTCAATCCTACGCGCGGCTACTCGAGCATCTTCCACATCAATAAAATTTAGACGCTCAACAACTCTACGCTCTGGTCGATTGTAAGTATCGAAATTTTTCTCATAGAGGCTGCGAAGGTCATCCTCTGAGACTTGTATCTCATCTGTGATCATTTCCGGGGTCAGTATTACATAGGTGATTGCTTTACTTTCTGGAAGAGAAAATAGTTTTTTGTTTTCTTCATAAAATGAGGACTGTTCTTCTTCAGTAGGCGCTGGAATAGAGCCTGGAAGGTCACTTTCATCAATTTCAAGTAGAATTATTTCACGTTCCTCAGTTCGGTATTCTATTGCTTTCTCTGAGAAAATGGAGGGCATCCTTATGCCGTCAATAATTGCTTTATTAATAATCTGATTCGCAGCTTCACCTCGCAATTGCTCTTCGAATTCCGCTTCGGTCATTCCAGCGTTTTCAAGCGTAAAGCCATAGGAGGTTCGATCAAACGAACCATCAAGCGCTTGGAACGCAGGAATGTCCATTAATTCGTCCCGCACGGTTGTATCTCCAACGGAGATATTCAGCAATCTCGCTTCATTTTCCAGGGTTTTTTCTACGATTATTCGGCTTAAGGCCTGTTGATGAACTCCGAACATTTTCGCTTGTTGAAAAGTTAGTTGGGCTCCGACGTTAGTGGAAGCAACATTTATTTCTCTCTGAAGTGCCCGTATATATTGGCTTACTGGGATTTCTATATCACCAACTTTCCCGATGTTGTTGACACGCCCACTGAGACCTGTTGCGCCAAAACCGGCCAGTCCCATAATCAGTAGACCAAGCAAAATCCAGACAAATGTTTTGGACAAAGAGTTAGACGAACGTGCCATATAAGCCCCTGACAATTTATAATTCTATTTGTCTCTACTTGTCTGTGTAGAGCTAGGCAAGCTTCAAGCTGAATTTATGAAGCCTTTGCAGGAGAATTTCAATCCTATTGCACCCAATATTTGCAAATGCAATCCTTAACTGTTGTTGTGGTGCGCTCATTTCAGCTGGCGCAAACATTGTACCAGGCAGGCATAGAATAGCGGCTTCCTTTACCAGAGCTTTTGCGATTGCATCCGATGGCTGACTGAAAGGATGTTCAACATAGGCAAAATAAGCGCCTTTACTCAAAATTTTCCAGCCCATGTCTCTTAAAATAGTGAAATGCTCTTCTAGACAGTAGCCCCGCTTTAAGAATTCTTGTCGCTGCTCATTTAACCAGCCAGACAGGTTTTCTAGACCCCAGTAGGCGGCATACTGACCGACCTGAGATGGACAAATTGTAACGGTATCTAAGAATTTTTCAATTTCCAGAAGAAGAGAGGGCGATGTAATAATAGCACCTACACGATGACCCATCAGACGGTAACTCTTCGAAAATGAGAACAGTTGGATCAAACTATCTTCAGCGTCATCGCGGGTACAAAGGCTATGTGGCCTGCTAGGATTTGAGTGAAAGTCCTTATAGGTCTCATCAAGGATTAATTTGATTCCATAACGCACAGAAATATCCAAAAAGGCATTCAATAACGCATCGGGATATTCTATGCCCGCTGGATTATTTGGTGAAACGAGGCAAATCGCTTTAGTTTTGCGATTTATCAGTTTTATTGCATCATCAGCACTTGGCAACATGTTTTCACCACATTCAATAGAGCGAGCGGTTATTCCCATCATATCCAGCCACATTTTCTGATTGAAATACCATGGTGCCGCGATGATTATTTCGTCATTTTCTTTTGCCAGGGAGCTTACGGCAGCACAGAAAGCTTCATTACACCCAGACGTAATGGCGATGTTTTCTATTGTTTTTGTACTCCCATAAGAAGTGGACCAGTGAGATGCTAAAGAGCGTCTTAAACGAGGCATTCCAAGAATAGCACCGTAAATATGAGCCTCGGTTTCATTGACTAAAAATTCAGCCATTGCTTCGCGCAACTCAAGCGGAGGAGGCTCCGAAGGAGCTGCTTGTGAAACATCTATAAGTGGAAAGTCGTCTGAGAAAACAAATTCTGTCATCCAATTTTGTGCGGCTTGTATAGGTGCAGGAGCTGAGAGTGCTGTGATACCGGCCATAGATTCTCCTCTTAATCTTGTCCCTGTTCAGTCTGAGCCGCGAAATGGTTCTACATATTGGAGAGCCATATCCCACGGGAAGAATATCCATGTATCTTGGCTAACTTCAGTAATGAACGTATCCACCTGAGAACGCCCAAGCGGTTTTGCATAAACCGTAGCGACATGCGCTTTTGGCATTAAGGCGCGTACGGACTCAAGCGTTTTACCTGTATCTACCAGATCATCAATGACTAATATGCCGGTCCCGTCCCTTACAATTTTACTATCCGGTGTCTTAATTATTTTTGGCTCAGCCTGTGATTGTTGATCGTATGACTTTACATTAATTGTGTCCACAATGCGAATATCGAGCTCTCGCGCAATGATCATTGCTGGCGCCATTCCGCCTCTGGTTATTGCAACAATAGCACTCCAGGCACCATCATTAGGTCCGTTGCCATCCAAACGCCAGGCCAACGCGCGGGCATCACGATGAAGCTGATCCCAGCTTACATGAAAACCTTTCTCATGGGGCAGGCGTGTGCTCATTCCTTTTTCCTTCCCGTTACAACATCAATGTCAGGCGCATCCACTGCTTTCATTCCGACTACGTGATAGCCTGCATCGACATGTAGCACTTCTCCCGTGACGCCGGAGCCCCAGTCAGAAAGTAAGTAAAGCGCTGATTTTCCCACATCATCAATGTTTACATTGCGTCGGAGTGGAGAATTAAGTTCGTTCCACTTTAAAATATACCTAAAATCACCAATTCCTGAGGCGGCAAGCGTCTTTATAGGCCCCGCAGATATTGCATTCACTCTTATTTTATATCTACCCAAATCTTCGGCTAGGTACATTACTGACGCTTCAAGTGCAGCTTTAGCGACACCCATAACATTGTAATGTGGCATGACTTGTTCAGCGCCGTAGTATGAAAGGGTTAGCAAAGAGCCCCCATCTTTCATAATTTTTTCCGCTCTGCATGATACAGCCGTGAAGGAATATACTGAGATGTCCATGGTCATAGCGAAATTATCATAGCTTGTATCAATGTATCGTCCGCGTAGTTCTGCCTTGTCCGAGAATCCGATCGCATGGACAACAAAATCGAGCTTTCCCCACTTATCTTCAACATCATCAAAAAGTTTATCTATATCTCCTTTTTTTGCTACATCGCACTCTATTAAAAAATCGCTACCCACCTGTTGAGCCAGCGGTCCAACGCGCTTTTTCAGAGCTTCCCCCTGATAAGAGAAACAGAGTTCTGCTCCAGCTTCGCCGCAGGCTTTTGCAATGCCCCATGCAATCGATTTGTCGTTGGCAAGCCCCATAATCAGCCCGCGCTTGCCTTCCATAAGGTTGATTGACATGAACTTTTCTCCAACTAAGTTAATTCTTGGTGGTTTATTCGATTGAGTGCCGCGCTTCAAGGGCACGAACTTTTCAAACAGTAGGGCCACCTCAAATGGTATATTGGAGATTTTTCAAAAATGAAGGAGCGAGCTGGAATTTTTAAAGGTGATAACCCGTTTGCACTTTTTAGTGCTTGGTTAGACGAAGCGAAAAAAACCGAGTTAAATGATCCTAATGCGATTGCTTTGGCTAGTGTTGATGGCAGTGGTTTGCCAAATGTTAGAGTTGTTTTGCTCAAGAGCATCGAAGCAGACGCGTTCGTATTTTACACTAACTACGCTAGTAAAAAGGGCTCAGAGCTTTTGGCCAGCGGCAAAGTAGCGTTTGTTATTCATTGGAAATCCATCCATAGACAAATTCGGGTGAGAGGAAGTGTGGAAAAAGAAGATGGGCAAATAGCAGACACATATTTCCAGTCGCGACATATAAAAAGTAGAATAGGTGCATGGGCTTCTAACCAATCATCGCAGTTAGTATCGCGAGACAAACTTATAAACCAGTTTGAACATTTTTCTGCCAAATTTGGGGACTCTGTTCCTAGACCATCACATTGGGGCGGGTTTCGAATAAAGCCGGTGGAAATTGAGTTTTGGTCGGATGGCGAATTTCGCTTACATGACCGATATCGTTGGACTCGCACTGATGTAAATTCTGCTTGGAAAATCAATAGGTTGTCGCCATAGTAAAAAATTTCTTCGGAATGTCATTTTACCAGATGTGCAAGGATTAACTTATAGATTTTGCATATTTTCCAAGATATTCAGTTCAATTACTCCGGAGTATTCAATTTGATTTAACTTTTCTTAAAAAGAATAAATACAGGTGTTAATAATTAGGTAAATAGGTCTCCAATTTTGTCCTGCACCAGAGTTTATACAACATTCCGCATCATGGGTTTTAGTATAAGAAAAGTGTGGGAAACAAATTACAAAATTTGATAACGTGCACAGGTATACACTAGCTGATATAAAAGGTTGAGATGTGGTTAATCTGCGTGTTTATTTTATAATTAAGTTTAAATTGCAGTCACAAAATGTATATGAAAAAGATTTTTAGTCGATTTAATCAAACTACCAAATATTTAATTTAAACGAGTTTTCTTTTAATTTGTTTAAATTTTAGTGTTGCTTTCGCTCAAAACTGTCAACACGACCGCGTTGATTTAATAGGTGAATGGGGAGAATATAGCTTTACAGTTATAGTTGCGGATATCCCAGTAGCGCGCTCTCAAGGTTTAATGCATGTGGAAAAATTGCCGCCACGCTCTGGTATGTTCTTCGTCTATAAGTTATCAACTCGAGTTCCTTTTTGGATGAAAAACACGTTTATACCGCTGGACATGCTGTTTTTTGACAGCAAAGGACTTTAAGTAATATTGCACAAAAACGTAAGGCCTCATGGTTTGATACCTAAAGAAGGTGGCTCGGAAGTCAAATTTGTTTTGGAAATCAATGGAGGCATAGCTGACGCTTATGGAATAGCAGAAGGCACTATTTTGCGGCACCCAGCTATTGGAAGTGCTGCCTTATGGTCATGCTAAAATTGAGCTTTTTCTTTTGAAGTTCTGGAAATTCTTCAATGATGTGTCATTTCTCCACAAAAATCATGCAAATTTTAGAACCAAGTGCCAAAATTTAAGTCCGCTGATCGCATAGGAACTTGCTGAGTAAAGGGATTAAAGCTTTAAACCAAGAAAAAAATTTTATCAGCTTAGGCAGAAATGAGTTCATAAAATGTGTTTGTTCCATTTTCATTTTTTTATTAATTTTCATGCAGCCTCTTGATATTAAGAAGAAAAAGAAATAGCACACAGGCCAGTCGGGGCGTAGCGCAGCCTGGTAGCGCGACGGTTTTGGGTACCGTAGGTCGCAAGTTCGAATCTTGCCGTCCCGACCAAATAAGCCA
>MDTB01051238.1_pt1 | contig 11331 bp, 10 predicted proteins | sample 811161 | NCBI WGS metagenome assembly MDTB01 (sample SAMN05326650, study PRJNA326480) | marine metagenome | isolation source: seawater | place: Mediterranean Sea | collected 2009
AACCATTGCTCACCACTGCCGCCCATATAGCCCACGGTAATGTCAGCCAGCGTATTGACGTAGTCGACACAGGTGCGACAGGTGAGCGGGAAGAAGTCGTCAGGTAAATCGGCAATCGGCAACTGCAGGAAAGGGATGCGCCGCTTCTTACCCGAATCAAAGCGCAGCTCGACGTGAAAGTCGGGCATAAACTCCAGGTAGTTGATGGTCTCCGGGCGCTCGTCTAGCAATGACAGGAACTGGTGGAAGTTTTCGGTGGTTGTGTTGTCCGAGCAGGGTGTTCCCACTACCACTAGCTTCTCGAGCCCTAGTTCTTTTTCGAGGGCTCTCAGTGCATAGATCTGACAGGGAATACCAATGACCGCAAGCCGGGTGTGGCCTTGCTCGATCGCAGGTTCCAACAGTTCGAGCAGCGGGGCGTAGCCCATGCGCATGCCGCGACAACTGGCCATATCTTTAGCGTCAGTGACGAGCCGAGGTTGGGGTCGCCAGGAATCTTCGGGATCAGGCCCAATACAGAGTACGGCTGATACTTCACCACTTTTTAACAGCGCCTCACCGAGACGGGTGGTAATGCCGGTCCATTGCGCGCCTTTACTCGGCGTGGTCAACGCAGCTTGGTGCATTGATTCGATCACCCCGAAATAGGGCTCGATATCGCCTTCACTTGATCGCTGACGGCCATGGATGCTGGTTTCGAGCGAGGCGTAGTCGGGCTTGATAAACTGACAGGCGTAGCCGCAACGCTCCGGTGCGGTGGTTCGGCTAATGCCGCAATCGGTGCAGAGATTGCGGTGCGGCGCGTCGGATGACTGCGCCGCGATCAAGGTCAATTCTCGAGTCCCAGCATGTGCTCAGCCACCAAAAGGCGCATCTCATCCGAGATATGGCCCTGTGGTGGCATACTTGGGAAGTCGGGACGCTTGCGTACCGGGTTTGCTACGTAGTCGGCGATCGCCTGCGCATCGTTGCCGTACTGAGCCTTGATGACTAGCGCAGGTGGGCCGATCAAGCGCACGTTATAGGCATGGCAGCCGGCGCAGACACCCTTGTAGACCACTGCCGCACCACTCGCATCGGCCGTAATAACTCTGGGCTCAGCAGGTACGGGTAGCATTTTGGTCGCCACGTGGCGGGTCGTCGCCGATGATTCGGCAGTCACCGAAGCCACAGCGTCGGCGGCTTTTACCGTTGGCGCATCGCAGTCAGCCCAGTCATCGAGACCATAGGAACGATAGGCCTCGCGGCGCGAGATACAGCTACCGCGTTCTTTTTCGGTGGCGCTTTGGTAAGCCAGAATATCGGGGCCTTTGGTGCTGAATTTACTCAACATCAGTAACTTCATTTCGCCATCTGGGTCGTTGCCGTTATCGAACATCACATTGTTGCGGATCTCGACTTCATCGGAGTGCGGGTCAGAGCCCTTATCGCTCGCCACCTCGGTAACGAAATCACCGCTGGTGATAATAATGCCGCCGGTGTTATTGCCGGTGATGATGTTGTCCTCGATGACTACCTGATCACCCGACATCACCAGAATACCGGTGCCTGAAGGAATGCCAGCCACGAGTGAACCGGGAATCGCAAAGTTAGGGGTGTTGTTGTCGATGACAAAATTACGACGGACGATGGCATCGTAAGACGATTTGATCGGTAGGCCCGGCGTAATGAACACCAAAATTCCGCCGGTATTGTTGCGGGCGATATTACCCTCGACCAGAACGTGACGGCTGTTCTCGATTTCGATGCCTGCAACGTTGTCGAACACCTGGTTGTTGCGGACATCGATGTAATCCGACATGCCCACATAGATCGCGGCGTCTTCGATACCACTGAGAATATTGTTTTCTATGAGGCCGTTTTCACCGAATTCGGGAAAGATGCCGTAGAGACCGGTATCGATCACCCAGTTGTTGCGAATCGAGAAGTTGTTACCCGATTGCCCCATGATGGCATTGCCTTTGTAGTTTGTAATCTTGAACCACTCGACACTAAAGCCATTGCCCGAGTAAAGGATGGCGTCATTCAGATTCTTTTCACCGTCGAGTTGTGGCCATTTGCCATTCTCGACCACACCTATCAGCGAGATATCGTCTTTATCGACAAATACCGTTTCGTTGTAGACACCGGGGTATACCTTAATCGTATCGCCCGGGGCCGCCACCGTGACCGCCGCCTGAATCGAGCCGCCTTTTTTGACTTCGTGCACCGCAGCGGTCGCTGGTAGTGCGAGGGTCAGCGTGATTGCGCCGAGTAAAGAGGTGAGTCTTGTTATCGTCATTATGGTGTCCTCACAGTCAATGCTTGGGCTTTGATCGCCCGTCCCGGTGGTAGCCCTGAGGGTACCCGCATCGGGATTTCGGGCATAAAGCCTTCATCGGTTAAAGCGTGTAGGAAATCGACCAGTCTGTCGAGTTCTTCATCGCGTAAATTCGGGTCCCAGATATGCCAGTGGATGAGCAGCGACTCGTCCTCGGGTACGGCATGGCCACGCCCTTTGTTGTAGAAGCCAACCGTCTCCCGAAGCGTCTCAAAGTTACCCTGGTGCATGTAGGGCGCGCTTCGGGCGATATTACGGAGACTTGGCACCCGGAAACCACCACGTTGCTCGGGGATGCCTGAGGTGGCGCCTGCGCCTGGATCAAAGGGTCGATCCTCAGGCTCGGGTACGCCGATAATCGCGAGTTGTTGGTTGGTGAATAACGGCGGTGTATGACACTCACCACAGCGCGACACAAACGACCGGAAGACGTTAAGCCCTTCGAGTTCAGAGGGTGCAAGTGCGTTGTGGGCGCCATGCGCATAGAAATCAAACCGACTATTGAGCGAGATCAGCGAGCTTTCAAAGGCGGTGAGTGCCTCGTAAACCATATCCAGCCTGATAGTGTCCGCGTTGGTATTGGCGCTGGTGCCGGTGCCACTATGGAAGGCCTCTGCGAACATTGCTCGGTAGGTAGCGTTGTCATTCAGCGTTTTGAGGAGGTTCTCTGGTGTATTCCCCATCTCAAGCTCTGAGTACAACGGTCCTAACATCTGTTCCTCAAGCGAGGCTTTGCTGCCATCCCATAATAGGCGCTGGAAAAAGCCGATATTCCAAAGGCTCGGTGCTGAGCGCTCAAGAATCTGACCGTGAATACCAACAGCACGGCCTTTGCCATCCGAAAATCCGAGCTCCGGATCGTGACAACTCGAGCAAGCGAGCGAGCCATCACTCGATAGTATGGGGTCGAAGAAGAGATACCGCCCAAGGTCGATGACCTCAGGACGAAAGCCATCGCGAAGCTCGGGCAGTCCGGCTTTTAAGCCACCGACGCCACTGTTATGCGGCGATTTATAGGTGTTGTAGATGCTATCGAGCTTGCAGACCGACTGCTCGTTGAATTTAAAGCCCGCTGGGCAGTAGTCGACCAATGCAAAGTCATGATTTGTTTGCTTGGCTATAGCGAGGGGCGCCAGCCAAAGTGCTAGCGCTAGACTCGCACCTAACTTACTCAGCGAGCGAAACCACATAAGCCGTCACATCGTCGATAAGCTGAGGGTCTTTTAGGGCTTTCGATAGTCGCGCCATTTGCTGGCCATAGTGATCGTCGGGATGAGCGCCGCGCCTGCCCTCCGTGTAGTGAAGATACTGACGCTTCAGGTAGTCACCACTGAGACCCAAAAGGTTGGGAGCGCCGAGCGCATCGTTACCAACTGCATTGGTGCTGTGACAGGCGCCGCAGTAGGCGGTGTAGAGATCTCTGCCGCGAGCCTCGTCACCGGTCTGTGCTGAGGGTGCGGCAACGTTACTGTCAGGTAGCGCGGCAATCGCTGCGGTAGCGCTTGCGAGTGTTGGCGCATCCAGCGGGGTGACAGCGGCGACCATCGATTGAGTGTAGCTATCGTCGCTGCTGCGCCAGCCCTCCTTAAAGGCTTGCAACTGGCGTTTGATGTATTGCTCGGAGAGCAAAGAGAGATTAGGTGCACCGAGCGCTTCATTACCTTGAGCGCGAGCGCCATGACATTGTGCGCAATGCGTTTGATAGCTGTCATCGGCCGCGGCCGACATAGTTGCCATTAGCAGAGTTGTTAAAGCTACGCGCAGTATGAAGTTTGAATTCATGAGCCTTTGTTAGTGCTTGTCGTTTAGTTGTTATCGTCTAGTTCTTATTCTTTGAGCGACATCAGTATAAACGTCGGGGCAAGGGTGACAAACATGCCGCTTTGTAGGATCTACCTAGCGATCGCACTTTTAGGCAAAGCGCGCTAAACTCAAGAAAAAGAGTGGGGGATGCGCTATGCAGTTTTTGCAGCAGGATTGTCGCGCAACGTTACGAGAGGGCCTCGATGAGCTCTACCGCAACGCGCCGGAGGTGGCCGAGGTCTCTGAACGAAAAGGCAAGAGCTTTCGCGATCACGACCTCACACACGTGCTTTTTGGTTGTGATACCTCGCTTGAAGGTGAACTTTTGCTGAAGCCCTGGATCCTTTTCGGCACGACCATCACCATGGAAGAACTCAAAGCCTATCAGGCTGATCCCGAGGTGCAGCGTCTCAATCAAGAGGGGATCGATATGATGGGTGGGCGACTGAAAGCCTATCTATTGGGCTTTGTGTACTTTTTCCCGCTTTTTTTCTGGGTTTGGCTGCGCCGGGTGAGATGTATGTCTAGCAAGTGGCCTCATTCTGACGTTAGCGAAGAAATGCTCGATACGCCGCTTGATCAGTTAAGACGTGAGTACGGGATTCAACTGTATTAGCGCTCGCTTCACCCGTCACTAGCAGGACTTGCGAAGGCGGCGAGCAAGTTAATGGCTTACTCGTCTAGGAAGCTTCTCAGGTAATCCGAGCGAGTGGGGTGTCGAAGCTTACGCAGCGCTTTGGCTTCGATCTGCCGAATACGCTCTCGGGTCACATCAAACTGCTTGCCGACTTCTTCAAGCGTGTGATCGGTATTCATATCGATACCGAACCGCATACGAAGCACCTTGGCTTCGCGAGCAGTCAAACCACCGAGCACTTCGCGGGTGGCCTCGGTCAAACCTTCATCGGTCGCGGCATCGACAGGGCTTGAGATAGTCACATCTTCGATGAAATCACCGAGGTGCGAATCTTCATCATCGCCAATTGGAGTTTCCATCGAGATTGGTTCTTTAGCGATCTTTAATACCTTGCGAACCTTATCTTCGGGCATGTCCATGCGCTCGCCGAGCTCTTCCGGTGTCGGCTCGCGGCCCATTTCCTGAAGCATCTGGCGCGAGATACGGTTCAGTTTGTTGATCGTTTCGATCATGTGCACTGGAATACGAATGGTTCTAGCCTGATCCGCAATCGATCGAGTGATCGCCTGACGGATCCACCAGGTTGCATAGGTGGAAAACTTGTAGCCACGTCGGTATTCAAACTTATCCACCGCCTTCATAAGACCGATGTTGCCTTCTTGGATCAGGTCTAAGAACTGCAGGCCCCGGTTGGTGTATTTCTTGGCAATCGAGATAACAAGACGCAGGTTAGCTTCCACCATGTCTTTCTTTGCGCGACGAGCTCGGGCTTCACCCATGCTCATGCGACGATTGATCTCTTTAATCTCTGTGGTCGACAGTCCGGTCTCGTCTTCGACAACGCCAATCCGCCTCTGCAGACGCAAAATGTCTTCTTTGTAATTCAGTAAGCGCTGATTCACGGCGTCTGAGCTCGAGCCTCGCTCGATCCACTCAAGATCGCTCTCGGAGCCTTGGAATGTCTTAATGAATTCCTTGCGGTCCATGCGGCACTCACGAACGACAAGCCGCATGATCTCGCGCTCCTGCTCGCGCACCACGGCTAGCACAGCGCGCGGCGTTTCAACTAGGGGATCAAAGACTCGAGGCGTCAGCTTGAAGAACTTGAAGAGCTCACCAAGTTTCTTCATCTCATTTTGGGATTGCTTCGCTGAGTGACCATGCTCGGCAATCGCATTCCCGGTCTTGGTGCACTGACGCTTTAAGGCGGTGAAGCGCTTCTTCGCTTCTACCGGATCAGGTCCTGTTTCGGTCTCTTCGTCATCATTGTTGTTGTTCGCATTAGCTTCCGCAATTTCCTGCGCTGAGGGCACATGATCAGCGGGGTCAAGGTAGCCAACCAAAATATCGGTGAGCTTGCGCTCTTCCTTAGCGACCAAGTCATACTCGTTACAAAGCTTGCGCGCAATGCCGGGATACCAGGCGAGTGCTGCCATCAACTCGCGAATCCCTTCTTCGATTCGCTTGGCGATGACGATTTCGCCTTCGCGCGTAAGCAGCTCGACGGTGCCCATCTCGCGCATGTACATGCGCACGGGGTCAGTAGTGCGGCCAGCTTCGTTTTCAACAGCAGCCAGCGCAGCAGCAGCCTCTGCAGCAGCGATCTCATCGGCTGAGCGATCGCCCTCGGTCATGAGTAGTTCGTCGGCGTCGGGTGCCTGCTCGAATACCTGAATGCCCATGTCGTTGATCATCTGGATGATGTCTTCGACCTGATCGGGTTCTGAAATATCTTGGGGCAGGTGGTCATTGACCTCGGCATACGTGAGGTAGCCCTGCTCCTTGCCCTTGGCGATCAATTGCTTTAGCAAAGATTGTTGTTGTTGTAGTGTGTCAGACATGTACGGGTCCGGGGTCGTAGGGGCAGAAAAAAAACAGCCAGCAATGATAGCGATCGTTACGGCAATAAGCTATTGAAAATCCGGGCTTTCTGCCGCAAAAAGTAACGATTTCTGAACTTTCCTCGTCTGGGAGGGCTTGCGCGTCAGCCTCGTCTCGACTTTTCTCTAATAGCCTGTGTCAGCGCAACAAGCTCGCGCTTTTGCTTGTCGCTTAGTTCAGTGTAGGCCACAGATTTCAATTCATCAGCCCGTTTACGCAAAATACCGATTTCCCGATCTCTCGCCACTTTCTCAATCACCGCAGTCAACTGCGCCTGCATCCCTTTTTCATCGATGACTTCACTTGCGGCATAAGCGCTTAACTTCTCACCTTCGGGCGTGCCCATCCAATAGCCTAGTAGCGATGGTGTGGTCATATCGGGATTCTCGCGAACGTGTAGACACACCGCTCTCAGCAGTTTGGCATCCTCGGTGTCAATCGAATCCAAGCCGTTTAAATCCAGTGAGATAGCGAGCGCAGGGTTCAGGGTTATCAGACCCAATGCTCGCGATAGCAACGCAGTCTCGTTGACTATGCTGTCTTGACCGGCCGCTGGCAACGGCTGGCGCTGGGTGGAAGCAAAGGAGTCGTAATCGTCGAGTGCTTCGTATCCGGGGAAGCCTTCTTCACCCATCCGATCGCCCGTATCAGGGGGCATTTCAACCGCGGGCTCACGTGGAGGCTCGCGAAGGCGCTTGAGGCTCTCGACATCAATCGCGGTTCTGTCGGCAAGTGATTGGTAGAGCAGGGCTCTAAAAACACCTTCGGGAATCATCGAGATGAATGGCGCAAGCACCTTCGATAGGCGTGCCTTGCCCTCCATCGTGGACTCATCAATACCGTCGCCTAGCTCCCTAAATAGGAAATCTTCAAGCGGTGTTGCGGTGTCTAAGAGATGCTCGAAGTGTGCCTCCCCTTTGTCACGAATCAGGGTGTCGGGGTCTTCGCCCTCTGGGAGGAACAGGAAGCGAACTTGTCTACCGTCTTCCATCATGGGTAGCGCGGCTTCTAAACCTCGGAATGCCTCCTTGCGTCCAGCGCTATCCCCGTCAAAGCAAAAAATGACCTGGTCGACACGGCGAAATAAGGCCTCTAGGTGTGGCTGACCGACCGATGTACCCAGCGTCGCTACTGCGTAGTGGATGCCAAACTGAGCCAGTGCGATCACATCCATGTAGCCCTCAACGACAACGATTCGCTCCAGGTTCTTAGCGAACTGACGGATGTGATGGAGGCCGTACAACTCATGAGATTTCGAGAAAAGAGGCGTCTCGGGTGAGTTCAGATACTTGGGTTTATCGTCTCCGAGTACTCTTCCGCCCATTGCGATGACTTTGCCGCGCTGGTTGACGATAGGGAAAATGACGCGGTGTCGGAAGCGATCATAGACGCGGTCTCGGTCATTGCGGACGAGGAGGCCCGCATTTTCCGCATATTGTTTTTCCGCATCAGTGGTAAAAACGGTATCGAGTGTATTCCACCCTTCGGGTGCAAAGCCCAATCGGAAGTCTCGGGCTATTTCTCCACTCAAGCCCCGACTCTTAAGATAGCTGACAACGGCGTCTCGCGCCGGGTGCTGGCGCAGCATTTGCTCGTAGTATTTCGTGGCCTTTTCCATGGCCTCGTAAAGCGGTTTTTGAGTATCAATTTGAGGCGCGCCACCGCTCTCCTCATCGGGTGGTAGTTCCATACCTGCGCTATGGGCGAGTTGCTCGATAGCTTCTCTGAATTCGAGGCGCTCGTAGTCCATGATGAAGCCAAGCGCGTTGCCGCCAGCGCCGCAGCCAAAGCAGTAATAGAACTGTTTGTCGGGGTTAACCGAGAATGATGGTGTTTTTTCTTGATGAAACGGACAGCAGGCGGAGTAATTTTTGCCGGTCTTTTTGAGCTTCACTCTGCGGTCGACCACGTCCACGATGTCGGTGCGATCGAGCACTTGATCTATAAACGCTTGTGGAAGTCGGGCCATATCCGCGACCTAAATAGGTGTCTCAGGCGTTGAGTTTAGCCTTAACCATCTTGGAAACGGCACCCATGTCGGCGCGACCCTGAAGTTTTGGCTTGATGGCGCCCATTAGAGGACCCATGGCAGCCATGCCCGTGGCGTCGATACCAGCGAGTGCTTCGTCGATCAGAGCGTTGATCTCGTCATCGGTGAGTTGTTGGGGAAGAAATTCCTGAATAACCGCAATTTCAGAGAGTTCAATCGCTGCGAGCTCATCGCGGCCCGCTGCCTGAAACTGCCTGACTGAGTCACGCCGCTGCTTCACCATTTTGTCGAGAATGGTCAAGGCTCTCGCATCGTCAACATCGATACGCTCGTCGACTTCGACGCGTTTAAATTCGGCTTGCATAAGCCTTATGGTGCCGAGACGCTCTTTATCCCGCGCTTTCATTGCCTCTTTCATGGAGGCTTTGATTTGGGCAACTAGTGACTCGGCTTCGCTCATAGCGGGTTGCCAGCTAATTAATACAGACGCTGGCGCTTGCGGTTCTCGCGAGACATTTTTTTGAGGTGTCGCTTTACCGCGGCGGCTGCAGCACGCTTGCGAACGGTTGTCGGCTTCTCATAGTGCTCGCGCTTGCGTACTTCTGCCAGTAGGCCAGCTTTTTCGCAAGAGCGCTTGAAGCGACGCAGTGCGACGTCAAATGGCTCGTTTTCTTTTACCTTAACTGCGGGCATTGAGTGGTCCTGTGTCTTGGGTCTTATCGACCGCATTAAATTCGGGCGCGCAGTATAGGTAGTGGCGCTGAGTTTTGCAAAGCCTATCAACGTGCTACCTTGCCGCTCTTTGTCACTAAGGCTAAACCGTGCTCGTATTGGGAATAGAAACTAGCTGCGATGAGACAGGCGTTGCGCTCTATTGCACTGAGCGTGGTCTGCTCGCCGACGCCCTGTACTCACAGGTCGATATCCATGCAGAGTACGGGGGTGTCGTACCCGAACTCGCATCCCGCGATCATATCCGTAAGACATTGCCATTGATCGACTCAGTGCTAGCGGATGCTTCATGCCGGAAGTCGCAGATAGATGCGGTCGCCTACACCGCGGGACCTGGCTTGATGGGCGCATTAATTGTTGGAACAACTGTGGCGCGCTCGATTGCGAAAGGGCTGGGTGTGCCCGCGCTCGGGGTACATCACATGGAGGGCCATCTCATGGCGCCCATGCTTGGGGAAAACTCCCCAACTTATCCATTTGTGGCTTTATTGGTGTCAGGCGGGCACACCCAGCTGATCAAGGTCGCGCGCTTTGGTGACTACCAATTACTCGGCGAATCTGTGGACGATGCCGCGGGTGAGGCCTTCGACAAAACAGCAAAGATGTTGAGTCTGGGCTACCCGGGCGGTCCCGCGGTCGCCAAGCTTGCTGAAGAGGGCGATCCGAATCGCTTCGACTTCCCCCGACCCATGGTGCGTCAGCCAGGGCTCGATTTCAGCTTTTCGGGGTTAAAGACCCATGTTTCGACCTGCTTGAGGCAATTAGCCAACGACAATCCTTTGACCGACCAAGACCGCGCCGATGTTGCGCGCGCTTTTGAAGAGGCAGTGGTGGATACGCTGCTGATCAAGTGCCGCAGAGCGATCGAGCAGGAGTCAGTGGGTACTCTGGTAATGGCAGGTGGCGTCAGTGCTAATCGGCGACTGAGGGCACGTCTTGCCGAGGTGCTGGGTTCAAAAGGGGTGAAGGTCATGTATCCAGAGGCATCTTTATGCACTGACAATGGTGCAATGATCGCCTATGCAGGGGCACTCCGACTGGTAGCGGGAGAAGCTGATAGCGCCGACAGTCAGGTACGGCCAAGATGGCCGATCACCGAGCTGTCTGCCCCCGAAATGGCATTGGAAAGCCTCTGAGGAAATCAGATGAGCCTGGATCGTGTTCATATCGAAGGTTTGCGCACCCGCGCCGTGATTGGGTGTTACGGCTGGGAGCGTTTGGTCAAACAGCCCCTGGTCTTTGACATTGAGTTATCCGGTGATTTTTCACGCGCCGCAAGTACCGATGATGTGACCCATGCCCTCGACTATGCCGCTATCTCATCATCGGTAAAAACCTTTGTCGAAGCCTCAAGTTTTCAATTGCTCGAGGCATTGATTGAGGCGGTCGCGCGACAACTACTCGATATTGCAGCTGTTGAGAAAGTAAATCTGAGGATCAGAAAACCCTATGCGGTGGCCGATGCCTCGGTGGGTATATCGATAGAGCGGACCCGGCAGTAAAGCTGCGTTATTTGCCCTACGAGTATCAGAGCGGTTGATCTCAGCTGCTCAGTGTTATCGATACCCAGTCCAACACGCTGTTCTTAAGTCGGATGGCCGATGCCTCGATGAGTATCTCGATAGAACGGACTAGGCAGTAAGGCCGCGCTTATAATCCTATTAGTACTAGAGTGACTGATCATGGGTGCGCCGTTTACCCCGAGAGTATCAGAGTTGCTAATCATTGCAGCGCAGTGACAGCGACACCTGGTCGAGTGCGCCATCCTCAAAAGAGGTGAGCGATGCTCTCGATTCTGGCTGCTTCGATGGCCCGGCCAATCTCGGGCCCTGTGCAATTGAAATTGAGATGCGCCACAGCATCCATCGATATCGGTTTGGCGATACGCCTGGACGCGGCAAGACGCTCGATAGCTGATTGCATCTCACTGGTATCTGACATGGCGAGTAAGGCGGTGCAAAATCCGTC
>MDTB01149014.1_pt1 | contig 11331 bp, 9 predicted proteins | sample 811161 | NCBI WGS metagenome assembly MDTB01 (sample SAMN05326650, study PRJNA326480) | marine metagenome | isolation source: seawater | place: Mediterranean Sea | collected 2009
GCTTGCTTCTAAATAGTGAGGATCTGACTGTCTGTAAAATGTGCTGTTTTCATAATTTTCTCCTGTGTTTACAATAAGAGAAAATTCTACGTTTGGCATCTATTATTTTTCGGGGGGATTACCTTATCAAACAGTTTAAATATCATGCTTACTCGCACCCGTAAGCAAATAGAACGTCATGAAAAAGACAAACTAGAGATCAAACAACTCAACCAAAGCTTAGAAGAAAAGGTAAGCCAAAGAACAATAGCCCTGCGCGAAGCAAACCAAGAACTGCTTTCTACCCTTGAGCGAATGCATCAATACCAAGAACAAATAGTAGAAAACGAAAAAATGGCCTCTTTAGGGCAAATGGTAGCCGGCGTAGCCCATGAGGTTAACACCCCAATTGGCCTAGGTATTACTGGCTCAACCTTGCTGCGCGATAAACTTGCCGATATTCAGCTTAGTTTTGATAATAAGTCTCTTACTTCTAACCAATTAAAACGCTTTATTGACGAAGGTATCGAAAACCTTGATTTAATTTATAGAAACCTAAACCGTGCGGCCGACCTTATCTCTAACTTTAAAAAGGTAGCTGTAATTCAAGATGATGGGATTAAAACCCATGTAAACATCCATAAGTTAATATCTGATGTGTTAATGTCGATTCAATCAGAGTTAATAAAGTCAAAGCCTAACGTTGTGATCAATTGTCCGAGTGATTTAACCATTGAGAGTAAATCTGAGCCATTACAACAAATTTTCCAACAGCTTATTTTAAACTCTGCCATTCATGGTTTTAGTAATAGCGAAAATAACGAAATTAAGTTTGATATAGAAATAACAGGCCCACAAATAAAAATAATCTACACAGATAACGGCCAAGGCGTTGATAAAAATGTCAAAAACAGGATATTTGACCCATTTGTAACCTCTAAGCGAGGCCAAGGGGCAAGTGGTTTAGGCATGCACTTAGTGTACAACTTGGTAACCCAAGCACTAGGTGGGCATATACTGTATGACCTAGATGCAAAACCCGGTGTACGCTTTGTTATTACAATTCCATAAAAAGTGTTTAAAAAAAGAGTATTTATTTACGCTTTTTACTTGAATTACCATTTAATGACCTTATAGAGAGAGCATGTGATATTTCATGTTTAATTATTTAACTTGATCTAATAATTAAGCGATACAATTTCTGAACTTTATTGCTTTTGCAGTATCACATACATTGATGAAAGGTTATAAAATGATATAATTCCGTTTTGAATTTGCGCGATTATTTTTAGTACCTTTAAGCGATTGGTGGATGTATCAATTATTAAAGGAAATGGCTTCGTTTTCATAATTCAAAAAGCTGCATCCGTTATATATCATTAAACAGTAGTTTTTGCACAATGCCTTTTGGTTAGTTTGGAACACCCCTACTGTTTTATTTTTATCCAACTTGTTTTTTCTTGTTAACATTTGGGTATAATCCTATAATCTCTAGTAATCGAATTATTTAGTTAAGATTCGATTTTTTGTAAATAAAATATTCCAAAAAGGTTAATTAATAATGCAAACGCCAGTCATTCTAATCGTAGAGGATGAAGACGTAACTCGACTAAACCTCGTGAGTTTATTTGAAGCTGAAGGTTACAAAGTTATTGAAGCCATTGATGGCGATGATATGCATGACAAGCTTACAAATAATGATGACGTCAATCTTGTAGTTATGGACATCAACCTACCGGGTAAAAACGGGCTAATTTTAGCACGTGAATTACGCCAAAAACGTAAAGTCGGTTTAATCTTTTTAACCGGCCGTGATAACGATGTAGACCGTATTTTAGGTTTAGAAATTGGTGCTGATGATTACATCACTAAACCTTTTAACCCTCGTGAATTGACTATACGCGCTCGCAACTTAATTACCCGTACAGCGCTAGGCGGCGAAGAGTCAGTGCTAGAAACCAACGGTGTAATTACATTTAACGGTTGGGAACTTGACGAAAACAGCCGTTGTTTAACGTCACCAAATGGTGATGCTAAGCGTTTACCTAAAGGTGAATACAGAGCGCTGCGTTTAATGCTTGATTCTCCAGGGCGTATTTTTAGCCGTGAGCAACTTATTAAGCATATGACTGGCCGTGAGCTTCGCGCTAATGACCGTACAGTAGATGTAACGATTCGTCGTATTCGTAAGCACTTCGAAAGTGATAATTCTACTTCTGAGCTAATCAGCACCATCCATGGTGAAGGTTACCGCTTTATTGGTAAAATCGACGCTTAATTAGAGTAAACCACTTACTCTAATAATTGTAAAAACGAATGAAGGGCAATTTGTCCTTCATTTATTTTATCTGCCAATGTATCTAACCATTCTTTTAGTACTTCATCTGATTCATCAAGCGCACCGTGTTCCATCTTTTTAGCATGTAACTGTACGTCGTTTAATCCTACAGAGCCCGCAGCACCTTTAAGCTTATGCGCCACCGATTTGTACTCTTCCCTGTCGTTTTCATTTAACGCGCTTTGCAGCTCTTGCTGATATTGCGGGTTTAGCTTTTCAAACAAACCACTGCTGCGCTTAAATACTTCAAGCCCCATAGAGTTTACAAAGTCTTCAATGGTTTCAACATCAAGCACACCTGCATTAATGCCCTCAAGCGCTTCTTTACTTACCGTTAGCAGCGGTTTGTCTGATTCATTTTGTTGAATATCAAACAAATCAGCCAGCATTTTATCAAGCTTTATTGTATTAATCGGTTTAGCAAGCGCCCCTTGCACCGAAATACCTTCTAAGTCTTCTTCGGCGCTACGTACATTCGCTGTAAGCGCAACGATAGGTAATTTATCAAAATGGCTATCGGCACGTATTTGTCTTGCCACCTCATCACCATTTATATCGGGCAGTTGCATATCAAGTAGTACTAAATCTAGCTCGTCTTCGGTTTCTACGAACGAGAGTGCATCTTCACCTGTTTCGGCCCAAATCACTTCATGGCCGCGCTGCTCTAACAGGTTTGTCGCAATTTCAGCATTTAATGGCACATCCTCTACAAGTAAAATATATAAACCTCTACCGGCATAGCTTTGTTCAGTAGGCGCTACACATAAGCTAAGCGGTATGTGTACTGTAAAGCAGCTGCCTTCACCTTCTGTACTGGTTACCGAAATAGTGCCTTTCATTGCACTGACCAACGCTTTGGTTACGGCTAAACCAATGCCTGAGCCAATCGCGTTTTTACCGCTTAAATCTGGGGCTTTGTAGTACATATCAAATATGCGCGAGAGTTGATCCTCTGGGATCCCCTGCCCTGTGTCTGATATCTTAAGTTCAAGCCACGGTCCATCGTTACGCTCTTCTCGGCTACATGTGAGTTTTACCTCGCCATGCTGGGTAAACTTAACGGCATTATTAATTAAGTTCCATACCACTTGGCGTAAACGCGTTGGGTCTAGGAGTGCGTAAACATCTAATGTGCCATTTCGCTCAATTGAAAATTCAAGCTCTTTTTGTTCAGCAATTAAACCGGCAAAGTTCACTACATCGTTAATAAAGTCTGAAACGTTAATAGAGTCGGTTGCTATATCTAACTGCTCTCGGTCTATTTTATCTAAATCTATAATATCGTTAAAAATATTACCTAAGGTTTCAGCGCTCGAAAACACCGTATTACACCAACTGCGTTGCTGCTTATTAAGCTCTGTATCAAGTAGCATTCGGGTTAAACCTACAATGCCATTTAATGGCGTGCGCAGCTCATGACTAAGCGTTGCTATAAACTTACCTTTATCCTTATAGGCTGTTTCAAGCGCTTGTGCTGCTTCTTTACGGCTGGTTATATCACGGCCAAATGCAAGCAAACCTATGTAGTCACCTTGATCGTTTATAAACGGTAATTTACGCAGCTCAAACCAACGGTTTTCACCATTAACCATATATTCAACATCAATTGTCAGCGCTTGATGCGTTTGCTCTACTTGTTTATCGGTTCTGAGTACTTCTGCTAAAAAGTAGCTCGGGAAAATTTGCTCCACTGTTTTACCAATTAGTTCAGCGCTGGTTTTGCCCATAACCTCTTCAAACATTTTATTACAGCCGGCAAACACGCCGTTGTTATCTCGGTAATAAAATAAATCGGGGGAAGAGTCGACAATAGAGCGAAGGAGCATGCCTTGCTGAGCAAGTTCTTGTTGTGTTTTTTTACGCTCTGCTATTTCGCGGCGGAGCTCTTCAATGGCGCGATGCTTGGCATGAAAAGCCATTTTTCGCTCATCTATTTCAATATTGAGGCGGTTGATATTATCTTTTAATGTTTGGTTTAACAGCTTTTCTTGTTTTGTGGCGCTGTCTAAATAAGCGTATGAGGCATCTAATTGTCTAATCGAGTTGAGTAAAATACTGATCATAAAAGGAGATACAACCGCGGTAAAAAATACCACAGCTAAAATATCAACTAAATTAACCTCACCCAGTGCCACATAATAAAACATACTCGACAATATAAGCGACACGCCTAATAAAAGCGCGTAGCACATTGCCGCGGTTTTTAACTCACCAAAGCGAGTTATTAAACTAGAAAGTACTCGAGCCCAAGGGCTCAAAGAAGAATCGGTCATAGGTCAGTGTATCTCGTTACTAGGCATAAATAAAAAGTGCCTATTAATAGTCAAACGCATTTTGCAGCAGATTTTAGCATTTTTCTATTAGCTATATTCATGTTGTGCGACAAAAACAGAAAATTTTCATGTTTACTTTTGCCTACTTGTTAAACTCATCATTTCAGCAATAAATTATTTAGTGTAAAATGCTGCGCTTTATTATGACCAATAACGAGTAGCGCACATGCAAACCAACATGCCCGATATAGCTGATACGGCTCCCGCCTTACAAACAGGTAAGTTAGACTGGGTTGGTATGGGCGAAATAGAACTGCCATTTATTTTTGAATCGAAAGATTTAGCACCCGTTACCGTTAACGCAAAAGCGCGTGCCTTTGTTAATTTGCATAAAGAAGACGCTAAAGGCATTCATATGTCGCGTTTATTTTTAGCGCTTGATTTACTCTCTACAGAGCAACAAGTTAACCCACAAACTTTAGCTCAAGCACTCGATACCTTTATCACCAGCCACGAAGGATTAAGTGACAAAGCCCAAATAGAGTTTAAATTTGAGTTACCGCTGCGTCGTAAATCGTTGTTAAGCGGTAAAGCAGGTTGGAAAAGCTACCCAATTACCCTAACCAGCACTATTGAAAATAGCGTAATTAGCTACGAGCTAAGCGTTGATGTTACTTATTCATCAACCTGTCCATGCTCTGCAGCACTTGCTCGCCAACTTATTCAAAATGCTTTTAGCGAAAAGTTTAATCAAGAAACACTTAATCAAAAAGATGTTTTAGCATGGCTAGGCACAACGCAGGGTATTGTGGCAACGCCTCACTCACAGCGTTCAATTGCAAACGTTAAAGTAAAGCTAGACAACACGATTAGTGAATTTGACGTAGTAAATTTAATTGATACATTAGAAGCTGAGCTAAAAACCCCGGTACAAGCGGCAGTAAAACGTGAAGATGAGCAAGAATTTGCCCGCCTTAACGGTCAAAATTTAATGTTTTGTGAAGATGCTGCACGTAAAATTAAAGCGGTTCTTGAAAACGATAACTTTAGTGATTACTGGCTGCAAATTAATCATTACGAATCACTCCATGCGCATGATGCAGTCGCGATTGCCGTTAAAGGAATTGAGGGCGGTTACAAAGCCTAACAGCCCTGCTGCATCAATAATAAATACATACGGTAATTAGCCATAACAACCAATTTTTAGGCACGTAAATTGCTTTACTTGAGCAGTGTCAATTTGTTGTTATGGAGTTACCGTATGGAATTCGCTTTATTATCAATTTTAGTATTAGTGGTTGGGGCCTCTGTGGTTGCGTCAAAATTTAGTGATGATGGCGGCAATCCCTATCCTTTTACCCGCAAACAAACCGTGTTTACACAGGTTGAGGGTGCATTTTTAAATCTTTTAGAGCGTGCGGTAGGCGATCAATACAAAATTGTGAGCCGCGTCAAACTCATCGATGTAATCGACTGCAAGCAAGGCCTTTCTGCTAAATCAAAACGTGCAGCTTTAGCTAAAGCTAAAAATAAGCAACTCGATTTTGTGCTGGTAGATAAAGAAAAAATGACGATAGTGGCTGCGGTCGATTTAGTTAACAACGCCAATAAAGATGGCCACAAAGCCCAGCGCGACTGGTTTGTAAACGGCGCTTTAGAATCTGCTGGCATTCCACATATTCGTATGAAAGTAAAATCAGGCTACCGCCCTTCTGAGGTGCGCGATGCAATTATGTTTAAATTAGGCAAACCTGCAGCGGTGCAATCGGCTCGTCCAACACGTAATCGTGTAAGTAAACCTGCGGTATTGTCACCTTCTCAGGCTAAAGCCCAAACCACTGCGTTAGCCGAAATTTAAAATAGAATTAAATACTCTCCTAAAAGTATTTAAAGCGAGCCGTAAAACAGCTCGCTTTTTTGTTTTTTATTGCTAACTTCACGTATAATCTACGTATTCAAACTCAGGAATCAAACACTATGAATGTTGGTATTATTGGCGCAATGGAGCCAGAAGTTAAAATTTTACGTGAAGCAATGCAAAACCCACAAGTGCTAACTAAAGCAGGGTTTACCTTTTACACAGGCGAATTAGCAGGTAATACAGTAACACTTGTGCAATCGGGTATTGGTAAAGTGGCATCAACGATTGCAACCACGTTATTAATTGATAACTTTAATCCTGATTGTGTTATTAACACAGGTTCTGCCGGTGGCTTTGATCCCTCTCTAAGTGTTGGCGATGTTGTTATCTCTTCAGAAGTACGCCATCACGATGTAGATGTAACCGCTTTTGGCTACGAAATTGGCCAAGTTCCACAAATGCCAGCAGGCTTTGCCGCACACCCAAAACTAGTTGAAGCTGCCGAGCAAACCATTGCGCAAATTAGCGAAGTAAAAACCTTAGTAGGCTTAATTTGTACGGGTGATTCATTTATGTGTGATCCAGTGCGAATTGATAAAGCACGCAGCGACTTTCCTACAATGCTTGCAGTAGAAATGGAAGGCGCATCTATTGCACAAACGTGTTTTGCGCTTAATACGCCATTTGTGGTTATTCGCTCTATGTCTGACATTGCCGGTAAAGAGTCGCCGCAATCGTTTGAAGAATACCTAGAGACTGCATCAATCAATTCATCAAAAATGGTTGTTGCACTATTGGAAAAACTAATAAAAGTTACGCTGTAAATGCTAAGCAATATCGTTCAAAACCATTTGGACTTTATTGCCTTTTTTGTGGCGCTCATTGCTGAGCGCTTTTTCCCGTTAAAAAGCTGGTATCACCCTAATACAGTATTAACCGCTGTATTTAGTGCTATAGGAAAACGGGTTTATAAACCAAGTGAGCCTAAAAGTTACCTTTATTTAGCCTCCACTCTTGCCTGTGCGCTAGTTTTAAGCGTTATTCTTATTATTATTGTGTTACTGCTTGAATTTGCCTTTTATCCTGAGCTGCTCGCGGGCCTCATTTTATATTTGTGCCTAGAAAGCAAAGCGATTGAAAAAAAAGCCCTGCGTGTTGCAAAGTTAGTAAAACAAAACCAAAAATCTACCGCGCGTGAACTCGTAAAGCCACTGCTTGCCCGAGAGGTCAATAAGCTCTCAGCAACAGGTATTATTAAAGCCTTAATTGAAAGCTTAATTTTACGAGCTGCCCGTAATTACTTTACCGTTATATTTATATTTTTATTACTTGGGCCAATTGCCACTTTAGCGTATCGGCTACTGACTTTAATGCAGCATGCTTGGCGCGCCGATATATCACCTAATAGCCACTTTTTAAAACCGCTTAAAATACTTTTGTTTATAATCGAATTTATCCCCGTACGCTTACTTGCATTAACCATTGCCGCAAGCAAAGCCAGTAAACAAAGTATGCATTACATAAAGCACTATGGCAGACACTTTTATCAAACAAATACAGGGTGGATTTTAAGTGTGTGCTCCGCCTCTATTGGCGTACAGCTAGGCGGCCCTGCGGTTTATTTTGGTAAGCGTTTTAATAAAATGCGTATTGGAACCGAGCGACTCCCAAAAGCCGAAGACGTACCCGTGATTATAAATAGATTAAATCAAGCGCGTGCATTTTGGCTGTTAGTCATTATCAGTATTGAGATATTAAAGCTGATTTAGTGGTTTTTTAGCAGCCAAAATACGCGCACAAAAAAACCAGCCTAAGCTGGTTTTTTAGTTTTAACTGCGCTTACGCTACAGTAATGTTGGCAAACTTACGTTTACCTACTTGGTAAATAGCGGTCGTGCCTTTTGCTACTTCAAGTTTTGTATCAGTGATTTTATCTTCACCGTTAAGTTTTACTGCACCTTGCTTAATCATGCGCATTGCTTCAGAAGTACTGGCTACTAAATTAGCTTCTTTAAGTAAGTTAGCAATTAAAATACCTTCTTCTGCAATCGTAATTGTCAGCTCAGGGATTTCATCAGGTAGCGCTTTTTTCTGAAAACGTTTGATAAAGTCATCGTGTGCGGCTTGCGCAGCTTCTTTACTGTGAAAACGTGCAATTAACTCTTTCGCCAGCTCAATCTTAATATCACGCGGGTTAGTGCCCTGCTCTACGCGTTGTTTTTGCGCTGCAATTTCTTCGATTGATAAGCTGCTTAGTAAGTCGTAGTAGCGCCACATAAGTACGTCGCTAATCGACATTACTTTACCAAACATATCGTTTGGCGCATCAGTAATACCAATGTAATTACCAAGCGACTTAGACATTTTTTGAACGCCGTCAGTACCTTCAAGCAATGGCATCATTAATACTGTTTGAGGCTTTTGACCTTCTACTTTTTGAAGCTCGCGGCCCATTAAAAGGTTAAAGCGCTGATCAGTACCACCAAGCTCTACGTCTGACTCAAGTGCAACCGAATCCCAACCTTGTACGAGTGGGTATAAAAATTCGTGAATTGCAATGGGTTGGCCGCTGCCGTAACGCTTTTTAAAGTCGTCACGCTCTAGCATACGCGCTACAGTTTGATTAGCTGCAAGTTTGATCATACCTGCGGCACCCAGGTTTTCCATCCACGAAGAGTTAAAGGCTACGGTGGTTTTAGCTGGGTCTAAAATCTTAAAAACTTGCTCTTTATAAGTCTCAGCATTGGCAAGTACATCTTCACGGGTTAGTGGTTTACGTGTTACATTTTTGCCTGTTGGATCGCCAATCATGCCGGTAAAGTCACCAATTAAGAAAATAACCTCATGACCTAAATCTTGAAAGGTTTTCATTTTATTAATTAGTACAGTGTGACCTAAATGTAAGTCTGGCGCGGTAGGATCGAAACCGGCTTTAATTTTTAACTTTTTGCCCGACTTTAGTTTTTCAACTAATTCGTCTTCAATTAATATCTCTTCTGCACCGCGTTTTATCTCTGCTAGAGCGGTTTGTAAATCCACTGTGTATTACTCCAAAATTCTGCCAACGAAGGGGCAACTAGATGACTTGCTACATAAGGGTTTAAAACAGATTTAAACCAAAAGCACTTATGTTGCTAACATAACAAATTTCTACCTAATTAAAACAATTTTTTATGCGAATAATGCAACTAAACTCAATAAGCTTAGTCTCACTGTGTTAGACAATTAGAAATGGTGTTTAAACGCCGATTTTAGCGCACTTTAGAATCAGTTTAAATCGATAAACTTAAACAACTATAAATTGTCATTTTACTAACATTTGCGGGGCTTTTAGCTTTATTTACTAGTATTCGTACCTTATTACGTATATCCTGCATTAATATATATTTTATTTTCACGACAGCAGAAAAGGCACGTTATGGTTCACGTGGTTAACACGCTTCCCAAAAAACACAAATTGCTTATTCTAGGTTTGGTTTCTGCTATTGTTGGCTTAGCCTTTCTTCCTTCAGAAAAAGCGACTGCATCCAAAGACAATAGTGCAAATGCACTAGAAATTGGTAAGCGTTACGAGTTACAAGTTAAAGTTGAAGACAACGAAAAATTAACTGAATTAAATTCGCCAGAAGCAGCAGAAAAGCTGCCAGAATACGACTTAGTCGATCATCAAGTTAAAAACGGCGATAATTTAGCAATTATCTTCAAGCGTGCTGGCTTTTCAGCGCAAACGCTTCACAAGCTAATTAACACCAATGCTGAAACACGCAAACTAACTAAAATTCACCCAGGTGAAATACTTAGTTTTGCAACAGCAGAAAACGGTGATTTAGCTCAGCTTCGTTATGTTATTTCAAAAACAGATACTTTGTTTGTTACCTTAAATGACGAAGGTAATTACGACACATCAATAGATAGCAAAGAAATAGAAACACTGAGCAAAACAGCCGGTGGCGAAATTTCTAGCAGCTTTTGGACCTCAGCAATTGCTGCAGGCTTAAGCGAGCGCCAAATAATGAACTTTGCTGATATATTTGGTTGGGATGTGGATTTTGCCAACGATATTCGTAAGGGCGATCAGTTTGGACTAATTTACGAGTCGCATTATGTTGATGGCGAGTTTATTGGCACTGGTAAAATTATTGCTGCAGAATTTATAAACCAAGGCCAGCGTTATGCGGCTATTCGCCATACCGACGGCAGCTTTTATACGCCTGAAGGGCGCAGCATGAAAAAAGCATTTTTACGTGCGCCGGTAAACTTTAAGTATATTAGCTCGAGCTTTAACCCACGTCGCTTACACCCGGTAACAGGGCAAGTAAGAGCGCACCGTGGTATTGATTACGCAGCACGTACAGGTACACCGGTTGTAGCCTCGGGTAACGGTAAAGTAATTAAAGCAGGTTACAGTAAGTACAATGGTAACTACGTATTTATAAGCCATGGCACACAGTACGTAACTAAGTACTTACACCTTAACAAAAAGCTTGTTAAAACAGGCCAAAAGGTTAAACAAGGTGACAAAATTGGTACCGTGGGTTCTACCGGCCGTGTAACAGGCGCGCACCTACACTACGAATTTTTAGTAAATGGTGTACACCGTAATCCTAAAACCGTTAAGTTACCTAAGTCTGAGCCATTACCACGCTCTGAACTTGCTAAGTTTAAACCTATTGCCGAAAACTTTATTGCACAGCTTGAACGCAATCGCGAACTACAGCTAGCACTTAAGTAACGTATAAGTTATAGATACTAAAAAAGCCTTTGCAGGGTTAACCTGCAAAGGCTTTTTTGTGTTTTTTATTAATTAGTTCATTAATACATAAATTAGCTGTACGACTAAAGAAACCATAACCAGCGGCCAAATATATTTGCTGTATTTA
>MDTB01201855.1_pt1 | contig 11331 bp, 10 predicted proteins | sample 811161 | NCBI WGS metagenome assembly MDTB01 (sample SAMN05326650, study PRJNA326480) | marine metagenome | isolation source: seawater | place: Mediterranean Sea | collected 2009
GTGAGCTTGTTTTAAAAAAACCTGTCAATAAACAAGGTAAATTTTTTATAAAATTTGAAAATACTATTATTGAGTCACTTAAAAATTCTAAAACAAGTTATACAATTTTGAGAACATTTAATGTTTTTGGCAAACTTAGAAAAAAAGGAGGTATGATAGAAAGTTTTATTCAAAAACTTTTAAAAGGTGATAATACATTTCATGCCTCAGGTTTAAATAACTTAAGATCTTATATACACGTACATGATTTATGTAAGATAATTTTAAAACTTTCTTTAAAAAAAAAAAATCTTATACTAAATGTGTGTAATCCCAATTATATATTCTCTCTTAAAGATATTTTTCTCTGCGTATATAAAATTACAAAAAAAAAATTTCTTAAAATAATTATAAAAAAAAATAAAAATATAATTCAAAATTCCGTTTGCATTCCAAAAAAATTGTTAAAAATGAATTTTTTTAAATTTAATGAAAATTTTGATTTAGAATTAAAAAAAATTATAAAGGAAAATTCTTTACAATGAGTTCAACGTTCAGGATTATTCCAAGATTAGACATAAAAGGAAATGAGCTAGTAAAAGGTATAAATTTAGATGGGCTTAGAGTTCTTGGAAAACCAGAGTATTTTGCAAAAAAATATTACTTAGATGGAGCAGATGAAATTTTTTTTCAGGATGTTGTCGCATCCTTATATGACTCTAATTCTCTTCACAGTTTAATAAGCAGAATTGCAAAAAATATTTTTATACCTTTAACGGTTGGAGGTGGCATCAGGTCAGTTGATGATATTAATAAAATGTTAAAATCAGGAGCCGATAAAGTTTCAATAAATACTGCAGCTGTAAAAAACCCCAATTTTATAAAAGAAGTTGCAGAGAAATTTGGCTCCTCAACAATCACAATTTCTGTAGAGGTAATAAAAAGCAATAATGGTAAATATTTAGTTTATACAGACTCGGGACGTGAATTTACTGGCCTGGAATTAACAAAATGGTTACAAACAATACAAAATTACGGAGCCGGGGAAATCGTTCTCACTCTAGTCGACTCTGAAGGGACAGGCAAAGGTTTTGACTTTGATCTTTTAAAGAAAATAAATAATAAGATTTCAATACCTTTTATTGTTCATGGCGGCATAGGTAGTGAAAGCGATGTTTTAGAAGCCTGTAAATTAGACTCAATTAATGGAGTATGTATTTCTTCTATATTTCATTACCACTTAGTTAAAAAATATAAAAAAGTGCCAAAAACATTTCATGGTAATAAAGAATTTTTAAAGAAATCAAATAAAAAAACCTTTTTTAAAACAATACCGATATATGAATTGAAAAAATTTTTAAAAAAAAAGGGTATTAATATAAGATATGAAAAAAATTAAATTCACATCTCCAAAAAAAGTATTATTTTGTAAGAAATGTGTTTTATCTAATCAAAAACCAGTAACTATTCCTGAATTTAAACATACAATCAACAGGACAGGTGCATTGTATATGAACATTGATAAAGATGGAATTTGCGATGCATGTAAATATCATTCTATTAAGTACAAAACAATCAGCTGGAGCAAAAGAGAAAAAGAACTTAAAAAACTTTTAAATAAATTTAGAAAAAATAATGGAGAATATGACTGCTTAATACCTGGAAGCGGAGGAAAAGACAGCGCGTTCACCGCACACATATTAAAATATAAATATGGCATGAACCCGCTAACTATTACCTGGCCTCCAATTTTATATACTGACTATGGATATGAAAATTTTAAAAATTGGCTTGAGGTAGGAGGATTTGATAATATTTCTTTTAAACCTAATCCAATAGTACAAAAAAAATTAACAAAACTCTCTATCCAAAACCTTCTACACCCTTTTCAGACTTTTATATTAGGTCAAAAAAATCTTGCTCCGAAAATTGCATACAATTATGGTATAGATTTAATTTTTTATGGTGAGTCCGAAGCGGAATATGGAGCTCCAATAAAAAATAATGCTTCATCTTTAAGAGCAAAATCTGCCTATGTAGAAAAAAACATTAAAAATATTTATTTGTCTGGAATTAAATATTCAGATTTGATCAAAAGGTTTAATTTTAAAAAAAATGATTTAGATATATATCTGCCAATCTCAGAAGAAAAAATTAAAAAAAGGAAAAAATTACAAGTTCATTATCTTGGATATTACTTAAAATGGATTCCTCAAGAAAATTACTATTATTCAGTTGAAAATTGTGGATTTAAGGCTAGACCATTTAGAACACAAGGCACGTTTCAAAAATTTCAAAGTATAGATGATAAGATTGATGATTTACACTATTACACATCATTTATCAAATTTGGTTTAGGAAGAACAAGCCATGACGCTGCTAAAGAAGTAAGGAACAAGCATATTACTCTACAGGAGGGAAAAAAATTAGTAGAAAAATTTGACGGTGAATTTCCAGACATTTATTTAAATGATGTTTTAAAATATTTGGAAATAACAAAAGATAGTTTTGTCAAAACTTGTGATAATTTTAGACAAGATCATTTATGGAAAAAAACAAATTCTGGATGGAAACTAAGACATACAATAAATAAAACCGGAACTGATGATTAAACCTGATAATGAAAAAAGATAAAGTTTTCCTACACATTGGTCTTGGCAGAACAGGATCTGATTTCATCCAAAAAAAAGTTTTTCCAAAAATTCTAAATATTAAGTATATAGATAGATATAATTCAAGCAAATTTGATAAATTTAGAATAAATTTATTTTATAATCCATTTTATAATATTAAAAAAAAAAAATTAAATTAAATATTAAAAATAGAACTTTAATATCTTCTGAGAATTTTTTTAATCCAGATTATAATTTAAACGAACTTAAGAAAAAAATTAATGATATTTACAAAAATCCTCATATTATCTTAGTTTTAAGAGAGCCGTTTTCGCATTTGGTATCAACCTATAAATATAGCGTTGAGCATGGAAATTTATGGCAATGCATCGATGATATATTTGACTTCAATTCCACAAGAAGAGCAAGAAATATGTCAAATGATATTGTTTTTTACAAAAATTTTTATAATTACAAATTATTAATTAATTACCTAAAAAATCAATTTAAAAATGTTGACATCTTTAAATTTGAAGAAATTTTCAAATCGTATGAATCTATGAATAAATTCCTATTTCTATTAAATGAAAAATTTAATTTTAAACATAAATTGAAATTTTCTAAAAAAAATTTTGGTAAGATAAATTCAAGTTTTAATAATTTAGAATTAAAAAAAAAAAGAATTATTAATTTTAAAAGAAAAAATAATTTTAGTTCAAGCAAAAAAATAAATAGCCCATATTTTAATGAATTTTATTCGGCAAAGTTTAAAAAAAATTTCTTAACATCTTTAAATTTTAATTATGATAAATTATTTTACAGGTAAATCTGTTCTTATAACAGGTGCATCTGGATCTATAGGTAGTGCATTACTTAAAAATTTGATTAAAACAAAGAGTTGTAAAGTGATTAGGGCTATGAGCAATGATGAGAATGGCTTATTTGAACTTAATCAAGAATTATTAAATCCTACAAAAAAAAATAAAACAAAATTTGATGCATTTAAAAATGCAATGAAAAAAAATAGAATCAGAATACTGTATGGAGATGTTAGAGACTATAAAAGATGTTTAGAGGCATCAAAAAAAATAGACATAATAATTCATGCTGCTGCTGTAAAACATGTTCCAATATGTCAATATAATCCCCAAGAAGCGATAAAAACCAATTTATTTGGCACAAGAAATTTATGTAAGGCTGCTATTAAAAATAAAGTAAAAAAATTTTTATTAATAAGCACAGATAAAGTTGTTAACCCAACATCCATTATGGGTGAAACAAAACTGAAGGCTGAAAAAATAGTTTTAGGTTTTAATAGAAAATCTAAGACAAAGTTTGCCTGTATAAGATTCGGAAATGTTGTTGGGTCTAGAGGTTCAGTTATACCTCTATTTATTAATCAAATAAAAAAAAGAAAAAATATTACTGTAACTGACAAAAACATGACAAGATTTTTCATGGTAATTGACAGTGCAGTTAAGTTAATAACAGAGTCAATTTCATTAATGAGAGGAAATGAAATTTTTATACTTAATTCAATGAAATCGTTCAAAGTTTTAGATTTAGCGTTAGTGTTAAAGTCAATTTTTAAATCTAAAAACAAAATTCTTCTTATTGGAAAAAAAGATGGAGAAAAACTTTCTGAGTCGTTGTTTACTAGGAAAGAATTAAAATATCTTTATGATAATAAAAAACTTTTAGTAATTAACAAGATTTATAACGAAAAAAAAATGATTGATTTTTATAAAGCTACAAAAGTAATCAAAAAAGATATTTATAATTCAGATAATAAAAATTTTTTAATGTCAAAAAAAAGTTTAAAAACTTTTTTAAAAAAAATTATTTAGCGCATTTCATTCAAAAGTGATTAATTTTGTAACAAAAAATTTAAATAAAAAATTTACCTTTAAATTTTTAAAAAAAAAAGATTTATTAATTTTTGATTTTTATAGTTTGAGAGACCTTAAAAGAAACGTCAAAATTAAGAATTATGAGGTATTAGATTACAGGCATGAAATTAATTTAGTCGTCGTATTAAAAATGGTTTTAAATTTCAAGTTTAGTAAGAAATTTTATTTTTATTATTATCTTAAAAAAGTTCATCCAAAAATAATTATTACCACAATAGACAATAATTTAAATTTTTATCAATTAAAGGATATTTATCCATCGTGTAAAACAGTTTTAGTTCAAACTGCATATCAACATAATAAATATGGAGATAATTTTTATTTATTGAAAAAAAACAAAAAAGTAAAAAAATTTTCTGTAGATTATATTTTTTGTATTAGTTCTGGTTTTGCAGAACTATATAAAAAATACTTAAAATATAAAAAGATTTTTGTCACAGGATCATTAAGAAATAATTATCCGGTTAAAGCAAATAAAAATAAAAAAAAAATAATAAGTTATATTTCACAATACAGATCTCGTGGAAAATGGAATGAAGTTTTTTATAAATTTAAAAATAAAAATATTTTAAAAAGAGATTTTTATAATTTAGAAATTAAATTAATACCAATTATTGCTCAATATTGTAAAAAAAATAATTTCGATTTTAAAATTATAGGAAGCAGTCTTGACTTTTCTGATGAAAAAAATTTCTATCAAAAATTGATAGGCACAAATGAATGGAGCATGCTCATTAGAGACAAGAATGACATTTATAGAACAAATGGATATAAATACATTTCTCAATCAACTATTAACATTTTCGCTGAGTCCACACTCGGATTTGAATCATTAGGAAAAGGAATTAAAACTATAAGTTTTTTTGCGAGAAAATCTCTAAATGATAAAAAAGTTTATTTTGGATGGCCTTCACAAAAAAAACCAAAAGGATTTATTTGGACTAATGAAGTAACAAAAAAAGAGTTCAACAGATTAATAAACAATGTACTTCCACTTAGAAAAAAAAAATGGGATTATTATAGAAAATCTAAATTAAAAGATATTATTGCTTTTGATAAAAATAATTCAAATTTAAAAAATTTTTTAAAAAGTAATTTATGAAACATAAACTTGTCGGTATCGTAGATTACGATTGTGGAAATTTGCATAGTATTAAAAATGCTTTAGATAAAATTAAAGTAAAAAATTTTATAATTAATGATAATCAATCAATTAATAAAGCTACGCATATTATTCTTCCGGGAGTCGGAGCTTACGATAAAGCAATGAAATCTTTATACAAATTGAACTTAATTTCATCATTAAAAAAACTCCATAAAAAAAAACCTATTTTAGGAATTTGTTTAGGTATGCAACTTTTATTTCAATCAAGTGAAGAAAACACTTCAACTAAGGGCCTTGGGTTAATTCAGGGAAAAGTAGTTAAGATTAAAAAATTATTTCCTTACAAAATTCCTGTAATTGGATGGAACAAAATAGAACTTACAAAAAAAAGTAAAAATAGTTTATTTAAAGGCATAAAGAACAACTCTTATTTTTACTTTATTCATTCTTACATGGTTAAATCTGAAAAATTAAACAGAAATTCGCTAGTAACCTATAATTTTAGAGAAAATGATAAAGTAACTGCAGCTGTGCTACAAGAAAAAGAAAATGTATTTGGTTGTCAATTTCATCCTGAAAAAAGTGGAATTGCGGGAATTAAGATACTGAAAAACTTTTTAAATAATTAACTTATGCGATTAATTTTAAAAAGCCTTCACAAAAACTATAGAAATGAATTTTATCTATTAGTTTTAATGATGTTCATGAGTGCAATTTTAGAGACATTGAGCATAGGTCTTTTTATACCAGTTATAACACTTTTAACAAACAACGACATTTTTGAAACATATCCTAAATTAGAATTTTTAATTAATTTTATTGGAGAGCCAACTAAACAAAAACAAATCCTGGTATTCCTTGGATTCTTTCTGTTTATATTTATATTCAAAAATATTTTCTTATTGATTTATATTTGGCGTGAGTCAAAATTTGTTTCTAAGATTAAAGAATTTACTTCAGTAAAATTATACGAGAATTATTTGCAAAAAGATTACTATTTTCATGTTAAAAATAATTCTTCAAAAATAATTTCTAGGATAACAGCTGATCTAAATGTTTATGCAGCTTCAGCACATGGCTTTATACAATTTGTAGCCGAGCTTTTTGTAATAATTTTTATTAGTTCATTTTTAATATATTTTGAGCCCATTGGTTTTCTATTTTCTAGCTTTTTTTTAATTTTTTTGTCATCATTGTTATATTTATTAACTAACAGATCTATAAAATTTATTGGTCAAGAAAGAGTTAAAGAAGAAGCCAATAAAATTAAAAAATTACAAGAGGCTTTTACTGGAATAAAAGATATAAAAACATTTAAGACACAAAAAAAATTTTTAAACCTCTATAACGAATTAAGTAAAAAATTATTAAATATTTATACATTATTTAGATTTTATCAAAGGATACCCAGAATTTACTTTGAAGTTATTTCCGTTATCACAATCGTATTATTTATATTATTACTAATTTATTATGATTACAATTTAAGCCATATTATAACAGTCATTGGTGTTTTTACTTTTGCAGCCTTTAGATTACTACCTTCTGTTAATAAAGTATTTTCGACATTACAACTTATAAAATTTGCAAAAAAACCTATAAATTTAATTAGCCAGGATCTTTCAAAAAAGATCGTTACATCTATCAAACCAAACTATAAAACTTTTGATAATCTTAAATTACAAAATCTATCATTCAAATATGAAAATAAAATTGTAATAAAGAACCTCAATTTCGATCTTAAGAGAGGTGAAAAAGTTGCGATTGTAGGGGAAACCGGATCAGGAAAAACTACGTTGTTAGATATTATTCTAGGATTACTAGATATTCGAAAAGGGAAAATTTATTTGAATGGGAAAAAGATTAATAGTTTAAAAAATAATTACTTAAACATAAGTTATGTTCCGCAAAAAGTTTTTTTGTTTGATGATACAATAAAAAATAATGTATTATTTCAATCAAATAAAACTTTTGATAAGGCACATTACGAAAAATGTATTAGAGTTACCCATCTTAAAAAATTTGTAAATAAACTATTTTTAAAAGATAAAACAATTATTGGAGAAAATGGTGCCGAGATATCTGGTGGCCAGGCACAAAGAATAGGGATAGCCAGAGCCTTGTATTCTAATAACGAAATAATATTGTTAGATGAACCAACAAGCGCTCTAGACACTAATACAGAAAAAATAATAATCAGTAATATTTTTAAAAAATTTAAAAACAAGACAATTATATTAATTACTCACGCTAAAGAAAATTTAAAATTTTTTAACAAAGTTTATGAATTTAAAAATAACACGCTTAAAAATTATAAAAAAAAATAAATGAAAATTTTTGCATTTATATTTGCTCGTGGTGGCTCTAAAGGTATAAAAAATAAGAATTTAAAAAAAATAAATAATTTATCTCTAGTAGCTAGAACTGTTAAACAGGCAAACAATATTAAAGAAATAGATAGAGTTTTCGTTTCGTCAGATAACAAAAAAATTTTAAAAGAGGGAAATGCTCACGGAGCCTTATCGATTTTGAGGCCTAAAAAATTATGTAAAGATAATTCCTTAGAAATGAAGTCTTGGTTACACGCAATAGATTATTTGAAAAAAAAAAAAATGAAATTTGATTTGATGTTAGTTCTTCCCTGCACCTCTCCATTAAGAACAAGCAAGGATATAATTGACTGTATAAAAAAATTTAAATCAAATTTTCATATGGTGATGACTGTTTATAAAACCAAATATCATCCGGCTTTAAACATTGTTAAAAAAAACCAATTTAATTTAATTAATAAATTGGATAAAGGTGGAAGAATTTATCAAAGACAAGATGTAAAAAACATTTATTTAATAGCTAATAGTGTTTATTTATTTAATCCTCAAAAAGTAGTAAAAAAACCCTTTTTGTTTGATAAAAAAGTTTTAGGAGTTGAAATTCCTAAAATCAGAGCAATAGATTTAGATGATGAAGTTGATCTAAAAATTTGTAAAACACTATTGAGATGAAATTAATTAAAAATTTATTAAAAAAAATAAGAGCTAAATTATATCATAATAGTGATAATAACATTTACTATGGTGAATTTATAGGTTCGGTGAGTTTTTGGAGATTAGTAAAATTTAATTTTTTATATTTTGAAAAAATTTTATTTTCAATTAAGAATCGTCAAATCAAGTTAATAAATTATTTTATCAATAAATTTAAAATTAAAAAAATAAAAAATACATTTATCAAAGAAAAACTTCAGTTTCTAAATAACAATGGATTTATTGTTTTGGAAAATTATTTTGATGAAAATATTATAGAAAAAATTATAAAGGATAACGAAACAATTATTGCTAATTTAAAATCTCAAAAAAGAAATGAAAATTCATATCATAGATTTAGAGGAGTCCCACTTACGGATAACTTAATTAAAATTTGGTTGGATGAAAATATAATTGATATAATGGAAAATTATTTGAATACAAAATTATATTCAAGAATGTATCCAGTAATTAATTACACGCATTGTGCGTATGAAAGAACTTCAAAGGAAATTCATACAAAAAAAATAAAAGAACAAGTTGCCTCTTATTGGCACGTAGACTACACCAATACTATTTCAGTTACAGTGTTTTTAAGTGATGTAGATAAATCAAAAACCAGAATGCAAGTTGTGCCAAAGTCACATTTTAATTTGAACTCATTCTTTAAAATATCAGACGAAGCTATAGAGGAAAGTAAAAAATCTGTAGTTGATTGTGTTGGAAAAAAAGGTTCAGTCTTAATACATTGCGGAAATATAATTCATAAGTTTAAAGGTGTTAGTAATTCAAATAGACTTCAACTTACATCAGTATTTTCATCTGGGACAAATTTAGCATTAAATGTAAATCATATTTCTTCTTGTCTATCAAAAAATTTTGATATTGATAGTTTAGATACAAGAAAAAGAAATTTGATAAAAGGTATTTTTCCTATCAGTATCCGCCAAGGTTATGAGATGCAAAATGAAAAAATTTTTCCTACTTCTTATAAAGGTTTGTAATTTTGAAATTGAATAATTTTAAAAAAAAAAGAATCTGTATTATCGGATTAGGTTATGTTGGATTACCGCTTGCGTTAGAATTTTCTAAATATTTTAAAGTTTTAGGTGTTGACATTGATAAATCAAAAATTAAGACCTTCAAAAAAAAGTACAAAGAAAATATAAATTTACAATTCGAAACTAAAATAGAAAGAAAATTCAACCCAGATGTTTATATAATTACTGTACCGACTCCTTTGAACAATCAAAAAAAACCTGATTTGTCTTTTTTAATAAATTCTACTATCAGTGTTTGTGAGAATATTAAATTAGGCAATCTTATAATTTATGAAAGTACGGTTTATCCTGGGACGACTGAGGAAGTATTAATACCTTTAATAATAAAAAAAACTAAAATGGTTTATAATAAAGATTTTTTTGTTGGCTATAGTCCAGAAAGAATTAATCCGGGAGACAAGAAAAATAGATTACCAAATATTAAAAAGGTCATAAGTGGTGGAAATTTAAAAACATTAAATTTTGTTAAAAAACTTTATGGAAAAATAATAAAGGCTGGCACACATAGCGCTCCAACTATTAAAGTAGCCGAAGCCTCAAAAATTTTAGAGAATGTTCAGAGAGATATAAACATATCTTTAATGAATGAAGCTGCTTTAATTTTTGATAAGTTGAAAATTGATATTTCAGAAGTTTTAAGAGCAGCTAACACTAAATGGAATTTTTTAAATTTCAAGCCAGGTTTAGTTGGGGGACATTGTATAAGTGTTGACCCATATTATCTTAAATACAGATCTGAAAAAGCAGGATATCAACCTGCGGTAATATCTTCTGGCAGAAATGTTAATGAAAAAATGGCGTTATACGTAGTAAACAAAATTCTAAAAAGTTTTTATAATAAAAAAATTAATATATGCGTTTTAGGTGTCACTTATAAAGAAAATTGCTCCGATATAAGAAATAGTCAAGTTCTTAAAATATTAAATATATTAGAAAGAAAAAAAATTAATTATAATTTCATTGATCCACATGTAAGTAAAAAAAAGTTACCTAAAAATTTATCAAAAAAATATAAAAAAAATTTTAGCTCAAAGTACGATGCTTTAATATTTGCCGTTCCTCACAAAGAATTTTTAAAAAAAAAAAAATACATTATTAAGAATCTATTGAAAAAGAAATCAGTAATTTTTGATGTGAAAGATCAGTTTAATTTTAAAAATTTGAATAAGAATATTAAATTAATTAAACTATAATGCTTTGTATAGTCCAAGCAAGAATGTCATCAAAAAGACTAAAAGGAAAAACATTGCTAAAGATGAAGGGTAAACCCTTACTAGAACGAGTATTAAGTAATTTAGTTTTAAGTAAAAAGATTAAAAAAATAGTAATTGCTACGTCTAATAAAAAATCTGATAACAAAATAGTTAATTTTTGTAAAAAAAAAAATTTTCTATTTACTAGAGGCCCTTTAGCTAATGTTGCTTTACGTTATATTCAAACACTTAAAATTCATCCTTGTGATGTATTTTTACGAATAACTGGAGACAGTCCTTTTATAAATCACAAAATAATTGATAAAATTATCACATTATCAAAGAAGAAAAAATTTGATGTATATACGAATACTTTTCCAAGAACATTTCCCAAAGGACATTCTATTGAGATAATTAATACAAATTCTTTTTTAAAAAACTATAAGCA
>MDTB01019032.1_pt1 | contig 11330 bp, 9 predicted proteins | sample 811161 | NCBI WGS metagenome assembly MDTB01 (sample SAMN05326650, study PRJNA326480) | marine metagenome | isolation source: seawater | place: Mediterranean Sea | collected 2009
CCAAGAAGTCTTGGTGAATTTCAAGGTGAAGATCTGGTTGCTAATAACGGAAGATATGGACCATATGTGAAATTTGGTAAAAAATTCATTTCTATTCCATCGGGTAAATCTCCAACTAGCATAACATTAGAAGATGCAATTTTATTAATTGAGGACAAAATCAAAGCAGATGCTCCAATACATGTCTACGAAGGTAAAGATGTCCAAAAAGGTAAGGGAAGGTTCGGGCCTTATATTAAGTGGAATAATATGTTCATTAATGTAAATAAAAAATATGACTGGGATAATTTAACTATTGATGAAATAGAGGAGCTTATCGAGGATAAAAAACAAAAAGAAATAGAAAAAGTTGTCCATAATTGGGAGGAAGAAGGAATCAAGGTAGAAAAGGGAAGATGGGGCAAGTTTTATCTGATTAAATCTAAAAAGAAAATACTTTTAGATAAAAATCTTGATGTACAAACAATGAGTCTAGATCAGGCAAAAGAAATATATAAGGCAAACTCTTCAAAAAAATAAAAAATGGGTTCAGATTATATGACATCCCCTTTCGATGATTTACTAAAGCCTGTAGACGAACATTTAATAGTACACAATGAATTAATGTCTCCACTGATTTTGGGGAATAGAATTAAAATTCACTCTGTAGAAAATGGTATTCCAGATTTAGATTCAGTGAAGATTGCATTATTAGGAATTCCTGAGGAAAGAAATTCTGTAGATTATCTTGGTGACGAACTTAATTTAAATGAAATAAGAAAATCTTTTTATAATCTATATCCAGGAAATTGGTCATCAGGAATATCAGATTTAGGAAATTTAATTTTAGGAAATAATTCAGAGGAGACATACGGAAGATTAATCTCATTATTAACAATCCTTTTCAAAAAAGATATAATTCCAATTTTAATTGGTGGTAGTCAAGACTTATTATACTCTGTTTACAGGTCTTATGATTCTATCCAAAATACTGTTAATATAGTGAACGTAGACTCCAATTTTGATTTGGGAGATTCATCAAAGCCTATAAATAATCAAAGTTATTTGGGTAAAATTATTTTGGAAGAGCCTCAAAATTTATTCAATTATTCTAACATTGGATATCAAACTTTTCATAACTCACAGGAAGAAATTGATTTAATGGACAACTTATATTTTGAGGCATATCGACTTGGTGATGTATGTTCAAAAATCCGATTAGTTGAACCGGTCATGAGGGATGCTGATATAGTCAGTGTAGACATGAAATCAATAAGAGCTTCCGAATTGAGCTCCAGACAAAAGTTTTCTCCAAATGGATTTGATGGTAAAGAGATTTGTGCTATCGCCAGATATGCTGGAATTAGTAATAAGGTTAGTTCATTTGGAATTTTTGAATATAAATCCTCTAATGAGGATGAAGTCACAGAAATGCTGATTTCCCAAATTATATGGTATTTTATTGAAGGATATAATTTTAGGGTTATTGACTCTGATTTTAACAATGAGGATGAATATAACAAATTTACAGTCATAGTTGACCAGTATGAATTGATTTTTTTTAAGAGTAAGCTAACCTCAAGATGGTGGATCGAAATATTAGGCGAAGGCATAAATACTAAACTTAAGCACAGGTCGTTATTACCTTGTATGGGAGATGATTATGAGGAAGCAAAAAATGGCAAGATTCCTGATAGATGGATTAAGGCAATAAAAAAAAATATTATATAATTTAGATAAATTATACAAAATTATCGATGTTAATATAATTTGCGTATTTAAATTTATATGGGTAAGTTTAGGTTAATTTTTGAAATGTTAAACAAAATGATTAAAATTTTAAGACTCGTTTTTATATTAATTTTAATTTCCAGCTGTGGTTCAAATAATGGATTAAAACAATCAAAAGGTGAATTAGTTGGTGTTAAGGGAAAGAAATATTTTGCTGAAAAACCATTTGGAATGGTACTTATTCCAGGGGGTTCATATATTATGGGTAAGTCTGATGATGATATTGCTTCGATGAATGATGCTCCAGCAAAAACTGTTACTGTAAGATCTTTCTACATGGATGAAACCGAAATTACAAATTCTGAGTATAGACAATTTGTAAACTGGGTTAGAGATTCGGTAATTAGAACAGAATTGGCAATTAGAGCAGAGGAAGTGATTTTATCAGATCAAACAGCTGAAAATTTAGCTGATGGAATTCGTCAATTTGCATTCATTGATAATGATACAACTGACTTATCAGTGTATGATAAATGGATGTTGGAAAACGATATATCAAAAACTGATGAAGAATATTATGCCAATAGAAAATTAAATTGGGATGTGGATATAATTTTTGATAGATCTGAATATCCAGATACGGATTACTTGGAAGTCTTGGAAAGTTTTTTCCTCGCAAAGGACGAGGTTTTTAATAATACAAGAACATGGGACATTGAAAAGTTTATTTATAAGCACAGGTTTTCAAATATTTCGGGGGAGGATGGATATTTATCAAAAATTGAGCAAAGAAAAAAAGATTTACTAAATGCTTTGGTAGATGAGGGATATACAGAAGTCACTAAAAACGGCTCCTATCCTACATTTATTCTCTATAAGACTGGTACACTTGAGGTGGAGGACCAAATTACAATTACTGATAAATTTATGCAAAGAGAGTTTCCTGATTTAAATAGAAATCTATTTATCAGTGAAGTCCCTATTCCAATATATCCTGACACAACTGTTTGGATTAGAGATTTCAAATATTCCTACAATGAACCAATGCACAATGATTATTTTTGGCATGATGCATATAGTGAATACCCGGTAGTTGGTGTAACGTGGTATCAAGCTAAAGCATTTTGTGAGTGGAGAACTATGACTAAAAATGCATACCAAAAAACTAAAAAGAAAAAAAGCGTAGTCCCAAACTTTAGACTGCCAACAGAAGCTGAATGGGAATACGCAGCTAGGGGAGGTTTACAAGGTGCAATGTATCCTTGGGGTGGCCCTTACACAAAAAACGACAGGGGTTGTTTTATGGCAAATTTCAAACCTATGAGAGGAGATTACGCTGTTGATCAGGCACTTTATACAGTGGAAGCAGACGCCTATGACCCAAACGGATATAGTCTTTATAATATGGCAGGTAATGTTTCAGAATGGGTAGATTCCTCATACGAGTCTGAATCATATGATTTTACAATTACTATGAATCCAAATATTAACAATGCATCTAACAAAAAGAAGGTCGTTAGAGGTGGTTCATGGAAAGACGTAAAGTATTTTCTTCAGGTTAGTTCTAGAGATTATGAATATGCTGATCAGCCAAGAAGTTACATTGGATTTAGGACTGTTCATGATTACTTGGGTGTCGACTTGACAGCAAATGCAATGACTAATTCTGCTCAAAGAAAAGAAATAAATAAGAAAAGTTCGCAAAGATAGATAATAATTAAAAACAAAAAAGTATGGCATTTAGATTAAGTAAAAAAGTAAATAACGCAATATACGGATACGGAGCAGCTATTGTTATTATTGGTGCTCTAATGAAGATTACATATTTTAGCCCTGATTGGGCACCAGGTATTGCTAATACAATGCTTACAATAGGATTGGTTATTGAGGCATTAATTTTTGCATATTCAGCGATTGACCCATCGTTGCAGAAAGAAGATTATGAATGGGAAAAAGTATATCCTGAATTAGCTGATGGAAAAGCAGGGTCTGGAAAAGGAGTAAAAAGTCCACAAGTTTTAATGAGTGAGAAAATTGATGATATGTTCAAAAAAGCTAAGCTGGATGAAGAGGTCGTCAGAGAGTTAGCACAGAGTATAAAAGATTTTCAGTCTTCGGCAAAGTCGGGTGCAGAAAGTGCAGCTCATTTAGCTAAGATTAACCAAGAGTTTGCAAATAATGCAAATGAGTTAAATAAGCAAATGGCATCTTTATCATCAAATCTTGATACACTTAACAATGTGTATGGTGGGGTGTTAAACGCTATGAATAGAAAGTAATTTTTAAATAAACTAAAAATATGGCAGGTAAAGAAACACCAAGGCAAAAAATGATAAATATGATGTACCTCATATTTATCGCTATGCTTGCATTAAATTTATCGAAGCAAATTCTTCAATCATTTGGAACTATGAATGAAGAGCTTACGGAAACAAATGTTGAATTGGTTGACAGAAATCAGCAATTTATGCAAGGTCTTAAAGAGAAAGCTGAAGAGCAGGCAGATAAATATATGTCTCTCAAAGTGAAGGCCGATTCGATAAGATATATTTCAACCGCACTATATGACTATTTAGAAAGTATTAAAGAAGGTGCTTTTAAATCCGCTGAGTCAAAGGGAATCTCAAGAAATAACTACTCAAAGCTTGATAATACTGCATACTACACCTCACTATTTTTTGACGGTGAAAATTATAAGAGTGCTGGTAAGGAATTTTTAGACCAGATGACTAATTTCAGAACTAATTTTGTTCAGATAGCAAGTTCTGACCCAAAACTGGTTTCAATTGCTGATGAAGTAGATTCTAAATTTAGCATCGGCGATATTGAAGTTGATGATGGTAAACCCAGAAAATATCTTGATTATCATTATAAGGATATGCCTCTAATAGTAGGTATTACAAAATTATCTCTTTTACAGTCTACATTGCAAAATATTGAAGCTCAATTATTATCTACAATGTTAGAGGGTAAGTTAAAAATTGAAGCTTCCCTTACCAATTTTGATGCTATTGTTGTTCCAGATAAAAATGCATTTTTTGTTGGTGAAAACTTCACGGGAAGGATTATTCTAGGTAAGAATGATCCAACCCTAAAAGCGGACAAAGTTATTATAAACGGAATTGAATTAGATGAAGAGTCAATGCAAGAAGGCCAAACAATCATAGAATTTCCTGCCGGCCCCATCGGAGAAAGAGAAGTTCTTGGAGAATTTCAATTTACAGAAGAAGGTGAGATCATAAAAATTCCAGTTGAAAGTAAGTACACTGTAGTACCTAAGCCTAATAATGCTACAATTTCAGCTGATAAAATGAATGTTGTATACAGAGGTGTATCAAATCCATTTACAATATCATTTGCTGGTATTTCTGCAAATAATATTTCTGCTAACACCCCTGGTTTAAAAAAAGGAAAAACCATATTTGATAAAGGCAGAAAGAAAACTTTAAATGGCCCGTCTGATTACGAGTTAGATTTAACTAAGTTACCGGCGGAACTCAGGGGTAAAACCGTTGTTGATATTGTAGTGACGGGTAAGCTCACAGACGGTGAGGTGGTTGTATCAAAAATCCCATTTAGAATTAAACCCCTTCCAACTCCTTTTGGTAGTCTAGATAAAAGAAATCCTGAAACTATAACAAAAGCAGAGTTAAAGAACTCAGAAATCACCGCTACATTCGGGGAAGATTTTGACTTTGATTTACCACTCAGAGTTCAAAGTTTTAAAATTACTATTGAAGGGGAAGGTTCTTTTCAGTGTGACGGAAGTGAATTATCCGGACCTGCAAAAAGAGCGATTGACAGAGCAAGAAGAAACTCTCTAGTAAGGGTTTCAGAAATCAGAACAAGAGCTATTGGTTCGACAACTGAGGTGAGTAACGCTCTTCCTGCGTCATTTACAATAATTTAAAACGAAATATGAAAAATTTTTTAATATTTATAATCTTTTTTACTTTTTCAATAAGTGCTTCAAAAGCACAATCTAATTTACTTAATGCTAAAGATCCTGCTGATATTGGTAAAAAAGATTATGTTCAGTTACGCCAAGATGAAGATGATAAGTTAGAATATGGTTATGTTGACGAAAGAGATATTTTATTTTCAAAGGTGATTTGGGAGGTTATAGACTTGGACCAGAGGGTAAATTTCCCTTATTTATATCCCATTGATACAAGTGTTGTGGGTAAAGAAAGACGTCCATTGATTCATTTTTTACTTCAAGGCATGAAACATGGTAAAATAAACCTTGTTTATGATGATGGTAAGTTCAATGAGAAAATTACTTATCAGGATTTTATCTTAAATGAAACTAAATTTCAAGGATTAACCTACAGAGAAATCAATAATAAAGGTAAGGACTATGTTGATATTCAAGGTGGTAGAAACTCGGTTATTACTATAAATAGCATTTCCCTAGGAGAAGAATATGATAGTATTCCTGATTTGGATGAATACGTAAGTGTTTTAGAGTATGAATCAGAATTTGATGACTCTAAAAAAGATGAGATTAAAAATTACGAAAACACTAGAGATGAAGCCTTAATGGATTGGCTAGAAGAAAATTTTGGTGAAAAATTCGTTACTACTTATGACTTTACATATGACATGATTGATCACTACAAAATTAAAGGAGTCTGGTATTTTGATAAAAGAATTTCTGAATTAAAATATAGACCATTGGCTTTAGCACCCGTTGCAAGACAGGTAATTAACAAGAAAGATGATTCACAAGCTACCAGTATTAAAGATTTATCAAAACCTGTTGAAATGTTTTGGGTTTATTATCCGGACGCGCGTGATGTTCTTAAAAATTCATACGCATTTAGTGATAAAAACAGTGTTGTTAGGAAATCTTTTGACGAATTGATTAACGCCAGACGTTTTCATACGATGATTTACCTTGAGGAAAACATATATGAAGATCGTGAAATAAAAGACTATGTGCCAGAAAATGCATTCATGAGATTACTTGAATCACAAAGAATTAAAGAAAAAATAAGAAACTTTGAACATGATATGTGGAGTTGGTAAATTAGTTTAAATTACCGTCAATAAATCCTTCTTTATCTTTATAATTTATCTTTATTCTTGTCAATATTAAAATCCGTCGTATATTTGAGGACTATATCGCGGGGTAGAGCAGTAGGTAGCTCGTCGGGCTCATAACCCGAAGGTCGCTGGTTCGAGTCCAGTCCCCGCTACAAAAGACGGATTAAGCTTTAAATGCTAATTCCGTCTTTTTTTTAATTATCATCATCTTCAGTATTTGTGTTTGGAGGAAAAATAAAATCTTTTTCGTCAACCTTAATATTAAGTTCTATTGACTTTATTGTTATCGGCTGACCAGGTTGATTTTTAATTCCTTGAGACATTGAAAACGGCATATACAATCCTTCAACTTCTTGATAGTCATTCATTCTTGCTTCCATTAGCATGCCCTTTGCTGGTCCAGCCATAATTTCTTTTTGCATCATTACAGGAATATAATTTTTAGAATCAAAAAAATATATCACTGTATTTAAGACTTCATCTCCATTGACAATCAAAGGTTTTTTTGTTAATTTTATTTTGAAAGTTTCTAAATCATCTACAAACTCTACCCCCATTAACTCAGCGATAAACCCATTTTTTTTATAATTTAAAAAAGGATCTGGAAACTCAGCAAGTTCATTTTTTACCATCTGGGTATCTTCTTGATTACTTTTTTCTGCTTTCATAGTCATGAAGTTTGTAGACCATAGAGTTTCACCGTCATAAACTCCTTGCATTATTTCCTGTCCTTGAATAGTAATTTTTGAATATGTCTTTTCAGTTGAGATGTATTGTTCAATTGGAATTTCCATTCCCATTTGATTTACGCTCATCTTCATTTTTTTTGATTTGACTTTTGACCAGTTATCAAAACCCCCTGAATTTTCAATATAATTATTAATTATTTCTTCAACTGATTGAGCATTAATTGAAAATGAAATAAAAAAAACCAATATAATCCGCAGAGAATAGATATATATTTTCATTTTTATTTTTTTAATATGATATCAAACTTAGATATTTGTCTTAATCTTATAAAATTAATTAAATTAATTTTATTATATATTTTTATGATGGATTCAATTAAAGTTTTTTCTCCCGCTAGTGTTTCAAATGTATGCTGTGGTTTTGATGTTTTAGGATTCTCTATAGAGGGTATTGGAGATGAATTGATTATATCTGAATCAGATTCTAATAAGGTCAATATAAAAAAGGTAAATGGTTATAAGGTCCCATTACATCATCAAAAAAACACTGCTTCAGTTGCTGCACAGTCATTATTGGATTTTTTAAATATTAATAGAGGTTTCGATATTGAAATAAATAAAAAAATAAAACCTTGTAGCGGTATTGGTAGTAGTGCTGCTTCCGCAGTAGGTGCTGTGTATGGTTTGAACAAATTATTAGGAAATCCATTGAAAAAAGAAGATCTTTTAAAATTTGCCTTAAAAGGTGAATTAATATCAAGTAAAACAGCACCAGCTGACAATGTTGCTGCTTCATTACACGGAGGCTTAATTCTTGTGAATAATGAAGAAAATTATAATGTAATAAAACTTCCAAGACCTAAAAACTTGTATGCAGTTGTTCATCATCCACTTTTAGAAATTAAAACATCATACTCAAGAGAAATATTACCAAAATCGATAGATCTAAATATCACATCCAAACAACTAGCATCAATAGGTGGTTTTATTCATTCATTACACACTGAGGATTTTGACTTGATGAGGTTAATTTTAAAAGATTATATAATAGAAAAATTCAGATTTAATAATATCCCATTATTTAAGGAAATAAAAAAAATATCGTATTCAAACGAAGTTATTTGTTGTTCAATTTCAGGTTCTGGCCCTTCCATTTTTTCATTAGTAAGAGGTTACAATAAGGCGAAAGAGTTAAAATCAATTTATGATTATGTGTATAATAAAAACTCGATGGATTTTAATTCATATCTAACTGGCTTAAATTCCAAAGGAGTCAGAATTTTATAATGATCCATTTTCAACTTTTAATAAATTCTTTTTTTTCCCGTGTTATTTTTTAAAATTTTTCATTTTTGATTACGGTTTTTTGTTAAATACATAAAAGTTAATAAATGAGCTTATTTATTGATAAATTTTAATTTATTATTAGATATATTTATGTAATACACAAAAAAAACAAACAATATTTAATAACTACATATCATGAATTTCAATTTTTTTCTACAATCAACCATAGAAATTGATTTAACAGTATTATGGGTAACCGTAGCCGGTTTTCTTGTCTTTTTCATGCATGCAGGTTTTACATTACTTGAGTCTGGGATGACTCAATCTAAAAATGCTGTTAACATTGCCATGAAAAATATTATGGCAATCTCTGTTGGTACAATAATATATTGGTTTGTTGGATATTCCTTGATGTATGGCGAGTCTGAAAATGGATTTTTTAGATGGTCTGGCTTTTTTACCCACAATGGCCCTCCTGAAGCATATGATTTATTTTTTCAGACAATGTTTGCTGCGACCTGTGCTACTATTGTATCCGGTGCAGTTGCGGGAAGAACAAAGTATTCTATCTTTGGAATTTTTGCTGTATTAATAACCGGACTAATTTATCCTATTGCTGGAGGTTGGGAATGGAACGCTGATGGATGGTTGAATACTGCGGATTTCCTACCCAAAGACTCAACAGGAGAAACTGTTGAATTTATTGATTTAGCTGGATCATCAGTTGTTCATGCAGTTGGTGGCTGGGCTGCTTTAGTCGGCGCATACATGGTGGGTCCGCGATTAGGTAAATACGTTAAAGGAAAAGTTGAAGCTATTCCTGGCCATAACAAAACTTTGGCCACTCTTGGAGTGATGGCACTTTGGTTTGGATGGTTTGGATTTAATGGTGGATCTCAATTAGCTTGGGGTGGAGATAATACAACGACTGCTACAACTATAATTCTTTATACCAACTTATCAGCAGCAGCTGGTGCAATTGGTGCTCTTACAACAACTTGGATATGGTATGGCAAGCCTGATATTGTCCAGACCTTAAATGGTGCACTAGCGGGATTGGTAAGTATAACTGCTGGTGCTGCTAATATGGACGCCCTTGGTACATTTTTCGCTGGTTTTATAGGGGGTATTATTGTTGTATTTGCAATTGAGTTTATTGAAAAAAAATTAAAAATTGATGATGCCATTGGTGCATCATCAGTTCACGGAGTTGTGGGAGTCTGGGGGACAATTGTAATTGGTCTTTGGGGTATTGATGCTGAGGGTCCAATAGGTCTTTTTAATGGTGCAGGTCCAGATCAGCTTATTAGTCAAGTTATAGGTGCATTAGCATACTCCATTTGGGCAGCTTTTTTTGCTTTTATTTTCTTTTGGTTGCTAAATAAATATGTTGGATTAAGGGTAACCAAGGAGGAAGAAATAGAAGGATTAGATATTGCTGAACACGGCATAAGAGCATATCCAGGAAAAAGAAACAGGTAAGTGGATTATTAATATTGTTAGATATAACTCCTTTCATTGGGGTTAGTTTTTAGTTTGTTTTTTTAAAGGGTTCCTAATTAGGAACCCTTTATCTTTTGGTTCTTATTTAATTAATACATTACCTTTGGTTTGTGCATAAATCAGGATTTATAAATATTATAGGAAACCCTAATGTAGGAAAGTCCACACTGATGAATAATTTGGTAGGGGAAAAACTATCAATTATTACTTCAAAAGCTCAAACCACAAGACATAGAATTCTAGGAATAGTCAATGGGGATAATTTTCAACTGATTTTTTCTGATACGCCCGGAATAATAAAACCCTCTTATGAATTACAGGACTCTATGATGGATTTTGTAAAATCTGCATTAGAAGATGCCGATGTATTATTATATATGGTAGAAATTGGAGAGAAATCTATAAAGGATTCACAAGTTCATAACAAAATTCAAAGTAATAAAATACCTTCCATTATCTTATTGAATAAAATTGATTTATCTAATCAAGAGGATATAGAAAATCAAATTAATATTTGGTCAAGTAAATACCCAGATGCTGAAATATATCCCATTTCAGCCTTAAATAACTTTAATATTGAAAAAGTCATTGGTAAAATAATTGAATTAATACCTGAATCTCCTGCATATTTTCCCAAAGATCAGCTTACAGATAAGCCTGAAAGGTTTTTTGTTAATGAAAAGCTAAGAGAAAAAATTCTTCTCTACTATGATAAAGAAATTCCATATTCCGTTGAGGTCCAAACCGAAAAATTTAAAGATGAAGAGTCAATCATAAAGATTAGATCTCTAATTTTAGTCGAGAGAGAGTCGCAAAAAGGAATAATAATTGGTCATAAAGGGGTTGCATTAAAAAAGATTGGAACGAAGGCAAGAATTGATCTTGAAAGATTTTTTGGTAAAAAAGTATTTATAGAAATCTATGTAAAGGTTAGCAAAAATTGGAGGTCTAACCAAAATCAGTTAAGGAAATTTGGATATAAGAATTAATTTAACAATTAATTTAGTATTACATTTGTTGACCCGTTATTATGAGTAATATTATTGCAATAGTAGGAAGACCAAATGTTGGTAAATCAACATTATTTAATAG
>MDTB01064385.1_pt1 | contig 11330 bp, 8 predicted proteins | sample 811161 | NCBI WGS metagenome assembly MDTB01 (sample SAMN05326650, study PRJNA326480) | marine metagenome | isolation source: seawater | place: Mediterranean Sea | collected 2009
GAGATAATAGAAACAAAGATTTGCAAAGTGCAGAGTACTTTGACCAATTGTATGAAAAAGAATTAAGAAAAGCTAAAAAGTTTGCTAGAAGTGGCTATGTTTCTACTGGCAGAATAATTCCACAAGATTTTTAAACTTAAGGAGTATACTATGGATTGGTTTCAAATACTAGATAGATATGGTATAGCAGTAGCAGGTTCAATAGCTATGGCTTTTTATATATGGAAATCAACTAAGTTTATTCAAGATGAGTTGACAAGAGAGTTAAGAGAATCTTTTTCTAGGTTAGAAGGAATAGTAGTACAGTTAATAAATCAACAGAAAAAAATGCAATTAGAACTTAAAGGTATTGAAAATAGTTATAAAACACTAGTAGAGGTAATTGCTAAATTAAGTGGTAATGGTTTAAAAGATAAGTTTTTAAGAATGCAAGAAAGAAATGAAAATAAGAAATATTAAATGAAAGATACATTAAAAATTTTAGCAAACAATCCTGAAATAGGAGTTAGTTGGACTTGCATGTCTACAATAATTAGTTATTCTAATTACTTTAATCCATTATTAACATTTGTATCTTTATCAATTGCTATAATTGTAGGTATAATGACTATTTACGGAAAGATTAAAAGTTAGCTATGGTAGGACTAGGGTACTTCATACTAGGCTTTATATTTGTCTTTTTTGGAGGACTTTGGTGGTTAGGAAAATGGGAGTTGTTTGATTTTTATATGGATGATGATGATGGAGATTGGGATTTTTAAATGATACAAGGAATGGTTTTAAAAATGATTGTAAGTGCAGCTGTAAAGGCTATTAGGAAAACTCCTGATAAGCTTGTAGCTAGCGAACATGAAAAAAGAATTAAAGCTTTAGAAGAATTAGCTCATCCTAAGAAAGAGCTTGTATGTAAATGTTGTAAAGAAAAGGAGATTAAATGAAGTCACTATTAATTAACGGTTTAAAAAGCTTGTTTAGTGAAGATATGATAAAAGCTATTGTTATAGCTTTAGGTGATTATCTAGTAACTAAGAGCTCTAATAAACTTGATGATAAGTTGTGGGACAAAGTTAAAAAAGTACTTAATAAGTAATGATAAATGAACTTTCAACTAGAATGGTTTTAGTAGTTGATTTAGTAGATAAAGTAGAAGGTAAATTATTAGACAAACTAATACATAACCAAAAACTAATCTACAAAGATAATCCTGACCATTGTCCTAAATGTCATTCTGATGATGTAGTAGGAGTTGAAATAATGGGTGCCAAAAATGGAGTCCTTCTTTGGGAATGTGAAAGTTGCAACGAAATGTTTTTGAAGTATACGCCTGATAAGACAGAGATTGAGTTACAAAACGCTAAGTATTACTGGACAAATTCCAGTGACTGGGGTTACATTCCTAGGAGTAAATTTAACTAGGAGTTTTTTGATAATGAAAAAAACTAATAAAGGAGTGGTTAAAAGAGCAATAGTCACTCCAGATAAACATTTTCCCTTGCACGACCAAAAGGCTATTAATGTTGTATGCAAGGCGATAAAGATTGTAAAACCTGATATTTATATTGATTTAGGAGATACAGGTGAATGGGATTTATTTAGTAATCATCACTGGAGAAAGTATGATAAACCGCCTGATGATTTGTTAATACCGATGTTAGATAAATCTGTTAAGCAGGTTAACAAAGGTATGGACCAAATAGATAAGTTTCTTGAAAAAGTAAAGTGCAAAGAAAGATATTTTATGCAAGGTAATCACGAAGAGTGGTTAGATACATATGCTAAAAAATATAGTAGACCAAGATTTTTGACACAAAATGCTTTAAGATTAAAAGAAAGAGGTTATGAATTTCATCCTTATGGTAGAAAGATACCTTTAAAAATTGGTAAGTTAAATTTTAAGCATGGACATAGGACAGGTATGCATCACGCTAAAGCTCATTTAGCAATGTACGGTGAGAGTGTTATGTATGGACATACTCACGATTTACAGAGGCATACACATACTAGTTTAGGAGGAACTATTAGTGCTTGGAGTTTAGGTTGCTTAAAGGATATAAAGAAGGATGAAGACTGGTTAAGAGGCAATTTAACTAACTGGAATCACGCATTTGCAATAGTAGACTTCTTTAAGAATGGTAACTTTAATGTACAAGTTGTTGAGATAGTAAAAGGTAAGACAACATTATGGGGAGAAGTTATAGATGGAAATATATAATATAGTAATACCAGAAGATTATTGGACATCTTCTGAAAAAATAGAATGGGAGATAAATGCCTAAAGAATTAAAGGAAATAAAAGCATTTAATACTGGAAATATTTCATCGGTATCTGAAAGAGATATAAGCGATAATACTCCTTCATTTTCATTAAATATAGATTCTAATTCTGAACAAGGAGTGTTAGATGCTATAAAAAATGACAAAGTTATATCTATAATTGACGGTTCTATAACTAGATTTGAAGATAATGTAAGTTGGAAATCTGTTAATTTAAATAATAATGATAGTGATGGTCCAAATTTAAGTAGAGTAGCAATAAACAATATAGATATATTTGAAGATAATGCTAATCCAATTATAAAATTTCAAGGTACTAAAGGTAGAACAGAGCATTTAAATGTTACTAATATTGAACCTTATTTTGAAAGAGTATCTACTCAAACATTTAATCCTGCATCTGATATTGAAGTTTCAGATAATTCTATTACTTATGCTACAGATTCTAGTGAAATGTCAGGAAGCAGTGGTTCATTTTTAGTTATATCAGGATTAGTTGTTGGTGATTATTTTTCATTATTAAACGGAACTTTTACTGGAAGAGATTCTGCTGAAATAATGAAAGTAGTTAGTACTGACACTAATAGTAATAAAATATATATAAAAAGAAGGTGTTTTGGAACAAAATCAGTTACAATATCAAATGGAGTTCAACATAATTTTTATTTAAATAGAAGAACATTAGATGGCATTCAATATAGTACAAAAATAGGAACATGCGAGTTATATGGGTGGAGTGATTATTCTGGCAATAATATAAATGGTAGTTCTAATTATATACAAAAAACAGATTCTACTAAAGCAAAATTTAATGGAAAAATAGATACTTCTTCTGGTAGTCAAACAATAACATATAACGCTACAGATAAAACAATTACATTTGCTTCATTATCACCATCTATTGTTGATGAATTTAAATTTAATGAAGGTGATAATATAACTATATATCATAATAATACTTCAACAACTAATGGACAAACATTTAAGATATTAAAGAAAGAAAAAGTAAGCACAAGTATTGTTTTAACAGTAGATGCGGCTCCATCAATATCAGGAAGTACTGATGCTGAAGGTACTGATACTGTATATATAGAATCTAATTTATTAAAAAATCATACATTTCAACATGTTGTATCTGATGGAACAACAACTCCTGGCTCATCTGCTATCTATAAGTGCAATGATTGGATTCATAAAGCTTCTTCATATAGTGCTGGAGGAGAAGGGGAATTAGAAAAAACTTTTAATATATTAGAAAATGAAACAGATACTAAGGTATCAAGAGTTGCAAGTGGTGGTTATTGGGATGATACTCAACCAGGAGAATCTGGAGATGCTTCTGCTTTATATTATCCTTTTGACTCTAGTGATGCATATATAAAAATTGAAAATGATTACGGAAAAGTACCATATTCTATTACAGGATTAGGTGCAACATTAATTGATACTTATTTGCAATTTGAAGGAAGTTCCGTTTCAACAAAACTTAATGAACATTTAGCAAAAAATGACATAATTAGTTTTGAAGATTCAACTTTTGATGGTAATACAGAGTATATGAGAGTTTTATCTGTAAAAGAAGATATAGTAGAAGTAGAAAGAGGTCTTTTTGGCACATCTTTAGTGGCTGTTGCTTCAGGAGCTAGTATAGTTAATAGAAGACCTTGGAAATGCAGAAGTCCTAGAATAATGCAATCAGTAGAGTCAAAGTATATGAAGCCAGGACAAAGATATAAACTTTGTTTTTATGCTCAAGATGAAGAAAATGCCAAAGCTTTTTCAAGAGGAGCAGTTGCTATAACTTTTAATGGAGGCTATATAAATAGTGGTGGTGTATGGACTCCGTATAGTTCTTCTAATGATAATGGTTATTTGTCTTTAACTAACAATATTGTAGCTCAAGAAAATAAATGGATTGAATTTAGTAGTTTAGCAAAACCTTATGGCGATACTTGTGAGCTTGAAAATGGTCTAGATAATATTTGGAGAAAATTTTGTTTATATTTTGAAATGCCATCATTTGATTTAAAAACAAATATTGATATAGAAATTGCTAACAGAGGGAAAAATCACGATTCATCTAATACTTCATATTTATGTATAGATTTAGTAAATTTATGTGAAGATACTATTGCTTATTCTTATACTAAAAATTCTACTAATATTTCATCTGTTGGTAATATAGGCAATAAAGGCTCTAAAGAGTTTGTTCTTTATGATTCAATTAAAAATAAATTAAATGTTTTAGATTTATCTTCACAATATAGTGATTCTTCATATGGAATAAATTATTCTCCTTATGCTTCTGAGCAATTAAAAAATGGAACTATTAATATACCCATGGTTTCAAATAATAGAGAATTGCATATAGGGTTTGGAGGTACTAGCAATTCTACAGCTCCTCAATGGCTTGGTCATATAAATAGAAAAGTATTTGGCAAAGATTTAGGAGACAGTTTATATCAAGATGAAGACACTGTTCATACTTATGACAAAATAACTTCTAATTCTCTTACTAAAGTATGTCTTGCTGGTGAATATGAATATATTAAAGCTTATTACAATCATACTACTTCTACAGCTGATGGAGATGGTACTACTTTAGGAGAAAATACTTTAAGGTTTTATTTGACTCATAGTGTAAACACAGGTGATAATATTATAGTAAGAAGGTGGGGTGATACGGTTAATGATTGGGATGGTTCTGGAATTTGGGTAGTAACAGATGCAACTACAAGTACTTCTTATTTTGATTGTAAAAGATATACAACAAAAGATGCTAATCCTACAACTACAGGTGGAGCAACTACAGAAATTAAAATGAATTATAGACCTTATCATTATTATGGTTGCAAATCTGGAGACCCATATATATATAGAATATGGCCAGAAGCAAGGATTACAGACGGATTAGCTGTAGATACTGTATACACAGCAGGAAAAATAGAAAAAAGTCAGCCAATATCCTTGCCTATTAATTCAATATGCACTTATTATGCTAAAGAAGGAACTGATAATACAGCTGCTACTAATGGAGGTAGAATATATGCATTATCTTCTAATACAGATGAAATTGTTGTTTTAGATGTTAATGCAGGTTATAATCAATGGGAAAAAATCAATTTAACTGAATATGGGCCAATGACTTTAGTTTTTAAATCTTATAAATGGAGTAATGAAACTATTGATGGAGATTTAGCTTCTGATGTAGGGGTTTTTGGTGGAACTGCAGTAGAAAGTACTCCTACTATTGAATATGCTGGACGATTAACAGATATACTTGAAACTAAAGGAACAAAAGAAACTTTCAATACTGCAGTTACAACATCTGATTATACTGTAAATTCTCCTTATGATTTAGATACAAGATTATGGGTTCAGAGTTCTCCAGAAGGAGAGAGAAATACATTTACTGAAGGAAGTAGATTTTTATTTTGTGGTTTAACAACTGAAACAAATACTAATGGAAGTAGCACTTTATTTTTAGGAGATAGAACTCCTGCTACAACATCAATAATTTCTGCAAAATCTGCTTGGAGAAGAACTACAGACAGTAATGGCGACAATCGTTCTAGATTTGTAGCTGCTCCTGGTTTTCCTAATTATTACGGAGGTCAAGGAGATACTGAAGGAGATAATCATAAAACAAATGCTTTTTATAATTTTGGTATAACTGATACTCATGCTATTTCCCAATATAGTCCTGGACAAAGATTATATTCTGCTTTACATAAAGATGCCAGAGAAGCTTTTTATAATGACTCAGCTGGTAATGATGACGATGAATTTTTTACTACATCAACTCCTAGTTATGTAAGTAATCTTAACCTTGGATGGAATATTGGGTGGGATATTTCTAATGATAAAGATAATTTGGATTATACAGATGATAGAGTTTCATTTCAAATTCCAAAACATGCATTATTTGCTATGGGTGATAATGATGGAGATGGAATGATTGATGGAACTGGTATAGTTACTTGCAATACTACATCATTACCAACTACTTTAAATAGTAGAAAAATGGGGCCTTATGGAGAAAAACATAGAAGAGTAACTTCTCATTGTGTAGGATTAATAGGAGCTTCTAATAAAAATTGGTGGAGAAATTGGGGTAGACTTTCTATGTATAGAGTTGGAACTCAAGGTAATAACTCAAATTCAATTGCCGATTGGGGATTAAATTCACCAACTGTAAATACGAATTTAGAAGGTCAAACTTTAAGTGTAGATGCTCCAGAAAAAATAAGTATAGAAAAGTTTATTGCTGTGTGTCCAGATTTACACTTTGGAGATATGGAAATGGAGTCAAGTTTAACAGCTCATGCAAGTGATTCAACAACTCAAGATAGTGGCAATCAAACAAGAGTTCATTTAATAAATGGACAAACAACAGCTAATTTACAAGCAGGTGACCCTATATTTATAGATGATAGTAATTATGGCTCTACTTATATATCAAAAATAATATCAGCAGATGAGTTTGATGTCCCAGTCGCTTTTAATGCCAGTGTTCATGATTCAGTGATATATCCTATGACTCCTTTTAAACAATTTAAAACAAGTACTAGTGTTAATTCTGGATGTTTACCACAAAATCAACATTATCATTGGGCTCATGATTTAACCGAACCTACAAACCCAGATGTTTTTACAAAAGTTAAACTTTTGTCTGAATATGAATCTGATGAAAGTAGCCCTGTTACTTTTCCAGGAAATTTTACAAAAACATTTTATTCTACTCCGACTAGATGGGGTGCTGGATATAATCCAAGTGAATTACAAGGATTTTTACCTGGATTTATTTTTAAATTAAGTAAATTAAATTATAAAGCTGGTTTAATGCTTAGACCTTTTGATTTAGCTGAAAATACATTTGAAGATATGGTAGTAGGTAATGGTTTGTATGTAGATATGCCTTCTTATCCAGAAACAGTTTACAGAAAAAAATTGTCAAATAATACACATTCATCATTAGGCACTACAGATAATGAAAATGAATTTGCAAGCAGATTATTTATATCTACTGATGCTGGCGCTGATGATGATGGAAATAATTTGGCAAATATTTATACATGTGACTTGTCTTTAAAATATCCGTTTAATTTAAATCATATTGATATTGAACATCAAGATTCTTCGAGTTCGCCTGATGCACATCAATATAACGAAGGCGAAGCATGGGATATTATAGTTGCAGGAAAGTTAACAGAAAGTACTAGCTATGTAGATTCTGCTTCTTCTACTTATCCTTGTGCTGATTTGCATCCTTATGTAGTATTACCTGGCTATACTAATAATGAGTTATCAATTAATCAAGATATTTTAAAAGGTGATTCAAAATGGAGAGATGATAATGCTTTTAGTGGGCTATGTATATCTATTTTAGATGCAGTTACTGGCAAGGTTCAAACTAGACAAATTGTATACAGTGATTCAGCGGGAGGAGGAACAACTGATGCTACTGATATAAATATTATGGTTCATTATCCTTTTGGTCACAGACCAGCTCAAAATGATTACTATTATATATGGTCTCCAGAATTAGTTAATACAGCTCCTGTTAGATTGTATAAAGAAACAGCTTTAGACCATGGTTTGCCAAATGCTTTAATAGGAGACCCTACATTATTAGATAGTATATATAAAAATAGTGGGACTATGAGCGACTTAAGCTCTACTTCTACTCTTGCTACAGCTACCACAACTAATAGACATAATTTGTCAAATAATGATTTAGTTAGAATAATATCGCCAACTACAACAGGTTATGAAGGTGTTTATAGTATTACAGTAACTGGTCCTAAAACTTTTACTTATCCTATTACAGCTGATTATACTGATAGCGTTACTGATGCTAGTTGGGAATCAGTAAGTAATGATACTTCTACAGACAACCCTTTAAAGTTAGTAAATTTATCTAATCCTTTAATTAAAACTAATTTCGGTGGTTTAGATATGAGAAAATTAAAAGGAGGAGCAGTTAGTGCTATAGCTGACGATTCTGATGATATTAGATTAACTAGTGCTGACCATAGACTTTCTGTTGGAGATAGCATTACACATAAAAGTGATAGTACGACTGCTCAAGATGGAGTTTATGTAGTTAAAGAAGGAGCAGGTGCATTACCTAGTGCTACTGAAGATACTTTTGATGTAGTAAATACAACATCAACAAATACACCTGGAGATTGGACTACAAATCAATTTGAGCTTATATTAGCAGAAACACAAGGTGTAGGAAGAATGGGTGAAATAAGAAGTGGATTAAATTCTTGGGATAAAGGAAATATATCTGATAATATAATTAGATATGATTCAGCAACAACTTCTGATGATGATAGATTTTTACAAATAATTGAAGACAGTATTTCTATACAAGCTGCTTCAGAAGCTACTACTTCTGGGTATTTTTTAAAAAATAACAGATATGAATATAAAGTATCATTTATATATGATGGTTATCAAGAAGGTCCATTAAGTCAAAGTGTTTGGAGTTTTGGTCCAAATGATGAAGCGTATAGCAAGGTAGAATTATCTATTAATATAAAAGCATATAGTTCAAGGTTGAGTCATATTTGTATATATAGAAGAGATAACGAAGATAATTCTTTCAGATTAGTAAAAGAAATATCTACTCAATCTGGTTGGATAAATTCTGAAGACACACAATTAAAGAAAATAGTTGATACTGGTAGAGTAGGAGCTAGTTATGAAGCTAGAACAACTTTATCAGAAACCTTAGATACTATTAAATTAAAATATGGTTTGTCAGCAGAAATAGATGGGTATTTATTTGCTGGAGATTGTTATCATGAGAAAATAGAAGATGCATCTAATCAAATATTTAGGTCAAAGCCAGGTATGTATAGTATATTTGACTATTCAGTAGATTTTTTACAATTAAAATCTAAACCAACTGCAATAATTAATTTTAACGGTAGATTATTTGCATTTGACGAAAATAATATATATAAAATTAATCCTCAAAGTTTAATGATAGAAGATACTTACGAAGGAGTAGGTTGTTTGTCTTCAAATTCTTTAGTAGTTACAGAATATGGAATGTTTTTTGCAGACAAAAATGGAGCATATATTCACGATGGTTTATCTCCTAAGAAAATATCTTCAACTATACATAAAAAAGGAAATACTGATGTTGATTTTGAATCTAAATTTGGAGCAAGTAATACTGATAATATAAGGGATTTTTCTTGGGAGTCAATAATAAAAAATGATAAAAACATAAAAATTATATATGATTCTTCTAGTTCAAGTATATTACATATGTTTAGCTTTCCTTTTTATACAGAAAAAGGAGACGATAAAAAATCTATAATTAATCACTATACATGGGCTTATAATATTATTAGCAATAGATGGGATTTATGGGAAATATGTTCTGATTCAATTATAGGCACTCCTTTTATTAATGAAGATAGCAAGGTATGCATACCGATAGATAATGCGATATATGAGTATAGAGGAGGCTCTGATAAAAGAGATTATACTTGGATAAGTAAAAAGCTTACAATGGGGCAAGATTCTATTGTCAAAGTATTTAATAAAATAAAAGTTAATGGTATTGAATCTAATTTAAATTTAAATAGTACTAATAGAGAAAGTAAAAATAGATTGTTAGTATTAACAAGCACTGGTCTTCCTACTACAAGTTATATTAAATCTTCAGATGGTCATTCTGAATACAAGCTAAATGGCTCATCTAAAAAAGGACGTTGGGTTCAATTTAAAGCTCAGGATATGACTGAATCATTAGATTCTGTAGGAATAATATTTAGAAGAAAGAGTACAAAATAATGGCTGCTATAACAAGTTTAACAAGTGAAGCTTCTGCTAACAAATATACTGTTGTAATAACAAATGCAGGATTTGCTGGTAAAGAAGCTGATTTTAAAACATTAATAACTGCTATTTTTAATAAAATAGATACTGTAATTACAGATGTAAACACTCATAAAACTCAAGAAGAAATTGAAGATATTGTAGGTGCTATGTTTGACGGTGGTACAGAAACAAGAGTATCTGCTACATATGATGATACTAGTGGAAAAATTAATCTTGTTGTTGATGATATGAGTGGTGATAATAATACTACTTATTCTATATCTTGTGTAGATGGAGATAACTCAGATGAAGAAAAAATAAGATTAACAGCAGGTGGTAGTGGTAGTGGAACTGATGATATAGTATTAGAAGCAGGAACAGGGTTAAGTATTGCAAGAGATGCAGATAAAATAACTTTTACAAACACAGTATCAGACACTAATACTAACGAATTAACTACTTTTACAATTTCAGATGGTTCTTCAAGTCAAACTATTGGTCATAATGATACATTGACATTTACAGATGGTGAAGGAATAGATATTGCAGTTAGTGCTACAGATACTGTAACTATAAGTGGAGAAGAAGCATCAAGTATTAATAAGGGAGTTGCAGCATTTAGTACTGATAATTTTTTAGTATCTACTGGAAATGTTACTATTAAAGACTTGGGTGTAGCAACAGCTGAACTAGACAATAGAGCTGTTACGTATGCTAAAATGCAAAATGTTACTGCTGATAGAATACTAGGAAGAATAACTGATACTGGAAGTCCTACAGAATTAACAGCCGCTAATGTATTATCATTAATAGGTGTTACAGCTGGAGCAAATCCTAATGTAAGTGGAGATAGCGGTAATGCAGCTGTTTATGACAATGGCGGCACTCCTACTTTAAAATCAGGTATAACTCAAGCAGAGATGCGAACAGCAATAGGAGCTGGTACAAGTGATTTAGCTCTTGGTACATCAGGTTCTACTGCATTAGCAGGTAATACAGCAGTTGGAGATAGTAATGTAAAATCTAATTGGAATGAATCAGACACTAATGCCGATTCATTTATACAAAATAAACCAAATGTACAATATACATCTGCTATATCAACAGGAAATAATGGACTTGTACCTTCTGCAGGTACTGCTGGGCATTTTTTAAAACATAATGGAACTTTTGGTCAAATAGAATATTCTAATATAAATAGTGCACCACAA
>MDTB01096645.1_pt1 | contig 11330 bp, 11 predicted proteins | sample 811161 | NCBI WGS metagenome assembly MDTB01 (sample SAMN05326650, study PRJNA326480) | marine metagenome | isolation source: seawater | place: Mediterranean Sea | collected 2009
TAGTATTTTTATTATTTTTTTCGCATATACTCTATCGTCTGTTATAACTTTTGCGTTGTTTAACTTACTATTTTTTTTAATAGCAAATCCTAATGCATTTATATAATAATTATGATCAAGAAATTTTGTATATTTAAAGGTTTTGTAGTCTCCGCCTCTTATATGAATTATAAATGGGAGGCTAGGTATATTTTTAAAATTAACTTTAACTTGTTTTCTTATTATTAATAGAATGTCAAAAAAATTACTTTCCTTCCAATTGAATTGAAAATATCCATCTAAAAAATTTGTTGTAGAAATAAATTTTCTATTATTTATTTTTTCCAGCAATTTAGAAAAGTTATTATCATTTATTGAACAAATAGGAGATATTTTTGCGAATCTACTTCTTAACAAATTCGATTGAATAAAAGTTCTAGTTGAATAATTATTTGGAACAAAGACATAATTTGGTAAATCTAATAGGTAATTAAGTTGTAACTTTCTTTTCGGGCCATTATCCAAGAGAGAATTAGTATAAAGATTTATTCGTTTTAAAGTTTTGCCTTTTATTGCAAGTGAAGCACAATATTGAAATAATTGATTTCCTAATCCACCTGTTAGTCTTGTATGTATCATAAAACTTATAATAATAAATTTAATTTTAATTTATTATCAAAATCAAACTTTAAGTTGATTTGATTCATATTTGTTTTTATTAAGAAAATTCCAAAAAATAATAAATACATTTAATTTATCTTTAAGGAATGTTTTAAATAACAGTTAAATGTCTAAAGAAAAAATAATTTACTCAATCAAAGAGTCTAGATCTGGTATAGATAATTTATTAAACAGCCCTAGTATAATAAATGCTATCGAGAACGCATCAAAAATAATCGCAGAAAAGATCAATAAAAATAATAAAATTTTTACATGTGGTAATGGGGGTTCTATGTGTGATGCAATGCATTTCGCAGAGGAACTTTCTGGGAGATTTAGAGATAATCGAAGAGGTTTATCGGCTATATCAATATCGGACCCTTCCTTCTTAACTTGTGCCGGCAATGATTTTGGTTTTGAGTTTATCTTTTCAAGATTTCTTGAAGCAAATTCTAATTCAAAAGATTTACTGCTAGCAATTAGCACCAGTGGTAAAAGTTCTAACATCATTAGGGCTTGTGAATATTGTAAACAAAATAATTTGACTTTAATAACTTTGACGGGTAAAACTGAATCTTTAATTTCTCAATATGCTGACATAGATATATGCACTCCTAATGGTAAATATTCCGATAGGGTTCAAGAATTGCACACTCTAGTTATTCATTTATTGGTAGAGCTTGTAGAAGATCTAATCTTTTAGATTTCTGTACTTTTTTTGATGTATAGTATATGAAATAAATTTATAATAATGCTTTCCAAAAAAGAAAAAGTTTTGGTCACGGGTGCATCAGGTTTAATAGGCAAGAATCTTTTTGACAGACTACAATCTCAAGGTTTAGAAGTGCTAGGCCTAAATAGCAAAACTGATTTAAGAAACGAACAAGATACCTTAAATGTTTTTAGAGAATTTAGACCTACAATCGTTTTCCATTTAGCTGCCAAAGTTGGCGGAATATATGCAAATTCCAATTTTAAGTCAGATTTTTACTCTGATAATGTTCTGATAAATACAAATGTCGTAAATGCATGTGTTTTAAATTCTGTTAGATATATTTTTGCAATGGGTACTGGTTGCGCATATCCAAAGAGACTTGAAGATTCAATATTATTAGAAAAAGATTTTCTTGATGGAATACCTGAGGAAACAAATGATGCATATGCTTACGCAAAAAGGGGATTACTTGTACATTTAAAATCTTTGCAAGAAGCTGATAGAATAAAATATACATATTGCTTGCCTGCTAATATTTACGGACCTCATGATAACTTCCATCCATTACATTCTCATGCCGTACCAGGCTTGATAAGACGTTTTTGCGATTCAGCTGAAGAAAATAGAAAAGAAATTATTATTTGGGGTGATGGATCAGCTAGAAGAGATTTTCTTTATATAGATGATTGTATTGATGCAATGATTAAATTAGCTGAAGAAGAGTTCTTAGGGGCTGTTAACGTCTCCTCCAAGAAGTTAACATCAATAAAGGAATTAGCTGAATTATTAAAATCTTCAACAAATTTTAAAGGTATATTGAAATATGATTCAACCAAGTTGGCTGGACAAAAACAAAGATATATGAGCACTGAAATCATGGACAAGTTACTTTGGAAACCTAAAATTAATTTATCTGAAGGAATTAACAAAACAGTAGATTGGTTTCTCAAAAATAGGCAAATAATTAAAGAGAGATAATTAAAAATTTGAAAATAAAACAAGCTTTAATTCTTGCTGGAGGATTAGGAACCAGGTTGGGTAAAAAGTCTCAAAATTGTCCAAAGCCAATGCAGCCAATTAATAATGAGCCTTTTTTAAACAATATATTATGGAATCTTAAAAGATATGGAATAAAAGAGATTATTTTATTAGTAAGTTATCTTGCAGAAAATTTTAAAAATTATTATATAAATGGGAAAGAATTTGGATTGAAAATTTCTTATGTAAAAGAAGAGATTCCTGCAGGTACTGGAGGAGCGTTGAAACTATGTGCAGAGCAAAATAAATTAGACAATCATTTTTTATTAATTAATGGTGATACTCTTTTTGATATAAATTATCATGATTTGGCAAGAAATTTTTCAGAGAAAGAAATTTGCCATCTTGCTTTAAATTATGTAGAAAATGTTAGCAGATATGGAGAAGTGATATCTGAAAATGGAAAGATAATTGATTTTAAAGAAAAAGGAGGTTCTAATTCAGGATATATAAATGGAGGAGTAGGAATATTTAACAAAAAAGTAATAGATTTTATAAGTTCTACTCCATCTTCATTGGAAAAAGATATCTTTCCAAAATTGATAAAAAATAAACTCATATCTTCTCATAAGTTTAATTCTTTCTTTTTAGATATTGGCATACCTGAATCTTTGAAAGCTGCAGAAGAACTTATTCCTGATTGGAGATCAAAATTTGCTTTATTCTTAGATAGAGATGGAGTTATCAACAATGATTTAGGTTATGTTCATTCAATGGAAAATTTTCAATGGATAAAGTATGCAAAAGAGACTATAAAATTAGCAAATGATTTAGGTATTCTTGTAATCGTAGTTACAAATCAGGCAGGGATTGCCAGAGGATTTTATACCGAGAATGTTTTTAAAAGCTTTTCTAGTGAGATCAATGATCAATTAATTGAATTTGGAGCACATATTGATGAAACTTATTTTTGTCCTCATCATCCTATTGAAGGTATTGGAGTATTAAAAAAAGATTGCGAATGTAGAAAACCTAAGCCTGGTATGTTAAAAAAAGCTCTTTCAGATTGGAATCTGAATGCAGAAAAATGTTTTTTAATTGGGGATAAAGAAACTGATATTAAAGCTGCAGAAAAATGTGGTATTAGTTCTTATTTATTTTCATCAAAGACTGATAATTTATTAAATATATTTAAAAATAAATTTGTCAATATAATCAATAAAGAATAATTTATAATAACGCTTAATGATAATTTGTTATGAGTAAAAAAGTTGCACTAATAACTGGTTTAACTGGGATGGTTGGCTCACATCTTGCAGACTATTTACTTAAAAATACTGATTGGGAGATATACGGTTTGTGTAGATGGAGAAGTCCTTTTGATAATATTCAGCATCTTATTCCAAGAATAGAAAGGAAAGAAAGATTATTTCTTGTCTATGGAGATTTAAATGATTATGTTTCACTTCAAAATGCAGTAGATATTGCAAAGCCAGATTATGTATTTCATTTAGCTGCACAAAGTTATCCAAAAACTAGTTTTGACTCACCTTTAGATACTCTTAATACAAATATTTTAGGTACTGCAAAATTATTAGAAGTTATTAAAAAAAGCCCTTACTCTGATCCAGTTATTCATGTATGTGCGTCTTCTGAGGTTTTCGGTCGGGTTCCCAAAGAAAAATTACCAATTAACGAAGAGTGTACTTTCCATCCGGCATCTCCTTACGCAATTTCAAAAGTAGGCACAGATTTGATAGGTAGATTTTATGGAGAAGCTTATAATTTAAAATGCGTTACTACCAGGATGTTCACGCATACTGGGCCAAGAAGAGGAGATGTATTTGCCGAGTCATCATTTGCAAAACAAATTGCTATGATTGAAGCGAATTTGATCCATCCTATAGTAAAAACTGGTAATCTAGATTCTTTAAGAACATTTGCCGATGTTAGAGATGCTGTTGATGCATACTTCAAGTTGGTCACTATAAATCCAATCTCAGGAGAATACTACAATATTGGAGGTACCTATACATGTTCAATTAGAGAAATGCTAGATAAACTTTTATCTTTATCAACTAATAAATCTATTAAGGTTGAAGTTGAGAATGATAGGCTGAGACCTATTGATGCCGATTTACAGGTCCCAGATACAAAAAAGTTCAGTCAGCATGTTGGTTGGAAACCAAAATATAGTTTCGATCAAACCATGAATGATCTTTTGGAATATTGGAGAAATCGTATTAAATCTGGTGAAATATTTCTAAGTAGATAAAGCTCTTGTTTATTACTCGAACACCCTTTAGAGTCTCCTTGTTTGGAGGAGGCACTGATATTTCTGAATATTTTCGAATTAATGGTGGGCAAGTAATATCTTTTGCGATTAATAAATATTGTTATGTTACGGCTAGACAATTACCTGAAATATCAGAACATAATGTACGCCTGTCTTACTCAAAAATAGAAACTTGTAAAGATATTTCAGATTTAAAACATCCTCTAGTAAGGGCAGCTTTAGAAGATTTAAAAATTTCAAAAGTTGAAATTCATTATGATGCTGATCTCCCAACTAATAGTGGCCTCGGTACAAGCTCAGCATTCGCAGTAGGCTTGATTAATTCATTATCAGCACTACAGGGTAAATATGAAAAAAAAGAATATTTAGCAAAAAAAGCAATCTATTGGGAAAGATATTTATTGAAAGAGAAGGGGGGCTATCAAGATCAAATAGCCTCAGCTTTTGGGGGAATAAATAATATTAAATTTTTTGATAAATCTTCTTTCAAAGTTCATCCTATACTTCTTTCAAAAGAGCAAATAAAAGAATTAGCAAGTAGATTCTTGTTGGTATATATCCCAAAGTTTAGATTAAGTAATGATTATTCAGTTGGTAACTTTTTAAATGAAAAAAAAACAATCGAAAAATTAGATTCAATAAATTCAATTGCAGATGAGGCTAAGAAATATCTAGATATGGCAGATTTTGATAATTTAGGGAAATTACTAGATAAAAGTTGGCATTTTAAGAGATCTATATCAAATGTGACTAATAAAGTTATCGATGAAGTCTATGAAGAAACTAAAAATGCTGGAGCAATTGGAAGTAAATTACTTGGTGCTGGGGGTGGTGGATTTATGCTTGCATGGTGCAGAGAAGGTGAAGCAAATAAGATTCAAAAAATATTGAGAGAAAAAAATTTATACAGCCTAAAAATTGAAATTGACATTCATGGGTCAAAATTTCTTTATTCGATTAATTAAATTTAATTAAAACTTTTTTTATAAAAAATATATTTAGTTAACCTTCGAAAGCCTCAAGACCAAAAAAATAAAAGAACACATAAAAAAAGATATTGCAACTGATCTTAATTTGAGAATTTGTAATTTTAGATAAATATTTCGTGTAAAATCTTCATTGTTTACGTATCTAGCCATGAATGGATCAAAGAATAAACTTTGATATATGGTTGATGAAAAGGTGAAAAAAGTAGATAAAGAAATCAAAAAAGATGGTATCTCTGGAAAAATGGAAATCAATAAAGCAATAAAAATCCAGCAAGAATAAAATGGAATGTATGTCAAGGATAAGTTTCTTATTATTTTAGAACCTTCTTTATTATCTATATTCAATTTATTTGAAAAGATAGAAAAAAAGTTTCTTGGAAAATTGAATGAGAAAAATACCTTAATGAATCCTAAAATTACTTTTCTTTGGAAAATTGATCTGAATACTGACTTTCCAGAAAGTTGACATTTTAAAATTAAACGTTGTATTTTTATTACCTCTTTTACCTTATAGATGCATGTAAAAATAAAATAAAATAAAGTAAAAAAATAAATTAATATCTCAAAATAATTTATAGATAATTCTCCGCTATCCGCTAATAAAGCAAATGCAGGCATAAAAAAAGCTACTATAATTCTCGATGAGAATTGTAGAGTACTTTGAAATGAATATCCTGCAACCAAATTATTTTCTTCAATACCGGCAATTCTAAAAATAAATCCAATATTTTCTAATAAATGTAATATGCAGATATTAATTAAACACCACTCAAGAAGAAATTTAGTCATATATGAATACTGGGAAAGACATTTAGCTTGTTTTTAAAAAAAGGATAAAAAAATATTTAAATCTTAAATTGTACTTGAAAAAAGTTTTTTTACTAAAAACATGATACTAATTTTTCATGAAAAATTAAGGGATGAATCTTAGAAGGTAATAAAATAAATTGAATAAAAACTATAAAATTTTTTAATAATAGGAAATTTATAAAAAATTTTCTCATAGTATCTTTAATTATATTGTTCATAATCACTACACAATTTTCTTGCTAATTTATTGCCATAAAATTCTGGTCTCCATTGTATTTCATCGAAAATTTTTTTATTTTTGCCTATTAAAGGATTTAAACTTCTTGGAGGAGATTCTTTGAACTCTACTAAATAATCTGGTAATTGATAATAATCTAAAACTATATCCACGAAATCTTTTACTTTAATTGGCTTTTGTGTTGAAAAAATGTATGATCCAGGAGTTCCTTTAATGGTTAAATTAATCATGCCTTTAACAAAATCTAAAGCATACCCCATGTCAATTAGTGAGTTTTTATTGTATAAAACAATTTTTTTGTGACTTTCTTTCTTTTTATGTTTTTTATATTCAGATAAGAATGAAATTATTTTTTTAGTAAAAAACTTTTGCTTTCTATATGCAGATTCATGATTATATAAAATTGCTATATATACATCAATTCCTAATTTATTTCCTAAATTTTTTAAGAATTTTTCAGCAATTACTTTTTGACTTGAATAGTCGCAGGTAGGAGATCTTTTGGTAATCTCATCTTGGGGATAAATATTTGATCCTGAGAAAATTAAAGAGGAAGATGCATATAAGAATTTAATTTTGTTTGCAAGCAAAGAACACTCGCTAAGTATGTGTATTGGTAAGAAATAATTTGTAAATTCTTGTTTATATTTTTCATTATTTAAACTTTTTTCTTCAAATGAAAAATGAACTGCTGCAAAATAGAAAATTACTGAAGGATTATATTCTTTGAATAAATTTGAGATTAAATTAATATATTCAAAGTTACTACTAAAATTTATCTTTTTATCTAAAGAGTTAAATTTTTTTATTATCAATTCATTTTTACTAAAAAGGAAAAAAGAAGATTCATCATATTCTTGCTTTAATACATTAAAACTGATCTTTCCATCTTGCCCATCAGACCCAAAAATATATATATTATTCATCAGCAACTATTTCAATTTCTGGCAAAGGAAATATCAGTTTACCTCCATTTCTAATGAATTCTTGCTCCCTTGTTATAATATTTTCTCTGAAATGCCAAGGAAGAACTAAAAGATAATCAGGCTTTTCATCTTTAATTGCATTTTCGCTATTGATGGGAATATTAGTGACTGGTGTTAATTTACCAAACTTATCTGGATTAACTTCTGCAATTCCAAAAATATCATTAGCAGAAATATTGCAGAATTGGAGAATTACATTTCCTTTCGTGGAGGCTCCATAACCAGCTATCCGCTTACCATTAGAGTTTAAGCTTTGGATTAACTCCATTAAATCATTTTTATGTTGATAAGCTTTATGTTCAAATTCTCTATAAGGAGTAGGGGTATGTAAATTAAGTTTATATTCTTTTGTAAGTATCCAATTAATTACAGCATTATTTGGGATATGCTTGGAATTTTTATGACCTGCTATTACTGAGAAACTACCACCATTAATATTATTAAAAGCAACGTCTATTATTTTTAAGTTATTTGCTTCTAGCAAATCTTTTACAACTTTCAAAGAGTAATACTCAATATGCTCCTGGCATACTGTATCGTATGCATTTTTACTAAGCATACTTGGCATATAACTTTGTTCAAAATTCCATATCCCATCTTTTGATAAGCTCTCAGCAATATTAGCAACAAAACAATTTGGATCTTTAAGATCGTAAAACATAGCTATTGAAGTTATGATATCTGCTTTTTGGTTATTATTATTTTTAAGAAATGTATTTGCATCAAAAAATTCTGGTATTGCTTTTATATCTGATGAATAATATTCTTTGAATTTTTTGATAGTAGGATCCATCCCAATTTTTTTAACGTTGTTCGAATAAAAAGATAGAAGTGTCCCATCATTACTCCCAATATCTAAAACACATTCTAAATTTTCTTCGCCAACAACTGAGATTAAATACTTCACTTTTCGTTGCAAGTGACTAACCATAGAACTATTTAAACCAGAGCGATAACCATAATTTTCTCCATACATATTGTCGATACATAAATCATCTTCAAGTTGTAAAAGACCACTTGAAGGAGACCAAGCCAAAGATAATCTTCCAAATTCTAATTTTTCATTTGAAGTACTTGGAAAATATCCACATAATGCATGTTGGCCAAAGTCACAGACTGTAATTAAATCATTCTTTTTAGATATTCGACAAAATTTTTCATCCATCTTTAGTTTTTGATTTGTTTACTAATAATACAACTTATCGCTAAATAAATTTAACAATACAGTTTATTTCAATATATTTTCAAGAAGTTTATTTAAAAGATAAATTTTGTTGAATTTTTTTGAAGAATTTATGGAAATAATGATTATTAATAAATAAAACGATAATAAAATCAAAATAATTTAATTTCTTTTTCTTCATTATCCATTTTTCGTAGTTAATAAAAGAATAGTCAAAAAAAGCAGCTATGTTTTCTTGAGTCGGAGAAAGTTCACCAATAACAAAAGAACGAAGAATCTTTAGTGATCTATTGATTTTTGCTCCTGAAAGAACATTTGAAGTGCCAATTAAATCTTGTTCACTCATGAAGCTTCCATTAAGTGTTGTATGTCTTTTAAAAATACTAGTCAAAAGGATATGAGATATCCATTCACCTTCATTCATAGAATTTTGATCCATATATTTACTTAGTCTTGATCTTAGATCTAAAGATTCTTGCTTTGTAATGGAGAATATTTGAACTGTAAAAGATTCCCAATTTTCTTTAACTGTATTAAAGATATCCTCGCATGACCTTTTGTAATGTAAGTTTTTTTCGTAATTTGTTTTATAAACAATTGAGTGTTTATCTGCAAATAATTTAAGTTTTTTTAGAAGAATAGTGTCTGAATCAATCATGGTTGTATCTTTGTTTAATTCTTTTCTTATTACATGTGAAATTTTCAAAACTAATTGAAAGTACCAACCTAGAACAGTTTTTGATGGCATATCTTTTTCTGAACTTATGTATTGCCCTAATATATTTTTGAAATCCTTTAAACTAATATAAACAGATTCATCTATTATTTCTATTTCGTTAATAGACATATCAAAGAAGAAATTTCTAAATAAATCTTGTTCGTTCCCAGGAACAATCACTGTGTAATTAAAATCCTGATAAAATTTTTTTATTTTTTCATAATTTCTTGGAATATATTTTGATTTATCGAATTTTGTTACTGAAAAAAATTGCATATGCCATATTTTTTGGGCTATTTCAGTATTATAAAAATTCTTTCCTTTTTTTAAAGGAAAATTTACTTATTCTTACTTTAAATACTAATAAGTTCTTTAGTGATATATTAAATTTTCATTCGCTTAACTTATTTGGCACTTAATTATATATTTTTTGGAAGCTATAATATTTATAAGGATATAATAAAAGATGAATTTAGACGAAAAATTTTCGATAGCTTTAGATGATATTAAAGAGAAAGGATGGGGCTTTCTAAATGAATATTCAACAAATGAGAATTGCGATCGGATAAAAGAAACACTTGATTATCCAAGATTGCCTATTAACTTAAATCAACCATATCCAACCTATCAAGGTGGAACAAAATTTAATAATAATGTTCTTACAGTTTCTAAAGAAGCTTTTGAGGTGGTAACTAATAATCAATTAATTGAACTTTCTTCTAGGTTTGTAAATGGAGACGTAATTTTAAAATGTATTAGAACTTATAGTATTGCAAAAAAATACCCTTTATTTGAATGGCATGCTGATAATGTAAATCCTATTACTTTTGAGGCTGATGAATCAATTGGTTTAAATTGCATACTTTATCTGGAGGATGATGAAGAAGGAACTTTTTGGGTCGCAGAAAATATATTTCATGACAAACAAAAAAAATTCGCTTCACCTTCTAAAGATGAAATAGATGAATGGGATTCTGCAAACAAAATTAAAAAAATAATTGCAAAAAAAGGTGATATGGTTTTATTTAATCAAAGTATTTATCATCGTCATATTGCAAAAAATATGAATAAATTAGATGCTTTATGGTTTCAAATTAGTGATGTTAAAAATGCTACAAACGAAAGAATACTTATAGATGCTTCCTTTATACCTTTAGATAAAGATATATTGCGTTTTTTAGGATCTGGCAAAAGCAATATAGGTTTCAGTAATCCAAGTACAAAGATACATAATCTCACTGCAAAAAGTTTAATAAAAATCGGGTTAACCTGTTTGATATTTGTTCCATTTTCTTTGTCCTATTCAATAGGGAAAAAAATAGACAAGTTGCTTTATTTTAACTTTGGAATTAATCTAACTGGAACAAGGACTTTTTTCAAAAAGAAAATAAAAGATATAATTAAAAAATAAATATAGAAAAATAAGAGCAAATTGACTTTATTTAATATTTTTGTATTTGATTTATATTTTAATTAATCAGATAATACTTTTACACTATAGGTTAATTATCTAGTATATATCTGAATATATTACCTTTATAAATAATAAGTATATTATCGTTTGTAAACTCTCCAATACCATTAAGAATATGATTAAAATTTTTATGTTTGAAACAAGCAATTCTTGGTTTATTTTTATACATTCCACCGTTGCCATAAATAAAGAATGTTTGATTTTTAGTTTTTAGTTTTTTCTCAAAAAGTTTTTTATTAAACAATTTGAGATTTATACCTCCATAAGAACTTAGATCATTAATCAATACATGATGTCTTAGAAA
>MDTB01099668.1_pt1 | contig 11330 bp, 11 predicted proteins | sample 811161 | NCBI WGS metagenome assembly MDTB01 (sample SAMN05326650, study PRJNA326480) | marine metagenome | isolation source: seawater | place: Mediterranean Sea | collected 2009
CTAGACCCCACAAGATATTCTTGTGCTAACTGGGCACCCACCACGCTAATTATCCAAGTAGGGCAAAAGTTCGCCAGAGTTCTTCCTCCTTGAGCATTCGTTGAAACCTATCTCGTGAATTATATTAGACAATAGTGTCTAATATAAAAAGATTAAATGTTTCTATAAAGAGGTTTTTACGCTTAACTTTTTATTTGCTTCCATCCATCAGATATAGTGGTTATTATCGAATGAACTTCATTAAGGCTTTGTTCATTCTTTTCTGTCAAATAGTTTTGAAGTGTTCGCACGCAATAGTCATAGAGTTCAATAAGATTTGCTGCCAAATCGCCCCCTTTTTCGAAATCTAGGCTCGTTGAAAGAATGGTTAATGAATTTATGCATTTACCATATGCGATAAAATCGGTCTTAGGATGGTTTGCTATCATCTTATCGATATTCTCTAATATAGTGTCGAATACTCTCTCCACTCTTCCATGAGGGGTTTCTATACCCTTGATGTACTGGTTGTCTGATGATTTGTACGATTGTTGTATGTTTGCCAAGCTCATTTTGTGCTCCTCTTGATATAGCCATATAAGTAAACGTCGTAGAAATAATTTGTTTAGAAGTTTTAAAAGCTTATTTTTTACAAATTTTATTGTGAAGAATTAGGCATAATAATTGCTTTTTATGTCTCTAATATCGGAATAGAGTATAATACTAAATAATAAATTAGTTTGGAACTAGAGATGTTTGACAAAAAAAGTGTATTGGTCACAGGTGGGACAGGTTCTTTTGGTCAGGCGTTTGTGACATCAATTCTTAAAACTTACAACCCAAAGAAGGTCATTGTCTTTTCTCGTGATGAAATGAAGCAGTGGGAGATGTCAAAAAAATTTGTGGGACAGAATAATTTGAGGTTCTTTATTGGAGATGTAAGAGATAAGTCAAGATTGAATAGGGCATTAACAGATGTAGATTATGTTATTCACGCAGCAGCAACAAAGATTGTACCTATCGCCGAATATAATCCTTTCGAATGCATTAAGACCAATGTTTTCGGAGCGATGAATGTTATAGATGCTGCAATTGACCAGAATGTCTCAAAAGTAATAGCCTTATCGACTGATAAAGCATCAAGTCCAATTAATTTATATGGGGCAACTAAGCTTTGTTCAGATAAGCTTTTTACAGCATCAAACGCGTATGCGGGCGAACATGGGACCCGTTTTTCGGTAGTACGTTATGGTAACGTGGTTGGGTCGAGAGGCTCAGTTATACCCTTCTTTAAAGAGCTAGCAAAAACCGGAGTTTTACCAATCACTGATTTCAGAATGACAAGATTTTTTATCACTCTTCCACAAGCCGTAGATATGGTTATTCATTCGTTTAAAGAGATGAAGGGGTCCGAAATCTTTGTAAAGCAAATTCCTTCTGTCAAGATAGTAGATATTGCTAAAGCATTAGGACCAAATTGTAGGCTGGAGGAAATTGGATTGCGTCCAGGAGAAAAGCTACACGAACAACTTATAAGTGAAGAAGAATCTTCGTATACGTATAAATTCCAAGGTTATTTTAAAATTCTATCTCCTCTAAATAGTTGGTGTGAAACTAAGGGAAGGATTAGCGATGGAGAGAAAGTTGACGAAGGTTTTATTTATAAGAGTAATACAAACTCTTCATGGTTAAATGAGACAAATATTAAAGGTTGGCTAGAAAAAGTTGGATATTAACAGAAAAGTTCTGGAGTACTATTCAACGCAGTCAATCAGTGAGCAGGATATAAAAAGTGTTATTGACTGTCTCAACTCCAGTTGGTTATCTCAGGGTCCTAAAATTAAAGAATTTGAAAAAAAATTAGGTACTTTATGCAATAATAATAATGTAATTTCTACCAATAGTGCTACCTCGGCCCTACATTTAGCCTACAAGATTGTGGGAGTAAAAAAAGGTAGTATCGTTTGGACAACGCCGATTACATTTACAGCCACTTTAAACGCAGCCATCCAAGAAGGAGCATGTGTTGATTTCGTAGATATTGATCCAAAAACATTAAATTTATGCCCTAACTTACTAGAGGAAAAACTCAAAAAGGTAAAAGATAAGAGAGATTTACCGGACATCGTTACAACAGTTCACTTTGCTGGTAATCCCTGTGAGTTGAACAAGATTCATAAGTTGTCAATAGAATTCGGGTTTAAAATAATTGAAGACGCTTCCCATGCCCTAGGCGCATATTATGATGGAAACCCGATCGGACAAAATAAATATAGTGATGCTTCTGTGTTCAGTTTCCATCCCGTCAAAATGATTACGACTGGTGAAGGTGGGGCATTATTGTTAAATAATGGTGTTGATCAAGAACTTGCTGAGTTATTAAGATCTCATGGAATCAATAGAAATAGGGTTTATCAGGAGGGAGAAAAGATTTCGCCCTGGTATTATGAGCAAGAGGTTTTAGGCTTCAACTATAGGTTATCAGCACTCCAAGCAGCATTAGGAATTAGCCAGTTAGATTACTTAGCAAACTTTATTAAAACTCGAAGACAACTTGCTCAACTCTATAAAAAAACACTCAAAGGCTTACCTCTTAAGTTTCAAGTTTCAAAACCTGAATCTCTCTCAAGCTATCATTTATTTACAATTGAAATTCTAGATAATAAATTCTTAAGAGATAATCTTTTCAAATTTCTAAAAGAGAATAAGGTAGGTTGCCAAGTTCATTATATTCCGCTCTATAGGCACCATTTTTATAAGAAAATGGGATTTTCATATTCAAAGTTTCCAAATGCGGAAAGATATTTTAATAATTGTTTAAGTATTCCATTGCATCAAAGCTTATCTAAAACAGATGTTCTTTTTGTTGTGAGCTTAATAAAAAAATTCTTCAACCAAAAGATCTAGGATTGAATGATTTCTGTTTCAAACTCAGATTCATTATAGTTTAGAATAAGACTATTTTTCTCTCTTTTAAATCTTTTAAGTTTCTTTTTCTGAGTATGTTTATTGTAGCCTCCAGTCTTAAGAAGAGTATTCTTTTTAAGACCTAACTTAAGACTCTCGTTTAGCTCTTGTGCTCCATCTGCTATTAGGTTTCTTATTTTATCATCAGACAAGCTAGTCATATTTAAGCATAGATCTTGCCTCTCAGTGATAGAGTCTAGATACCTATTTTCGTCGGTGATATGATTATGATCAATCGCATATTTATACATTCCTGTCTCTGGTAAGGGAAGTAAATAGCCAATGCTTGGGTAGATGTTGGCTTTAAGACACATATCAAACGTTTCCTTTATTGATTTTTCTGTCTCAATTGGATATCCAAAAACAATGCTAATCATTGAGGTAATTCCTACTTCATCTAGTATTTTTACTTGATCAATAAAATATTGAGCGTGAATTCTTTTGTTCATCATCTCAAGTATTTTTTCGTTAGCTGACTCAAGAGAAAAACCTAAACTCATGCAACCAGCTTCCTTAAACTTCTTTGCCACTTCAATTCTTCTCTGGAAATGATTTTTTGGGTTGCCAAATAGGTCAACTCTTACAGCGGCACTCCAATAAAACTTTAAACCGGAGTCTATTATAGCGTCAGCGAATCTCTCGGCCTGTGGTAGTGATGCAAAACTAAGGTCATCCCAGAAACTAATATAATTACAACCATACATTTCTATATTTCTCTTTATCTCTGCTATAATGTGGTTTGGACTTCTGTAACGGTAGGGATCGTTCCAAAAAACAAAGTGACAAAATGTACACCTGAAAGCGCAGCCTCTTGCTGTTACAACCGGCATCACTCTTACTTTTTTATCGTCAAGAGCTTTGGCTGCTGCATATGACTTTTCGAAATATTTCTCAGTTTTAAAAAACTCCCAATTTATCATAGGAAAATCATCAAGTTTTTTCATACTTTTTCTTTTTGGATTGATTTTGATCTTGCCTGTTTTGTCTTTGAAAGCAATTCCATGCAGATCAGACCAATCTTCATTTTTTAACAACCTCATTATCAACTCATATGAAGTTACTTCTCCTTCGCCTATAATTGCAAAATCTGAATCTGAATTCTTAAGGAATAATTCTGGTATGCTCCCAGAAACAGAATTTCCAATAATTATTTTTGATTTTCTATTGAAGTGTCTAACTTTTTTACAAAGCCATTTCATCCATTTGTAATGGGTTACTATGCTTCCTGATAGGATAACGTCATACCTATTCTTTTCCAAGAAGGATTCAATTTCTGAATCCTCAATATCGTCGATGTCTATATCAAAAAAATCAAAATCTATTTGTCGTTCATCTAGAAAAGTCATTACAGATGCTATGCCTACGGGTAAAAATTTAGTATCCGAGTGAAGCCGTAAACTTGGATTTATAAATAAAATCTTTTTCAAAAAAATCTCCTAACAAAAGGACAGCTGCATGATATATGCCAATGTAAACGAAAATTGCAAAAATGAAAGAAAAGTTGAGTTAGTGGACATATAATTACTTAGGTATTGTATAGTATTAGCAAGACAGTTGAGCTACTATAAAACGAAGAAAATAGAAGCTATAAAAAAGAGATGGGTCAGATTGGATGTCATAGAAAAATAAAGCCGTCTATTCACAATAGCGGCATTAAAGGTGTCAATTAATGTTTGAACAAAAGATAAATCTAGATGGTTTTATTTTAAGCAATACGTCGTCTCCATATCTAGTGGCAGAGATGTCGGGTAATCATAACAAGAGCATAAGAAGAGCAAAATCATTAATTGAAGCAGCAAAAAAAGCCAATGCTAATGCGGTTAAAATTCAAACTTACACAGCAGATACATTGACCATTGATAGCGAAAGGCCCGAGTTTAAAATAGGAGATGGTTTATGGAAAGGTTATACCTTACATGAACTTTACTCTTCTGCTTGTACTCCTTGGAACTGGCATGAGGAATTGTATGCTCATGCTAGAAAAATTGGTATTACAATATTTTCTTCTCCCTTTGACAGATTAGCGGTAGATCTATTGGAAAAGCTACAAACTCCATTTTACAAAATTGCATCTCCAGAGATTATTGATTTAGACTTAGTTGATTATGTAGCAAGTAAAAGTAAGCCAATCATAATTTCTACTGGAATGGCCTCGGCCATTGAAATAAAAGAGGCCTTGGATACTTGTGTAGATGCGGGTAATAGAAATATAATTTTATTACATTGCGTAAGTTCATATCCAACACAGTTAGAGAATACTAGTCTTGGAAATATATTTGCTTTAAAAAAAAAATTCAAAACTTTAGTTGGGCTTTCCGATCATTCTTTGGGTATAAATGTGCCCGAAATTGCATTAGCCTGTGGAGCAAGCCTAATTGAAAAGCATTTCACTTTGTCACGGGTCGAAGGAGGAGTAGATTCTCAATTTTCGCTTGAGGAAGGTGAACTTACTTCCTTACGCATAGGGTTGGACCAAGTGCATAGTTCACTATCAACTGTCGAATTTGGCCCAAAAACTAATGAGGCCACAAGTTTCAAACTAAGACGTTCAATTTATCTGATTAGAGATAAGAAAAAAGGAGAAGTTGTTTATAAGGAGGACTTGCAGTCTATCCGTCCATCTAACGGCCTTAAACCTAAATACCTAAAAGAGGTAATTGGCAAAAAAGCAAAGCGAGACCTAAAAGCAGGAGTCCCTCTTGATATAGAAATGGTTGAGAGGGAAGTTAAAGTAGATAAATGATTTTTCTTTAAAAAATTTTGTGATAGGAATATTGGAATAGTTCAGATCCGAGATCCTCTAGGGCTTTGCAAACCTCTCTATTTTTAGGAGATACGTTTATAAAATAACCTCCTCTTCTTTTGGAGGGTTGAGCAGGCAAAGGCAAAAGGCGAGCTTTTAGAAGTTTCAAGCAATCCGGAAGATAAAGAATATTGTTACCCTCAATGTCAAGACCAATTGAGTTATCATATTGAACATAAATTGAACCGATAACCTTAGCCGCATTACTAGCCAGAAACCAACAACGATAAGGGTTATTAAATACAAATTCTCTATGTTCCTCAAATGTTGGGTTTTCATTGTGACTAATCGAATACGTACGACTTTTTAGAAGTTCAAAAAGTATTTTAACCTGTTCTTCATTTGGTTCTATTTTTGTAAGCTCTAGTAAGGTAGTTTTTTTTTTCATATTATTCTTTTACCAATTAACTTTCCTGGAACTCCCTCAAATATTGATTGATCAGGTATATCTTTTATAACACTGGTGCCCAAGGATGTAATTACATGCTTACCTATTTTTATACCGGTGGCTATTGACGATCCTATACCAATAATGGAAAAAGAACCAATCTCAACAAAACCTCCAGTTGCAGAATTGGGGGCCAAATGCACTCCGTCACCAATAGTACTATCATGAGCGATTGTGGTGTTATTATCGATAATACATGAACTTCCAATAACACAATTTGTTTCTATCACTGAGCCTGCTTTTATAAACGAACCTTTGCCTATTTTCGCTGATGGAGAAACGAATGCGTTTGTGTGCACTATTGTTTCGATATTAAAACCAAGAGCATCCAGATAGTTTTGTGTTTTTATTCGAATTTGTGAATTTGCTATTGCCACAAATGCACTCTTCACTCCAATTGTCCGTAAATATTCCAACTGATGTCGTCCAAATAGAGGTTTCCCTTTGGCTACCGGCCCCAAATCTTTATTATCATCGACAAAACAAACCACCTCAAAACTATTAATTATCTCAAGAGCCTCTTTAACTGTGTTCCCTCCAGCTCCAGCTCCAAAAATCAAAATTGGATTTTTCTCAGTTTGGATTTTCAAAACTTCTTGATTAGCAAAAGAGCCGTTTTCATTTGCTTTTGCATATAAATCTACGTCAGCGGCTTTTATCAGATTGCCGCCGAGAGAGTTAATTTTTTGAATATCGATATTCAGTTCCGCCGCTCTCTTCAATGCCTTTTTTGTGGCAATAAAAGTAGAGGGTCTTTTTTTTTCTCTATTAGCCTTCTCATAATTTTTCCCGATTTTTAATAAATTATCTTTATCCTCTCCAATAATGGCGATTACTGAATTATTTTTTACTTCTGATCCAGCTTTTTCAAAATGGTAGATAAAGCCTGACTCTTCTGACTCTATTTCTGTGACCGTTTTTGACGTCTCTATTTCAGCGATTAAATCATTTTTTCTCACGGGCATAAGGTGGCTTACTTTCCAAGCTTTTAGTGTAGCGGCATCTTCATTAACTCCTAACTGAGGAACTATTACCTTAAAAAAATCATCCATTATAAAAAATTCTAAATTTATATCATTTCGTAAATTGCAGTTTCGATGTCTTTTGCGCTTGGAAGAGTTGCAGCTTCCAGTAATGGGCTACTTGGGATGGGATGTTGCTTTGCCCCAATGCGCTGAACAGGCTTTTTTAGATTATCGAAGATAGTCTCAGATATTCGACAAGAAATCTCAGTTCCCCATCCCCAGTTTCTTACTCCTTCCTCAATAATGAGCACTAAACCGGTCTCACGGGCATGCGCTAGGCTTTCTTTGCTAGGACCAGAATTTAGAGAGGTTGGGATAAAAATCCCGACGGTTATTTCTTCCTCCAAGTAGACTTTTTCAGCAACAGAAATAGCTAGGTTAGCTACTTCTCCATATGCTATGATGGTAATATCAGCCGTTTCTTGTGGGTCAAAGGTTAAAAATTGTTCATCCCATCCGTTTTCATTGATAACTGTTTTAACCAAGGGGTTTAAAGCGAAACCTTCAACATTTTTTGGGTAAATCAATCGTGAATATAGAATTTTATGCTCTATAAAAATTACTGGTCTCCCAAGATATACGGACTTTTCTAACAATCCGCCAGGATCCGAAAACAAATTAGGACAAACAATTTCCAATCCTGGAATCGAAAGCAGAAGAGACTCTAGTGATTGGGAGTGTGTCGGTCCGTAACCCCTATATCCACCCATAGGAACTCTAACCACCATAGCTATTCTTACCTCTTCATTATACATCCAATTAAATTTGGCAGCACTATTTACAAGCTGGTCAATAGCAAGAGTAATGAAATCACCAAACATTATTTCTCCAATAGGCTTAAATCCAGACATACCTAGCCCTATACAAACACCGACCAGTCCAGCTTCTGATATGGGTGTTGTCAGGACTCTTTCAGGAAATGCTGTACTTAATCCTTTAGTCACTTTAAAAGCACCTCCGTAGGGATCTAAAATGTCCTCCCCTAAAACAACTACTTTATTGTCAGTCTGCATTACATCGTGTAGGCCTCTATTTAAGGATTCAAGATAACGCATTAAATACTTTTCTGATTTGCTGGAGGGGACTTTAGGGCAAAACTTTCTGCTTTACTAAGTTGTAAAGTTACTTTTTTCTCTATTTTAAATTTTGTATCGTCAGTTAACATTGGATCTAGATAATTAAGTGGATCAAATTTTTCTTTTAACTCATTTAATTTCGTTTCATCTCTATGATCATCTCCTTTTGAGTGAGCATTGAACCGATATGTTTCTACTATTTCAACGTGAGGAGCGCAAGACTTCCTTATTTTTTTTATTAATGAATTAAAGTGAGGGCCCAAGGTATTTATATCGCTTGACTTTATATTATTGGTCGACAAGTTAAAGGCTTTTGGACGGTGTATTAAATGACCAGCAGTGTTAAGAGCTTTTGGTGTCGTTTGGGCGTAGCCATTGTCTTCAACTATTATAAGGAGTGGCACCGACCATATTGAAGCCATGTTTATAGCTTCATAAACAACACCCTCGCCCCAAGTGCCATCTCCTATAAAGGCGAATACAATCCCAGGTTTTTTATCCATTTTTTTTGCTAGAGCCATTCCAACGCAAATCGGCATATATGATCCCTGAACACCGTTTGAAAAAAAATTTTTATAATGGATGTGTTGACTTCCGCCACGACCTCCGCACACACCATCGGATTTGCCCATTATTTCTGCTAAAAGTATATCTGGTGGGAAGCCGCATGCTAAATAGTGGCCATGACATCTATGGCTTGAAAAAACAATGTCTTCTGGGAGCATATTTTCCAAAACAGAGACTGCTACAGCTTCTTGTCCCACGTAAGTATGGGTTGTACCTACCAAAAAACCACTGCTAAATAACTCAAGAAGCCGGCTCTCGAACTTTCGGATCAGCAATATTTTATAATACGCATTTTCAGCATATTTTTTATGTTTTTCAAGCATATATGGTTACTATAAAATTCACTGACTTTTTTCAATATGGCATGTATTATTGTATCAATCAAATTTAATACATATCATCCGGCTCCAGTTTAAAAAGTAAAGCTTCTTTTCAACTGAGAAATAGGGTAAAAAATAAGAGTTTGATATCAAAAAAAATAACAGTCTTATCATGATTTACGACTCAAATGATCTGAAAAGATATTTAAGAGAGCTATCGTCAAAAAAGGTTGAGTATCGGCCTGGAGTTTTCTGGTTAAACGCGATCGAGGAAATAACAAAATCTTTCGCTCTAAAAGGATTGAGTGGCTTTAGAGAAGATAAGACAAATCTAAATTTTTTTGTTCCAACATATGGTTATCCCGGGAATGGCTTTTCTCAAAAAGAAATAGACATACTTATACATTCTTTGGGAAGTGACTTAGGGCTGAAAAAATTGGAATATATTAGGAAAACCTTCGATGGAAGTCTTCACGCTTTGGCCGACTTCAGAACTTTTCAGGCAAGCAGTGTAGACAGCAACCATTTGGATTTCTCCAAATTTTCTGAGAGCACTACAGGATCTCCTAAAGAGCATTTTAAGTTTGAGGGAAACGCTTACAGTCGGTCCTCCCTTAATTATTTGTTAGGACTTTCCTTCCTCAGAAAAATCTACCCTGACTTTCTTCCAAAAACAATTTTAGAAATAGGAGGAGGCTTTGGAACATTAGCAGAAATTTTTGGAAAATGTTGTTCATATAAATTTAGGTATATAGGAGTGGATTTACCCCCAATGTTTATAATAGCAGACTCATACCTAAGGGCATGTTTTAAAGACAATGGGCTTTTTTTTGATTACAAATCAAACGAGGAAAATAAACGTATTCACATTGAAGATTTGTGCAGATTTTCCTTCCTGCCAAACTGGAGAATAGAGGATTTAGAGGGTGAAATTGATCTTTTTGTAAACTTTATATCTTTTCAGGAAATGGAGCCTGTAATTGTGAAAAACTACGTAGAGAAAATTCAAAAATTAAAGCCACGGCTCATTCTTTTGCGAAACTTACGTGAAGGAAAGCAAAAAAGTAAAAAAGGGAGTTTGGGAGTGGAAGAACCCATAAAAAGTAAAGAATATATAAATTATTTCGAGAAATATAGGTTTGTTGCTTCAAATATATCTCCATTCGGCTATAGAACCATCGATGGGTTTAACTCTGAATTACTTATTTTAGAAAAGAAATGATAAACTTAGCGCTTATTCCTGCCCGAGGAGGCTCAAAGCGGATAAAAGGAAAAAATATAAAACTTTTTCATGGGAAGCCGATAATCGCTTGGACAATAGAAATGGCCAAAAAATGCAATATTTTTGATAAAATTGTTGTATCAACTGATAGTGAGGAAATAGAGGCTGTAAGCAGAAAATTTGGGGCAGAAGTTCCTTTCTTAAGGCCTAAGGAATTTGCAGATGATGAGACATCTGTTATTGAGGTCATGAAACATGCTTTGAGGTTTTATGAAAAAAAAAAAATACCCGTTGTGAATGCAGCACTTTTATATCCGACCTCTCCGTTTACGCGGGAAAAAGATATTAAAGCTGCTTTTCGTATAATTACAGAAAATGACTTCGTTGCCTCTGTATCTGAGTTTCCTTATCCCATTGATAGAGCGCTTAGAATGGAGTATTCCTCAAACAATTTAACCATGATTGATAAAAAAAATTTCTTTAAGCGGAGCCAAGATTTAGAAAATTTTTATCACGACGCAGCACAGTTCATTGTAGGGAAAAAAAGTGCCTGGTTAGACAAAATTCCATTCTTAAATAGTGTAACAGCACCGATATTTATACCACGGTGGCGGATGCAAGATATAGATTTTGAAGCTGATTGGGTTGAAGCAGAGCTGAAGTTTTCAATTCTAAAAAAATTATAGATATTTAAATATTTATTCACTAAAATTCTACTTTTAATCATTCTGGCACCATTATTGCGAGTGATTAAACAATTGTTATTTTTGGTCGTTGAATAACTTACTAGGTTAAGGGAAAAGATATGGCGGTAGATTATTTAAGTGCTATCAATAAGCAAGGGTCGGGTTTAAATCTAACACAAATAGTAGACAGCTTGGTTCAAGCTGAACAGGTTCCTGCCGAGAGCCGAATCCAAAAAA
>MDTB01089722.1_pt1 | contig 11329 bp, 10 predicted proteins | sample 811161 | NCBI WGS metagenome assembly MDTB01 (sample SAMN05326650, study PRJNA326480) | marine metagenome | isolation source: seawater | place: Mediterranean Sea | collected 2009
ATGGGGGTATTAATTGATCTAATCCCACCCTTCATACCTCTATAAAAAATATTTACACCAATTCTTTTTTTTTTTAACATTTGGTCAGACAAAAGCCTTATTAATTCAAGTTTTTTTAATTGTAATTTTAACTTTTCTGCAACTTCAGATGCTTTAAATTCGTCATCTTCATCTTCCGGTAATAACAATTTAGATTTTAAATAAGCTAGCCAAGTGGCCATAAGAAGAAACTCAGAGGCTAGTTCTAAATTTAATTTTTGAGTTTCAACTCTAATATAATTTAAAAATTCATCGGCTAGTTTTGTTATAGAAATTTTTGTTAAATCAACTTTTTGTGTTTTTGCTAAATCCAATAAAACTTCTAATGGACCAGAATAATTTGGTATGTTTATAGAAAGAGAATTTTTTTTTAATGATTCCATAATTTTGATTTTACCCTAAAAAATTGTAAAATTCTGATGTTTTTTTTCTTGTAAAATCATCTATTAAAGGCATTTCTTTAAGGAGCTTCAAAGATTCACTGTAATTGCCTGAGCAATACAAAACAAGATTACAACCAGCTTTTAAAGACTTTCTTGCATTTGTAATAATATCATGTTTTAACGATTTCATAGATATATCATCTGAAATAATAATACCTCTAAATTTTAAATATCCTCGAATAATTTTTTTTATTACTTTTTCTGAGTGAGTAGCTGGATATTTTGAGTCTATTTTTTGATATATTATATGTGCGGTCATTGCGAATCTTGAATTAATATTTAAAAAGCATTTAAAATCTTTTTTTTTTAATGATTTTAAGTTTTTTTTAACTATAGGTAGTCTATAATGACTATCTGAGCTAGCACATCCATGACCAGGTATATGCTTCATTATTGTGGAAATTTTATTATCATCGTAAGTTTTGATGCAAAATTTTCCTAAAAATCTAACGGTTTCAACTACTTTTGAATAACTTCTAGTGCCTATAACTTTGCTGGTGTTTGTGTCTAATAAATCAAGAACAGGAACTGTATTTACATTTATACCTAGATTTTTGAATACACTACACATAGATCTTATATAATTTTGATAAAGCATCAATCCTAACTTTTTATTCTTATTAACTACATCTGCAAAAAAACTTTGAGAGTAAACTTTGTTATCTAAAAAAGGTACTAATCTGCAGACCATTCCTCCCTCTTCATCTATCAATACTGGAAATTTGTTATCATTAGCAGCTTTTCTAATAGATTTAATTAAATTTTTAGTTTGAACAAAAGTTTTTATATTTCTTTTAAATAAAATAACACCCCACGGTTTTTGTTTTTTTATTAGCTTTCCCTCATTTGAAGTTAAATTAAAACCAGCAATACTTGTGATGACAGCTTTTCTATTCATTATCTTTGATAATATTCCAAAAATTTCTTTCTTTTTTCTTTTCTCTTTTATTTGTTTCAAAATTATACTCTATTATATTATCAGTATCACTTTTTAACATTTTTAAAGAATCTAAATTTTTTAACTGATTTTCACTAAACAAATCTCGGTTTAGAAATATCTTTTTTTTATTATCTATAGAGAAATATATTAAAAATATGTAATAAAAAAAAGATAACATAAATAAAAATATTAAAAAAAATAATGTATTTTTAATCATTACATTTTTTTAGGTAGAGAAACTCCTAATATTTTCATTCCATTTTCAATAGTAATACATAATAAATTTATTATTATTAAAGTTTTATCTTTTATTTTACCTTTTGAAATAAATAAATATTCATGATTTTTGTTTCCCATGCTCCAATAAGAATGGAACAAAGTAGCTAAATCATAAAGATAATATGAAATTCTATGTGGTTCTAATTTTTTGGAAGAAACCTCTATAACTTTTGGCCATTCAAAAATTTTTCTCAAAATCATTACTTCATACTTGTTAAAATTTAACGTAGTTTTATTTAACTGTATATTTCTTCTATTATTTAATTTAAGATTTCTGTACAATGAATTAATACGTGCATAACAGTATTGAACGTAAAAAACTGGATTATCTTTTGTTTTTTCCAAAACTTTATCAAAATCAAAATCTATCTCAACATCGTTGCTGCGATTTAACATCATGAATCGTATAAAGTCTTTATCCACTTCCTTTAACAAATCATTTGCTGAAATAAAATCACCAGCTCTCTTTGACATTTTGAACGGTTTTCCATTTTTGAATAATTTTACTAGCTGGCAAACTTTACATTCAAGTAAAATTTTTTCATTAGACAAAGCTTTGACAGCTGAAGTAATTCTTTTTGTGTAACCAGTATGATCAGCGCCCAAAATATTTATTAAATGATTAAAGTTTCTCTTAATTTTGTCATAATGATAAGCAACATCATTAGCAAAGTAAGTCCATTTTCCATCATTTTTTTGTAAAGCTCTGTCTGTATCATCTCCAAATAGGGATGATTTGAATATTAATCTTTTAGTTTTTTTCCAATTTACTTGCTCTTCTCCTTTCGGTGGTTGTAAAAATCCTTTTTCTACATAATTTTTTAATTGCAAAAGTTTTACAGATTTATTAACCAGATCTTTTTTAATCAGCTCTTTTTCAGAAAAAAACTTATCATGTTTTATGCCTAGTTTTTTAAGGTCTGACTTAATCATGTTCATTGAAATATTAAGAGACTCTTTTTGAATGAAATTAATTACATTTTTAAAAGAATTTAACTTAATATTTGGTTTTTTCTTTAAAATTTTTTTTGCAATTTCTATAATGTATGATCCGGGGTATAAATTATTTTTTGCAGGAAATTTTTCTTTTAATTTAATTTCTTTAATTCTTAAAAAAACTGATTCTGTAAAATTATCTATTTGCGACCCAACATCATTTATATAATATTCTTTTACTACTTTGTTTCCATTAAACTTAAGTAAATTCGATAAAACATCACCAAAAATTGCACCACGACAATGACCAATATGCATGGGTCCAGTGGGATTAGCTGAGACAAACTCAACGTTGTACTTCTGATTTTGCTTTTTGGAACCGTATTTTTTGTCTAACAAAAAAATATTTGTAATTATTTTTTTTATTATTTTTTCATTTAAATTTATATTTAAAAATCCAGGTCCAGCAATTTCAATTTTTTCAAAGTCACCCATCTCTTTTTTTAATATATCTTTTAAAGTGATAGCTAGTTCTCTTGGATTTTGTCCTATATTTTTTGCCAAAACTAAGGAAATATTGCAAGATAAATCGCAGTTGAATTGAGCAGGAGGACTTTCGACAACAAAATTTTTTATTTGAGCTATGTTTGTTATCTTAAGATATTTATTATTTTTGGTTATAATTTTTGAAATTAATTCATGATAATAATTAAAAATATTCATTTAATTGATTTATATAAGTTAATAGCATATCTGTCAGTCATCCCTGCTATAAAATCGCTAACTAATCTTTCTACATTTATATCTTTTTTAAAATGAATTTTATTTATAAATTTCTTAGGTCTTCTTTTTATAGACTTAAATAAAGTTTCTATCATTTTCTTGCCTTCGTTTGTTTTTTTAAGGACTCCTAGACTATAATACATGTTATCTTTTAAAAATTCTTTAATTGATATATCGAACATATTCATTTTTTTAGAAAAACAAACTAATTGTCGTTTTGCTTTGTGTATATCTTTAAGGTTTTTGTAATTTCCATTTTTAATATTTTTTGATGTATTGTTTGCAACATCTTTTACCATTTCATTAATTATGTCTCTTATAATTTGCCTTGAAACTAAATCACTATTCACTTTTTTATAAAATTTTTGATGTTTTCTTATAATTTCGTTTAAAATTGGAATACCTTTTAGGTCCTGAATTGTAAATAATTTTGACTTTAACCCATCTTCAAGATCGTGGCTGTTATAAGCTATATCATCTGAAATAGAAGATATTTGGGCTTCAAGACTTGGTTCTAAAGAAAAATTAATCTTTTTTTTAAAAAAGTTTTTACCTAAAATTTTATCATAATCTGAAAGGTCAAAAACTGGGCCATTGTGTTTGATAAGTCCGTCAAGAGTTTCGATTGATAAATTTAAGCCGTTAAAATTATAATATTTTTTTTCTAGCAATGTCACAATTCTGATTGTTTGTATATTGTGATTAAAACCACCATGCGTTTCCATACATTCATTCAAGGTCTCTTCTCCAGCGTGACCAAATGGTGTGTGACCTAAATCATGTGCTAAACATATTGTTTCACATAAATCTTCATTTAAATTAAAAAATTTTGCAATAGTTCTTGCTATTTGTGAAACTTCAAGGGAATGAGTTATCCTTGTTCTAAAATGATCTCCTGAAGTGTTAACAAAAACCTGTGTTTTGTGCTTTAATCTTCTAAATGCTGTTGAATGAATTATTCTATCTCTGTCTCTTTGATAAGGCGATCTAAAAAAACTGTTTTTTTCCTTATATATTCTACCTGAAGATTTTAACGAAACAGCTAATTTGGAATATTCTTTTTTTTGCATATAATGAGCTAGAAGGATATAATACATCATTTTTAAAATATGACTAACAAAATAGAATTTACTAAATCAGCAATAAATGAAATTGAAAGAATTACAGCTATTAAAGGTTCAATTAACTATTTTAGAATCACCGTTAAAGGAGGTGGCTGTTCAGGATTTAAATACGATTTTTCATTTGACGATAAAGTGAAAAAGAATGACAAAGTTTTTAATAAAGCAATTATAGATGAGGTTTCGCTTAAAATTATTGAAGGATCAATAATTGACTTTAAAAAGGAACTTATTGGAAATTCCTTTATAATAAATAATCCTAAAGCTAACTCTTCTTGTGGATGTGGCTTATCCTTTTCCGTCTAATAAATGATAATTTCCTCATGGAATGTTAATTCGGTTAGAGCAAGAATAAATAATATTTTAGAATACTTAAAAAAAGACTCTCCTGATATTTTATTGCTGCAAGAAATTAAAACAGAAGATAAAAATTTTCCATTAAATGAGTTCAAAAAAATTAATTACAATTCATATATTTTCGGACAAAAATCTTACAATGGTGTAGCTATTTTATCCAAAAAAGAAATAAAAGACATTAATACTAATTTTTTTAAAGATGAAAAAAAACATTCTAGAATAATATCAGGAATTGTAACGATGAAAAATTATAAATTTCTTTTAATAAATATCTATGCACCTAATGGAAATCCTATTGGGACCGATAAGTATGAATATAAATTAAAATGGTTTGATTTTTTTAATAATAAGATTAATTTACATCTTAAAAAAAACTCTAATATTATTGTTGGAGGTGATTTTAACATAATCCCAGAAAAAATTGATGTCTATGATTTTAAAAGATATGAAAATGACGCTCTTTTCAAGTTAGAAGTTAGAAAAAAATTTTATGAATTAATTAACTTAGGATTTTCTGATATTTATAGATATTTAAAAAAAAACAAACAAGAGTATACATTTTGGGATTATATGGCTGGAGCTTGGCAAAAAAACTATGGGATGCGAATAGATCACTTTCTGGTTTCTAACAATATTTTAGACAAAGTTAAAAGTGTGAATATTAACAAAATACCAAGATCAAAAACTAAGCCATCTGATCACACCCCAATTGAAATTGAAATTATTTAATTCTACCGTAAATATCTTTATATCTAACAATGTCGGACTCTTTAAGAACCTCTCCTATTTGGGCCTCCATAATTTTTACTGGCTTGCTGTATAAATTTTCAATTCTATGTATGGCTTGAATCGGAACAAATATAGAGTCATTTTCTTTTTTAAAAAACTTTTTTTTATTTATTGTAATTTTTGGCTTACCCTGGGTTACCATCCAATGTTCTGACCTGAAATAATGTTTTTGTAAGCTTATTGAAGATTTTGAATTAATAGTTAATTCTTTAATTAAAAAATTTTTACCTTTAAAAAGATTCACATATTTGCCCCAAGGTCTAAAATAAGTATTCTTTTTTTTTGAAAGTTTTAATTTATTTTTATAAAAAACTTTTAATATTTCATTCCAATTTCCTAAATCTGACCACGATATATCAAGTTTGATTGCGTTAATATGCTTGTATTTTTCTAAAATTGAGTAATCAAAAGATTTTTCTTTAATATTACCAAATATCTTTTTATTTAAAGAAAAAACAGGACCTGTAATATTTTTTTTACCAAATTCAAAGGAGTCAAAGGTCCATTTAAGTGTTTTAAAATCATGTTTATTGAAGCTATTTAGTAATGCGTTTTGTTTTGCAAAAATAATTCCTGAGTTCCAATATCCTTTTTGTTTAATGATTCTTTTTGCTTTGGAAATATTAGGTTTTTCCAAAAATTTAGTAATTTTATTTACTGATGAATTTTTTTTTTTGTAAGAAAATATCCATATTGATCAGATGGTGTTTTCGGTTTTATTCCAAAAAGAAAAATTTCAAAATCATTAAGATATTTTGCGTTTTTTTTTAAACTTGTATTAAATCTTTTAACATCTTCAATTAGATGATCTGATGGAAAAACAATCATAGGATTCTCATTGGGTAAAGGCAGGCAAGCTACTGTAGCAATAGCTGCATTTGTGTTTTTTTTAGCTGGTTCTAGTACAATGTACCATTTTTTAAATTTGAGTTTTAAAAGGAATTTTTTAACTAAATTTAGATATTTTTTGTTTGTTATTATAATTGGAGCCGTATACGATTTATCCTTTAATCTTAATAAAGTCTTCTCAAACAAAGTCCATCCACCAAAATCGATAAACTGTTTTGGTTGTTTGGTTTTTGAATAAGGCCATAAACGAGTACCCTCACCTCCACATAGAATAACTGGATTAATCTTCATTTAAATGTCTGCGTAGCATTTAACTTCATTTTTTCCACCAGGATGTGTAGAAGCTCCACGATATGCAGGACCTACAGTTTGCGCATACTTCCAAAGAGTTCCGTTTCCGAAATTTATTTTTTTTGGCTTCCATTTCTTTTTTCTCTTTTTTAATTCTTTGTTTGTTAAATCGACATTTATTGTTCCTTTTTTTGCATCAATATGAATAACATCACCATTTTTTAATAAAGCGATGGGACCACCTATTGAGGCCTCCGGACCAACGTGACCAACACAAAATCCTCGAGTTGCACCAGAAAATCTTCCATCGGTAATTAAAGCAACTTTTTCTCCTTTTCCTTGCCCGTAAATTGCTCCTGTAGTTTGCAACATCTCTCTCATGCCTGGTCCTCCTTTGGGACCTTCATATCTTATAACTATAATATCTCCGTCTTTGTATTTTTTTTTAAGTACAGCCTTGTATGCAGATTCTTCAGTATCAAAACATCTTGCTTTTCCAGTAAATTTAAGTTTCTTTAATCCTGCAACTTTTACAATTGCACCGTCTGGTGCAAGATTTCCTTTAAGACCAATAACTCCTCCGTCGGATGATAAAGGGTTGTTGTGCTTTCTCATTACTTTTTGTTTCTCATTAAATTTAACTTTTTTTAAATTTTCTTTCATAGTAAATCCAGTAACTGTTAAACAATTACCATGAATGTAACCACCATCCATTAAAGTTTTTAACAACATTGGAACACCACCGGCTTTCCACATGTCTTTTGCTACAAATTTACCTCCCGGTTTCAAGTCTGCTAGATAAGGAGTTTTTTTAAAAATCTTAGCCACATCCATTAAATCAAATTTTATACCTACTTCATTAGCAATAGCTGGTAAATGTAATGCTGCATTAGTTGACCCGCCTGTTGCTGCAACAATAGTAGCTGCGTTCTCTAGTGATTTCCTTGTAACAATATCCCTGGGTCTAATATTTTTTTTTAGCAAGTTCATTACCGCTTTTCCGCTCTGAAAAGCATACTTGTCTCTTTGCAGATACGGCGCTGGAGTTCCAGCTGAATAAGGAAGGGCTAATCCTATAGCTTCAGATACACAAGCCATTGTATTAGCTGTAAATTGTCCTCCACATGCACCTGCGCTGGGACAAGCTTTTAATTCTAGCTTTCTTAATGCATGTTCTGACATTTTGCCTGAAGAGTATTTCCCTACACCCTCAAAAACATCTACTACCGTTACATCTTTACCGTTAAATCTTCCTGGGAGAATAGAGCCTCCATAAATGAATACGCTTGGAACATTTAATCTAACCATTGCCATCATTAAACCTGGTAAGGATTTATCACATCCTGCTACACCAACTAATGCGTCGTAACAGTGACCTCTTACTGTTAACTCAGTTGAATCCGCAATAACGTCCCTTGAAACCAATGAAGACTTCATTCCTTCATGCCCCATTGCGATTCCATCTGTAACTGTAATCGTACAAAACTCTCTTGGGGTTCCGCCTGAATTCTTGACTCCTTTTTTTACAGATTGAGCCTGTCTCATTAAAGCAATGTTGCAAGGTGCGGCTTCATTCCAGGTAGAAACAACTCCCACAAAAGGTTTGGCAACATCTTTTTCTGTTAAATTCATAGCATAATAAAAAGACCTTTGAGGAGCTTTATCCGGTCCTAAAGAAGTATGTCTACTTGGTAATTTTTTTTTGTTAAACTTTTTCATTTAATGCTTTTGATAGTTAAAATAATTTTTTCCATATCATTTTTAAATTCATTATAGGTATTTTTTTCTTGTTCGACAATATGCTTTGGTGCCCTTTCTATAAAGCTTTTATTATCCAATTTATTAGAGATACTTTGTAATTCATTAGAAAGTTTGTTGCGTTTTTTTGTTAAATTATCTTTTATAACATTAAGGTCGATAGTTTTATCAAAATAAATCTTAAATATCTCCCCTGAAATAACTAAAGTAACTGAGTCAATATTAGAATCTTTAGTTAAAATTGAGTTTATTCTACCAAGTTTTTTTAACATAACTTCATTATTTATGAAAAGTTGCTTTTTCTTTTTACTCAAGTTTTGTAGAGAAATATCAATAAAAGACCCTGGGCTAACATTTAACTCATTTTTGAAAGACCTTATAGCAGAAATCACATCAATTACTTTTTTTACTTCATTTATTTCTTTGTCCCTATAAAATTTGCTCTGTTTAATCCAATTAGCATACATCAAATACTTATTTTTTTTATCACCAAGTTTGTTTATTTGCCATAATTCTTCAGTTATAAATGGAATAAATGGATGCAGAAGTATCAATATTTCTTTAAATATAAAACCAGAGGTCTTTTTAACTTCCATAATTTGTTTTTTATTATTGGAAAACAATATAGTTTTTGAAAGCTCTAAATACCAATCACAAAAGCTATTCCAAACAAATTTATAAATAACTCTTGTCGCTTCATCAAACCTATAATTTTTAACATGTTTTTCTGCTAAATTTTTTGTAGTAATTAATTCTGAATATATCCATTTATTAATATTTAATGATACTTTTTTAGGATTTATTTTACTTTTAAATTCACACTTATTTATTTTTAAAAAATTATTTGCGTTCCATATTTTTGTTAGAAAATTTCTATAACCTTTAACTCTCTGTTCAGACAACTTTACGTCTCTTCCGGGAGAAGCCATGGAAAGCAAAGTAAATCTTAGAGCATCTGCACTATAACTTTCTATCAATTCTAAAGGGTCAATAACATTGCCTTTTGATTTTGACATTTTTTGACCTTTTTCATCTCTAACTAGTGCATGTACATAAATTTGTTTAAAAGGTTCTTTTTTTAAAAATTCCATTCCTAACATCATCATTCGTGCAACCCAAAAAAATATAATATCAAAGCCGGTAACTAAAACTGAAGTAGGATAAAATCTCTTCAAATAATAATTTTTTTTAGGCCATCCCAATGTCGCGAAAGCCCATAAACCTGATGAAAACCAAGTGTCTAAAACATCGGGATCTCTAGTTATTTTAACTTTTTTTTTATAAAATCTTTTTGCATCTAGTTCAGCTTTATTTATGTTTTCAGCAACAAAAATTTTTTTATCAGGTCCATACCAAGCTGGGATTTGATGTCCCCACCATAACTGTCTAGAAATGCACCAAGGTTCGATATTGTTCATCCACTGAAAATAAGTTTTTGACCAGTTTTCAGGAAAGAAACTTGTTGTTTTATTTTTTACAATTTTTTTTGCATTAATAGAAAGTCTCTTTGCATCTACAAACCATTGTTCTGTAAGATAAGGTTCTATAATAGAGTTTGATCTATCGCCGTAAGGAACTTTATTTTTAATTTTTTCTTCTTTTACAAGAATTTTTAATTCTAATAACTTTTCTACTATTTTTTTTCTAGCTTCAAATCTATCCATTCCTATATATTCCTTTGGGTTATTTTCATTTATTTTCCCATCTTCGGTAAAAATATTTATTGTTTTTAACTTTTGTCTTTTACCAACTTCAAAATCATTAAAGTCATGGGCCGGAGTTATCTTAACAGCGCCAGTTCCTTGCTCAGGATCTGCATATTCATCTTGAAAAATTTTTAATTTTCTGCCAACTATTGGAAGTATCGCAAATTTACCTACGAGATTTTCATATCTTTTATCTTTTCGATTTACTGCTATTCCTGTATCACCAAGCATTGTTTCCGGTCTAGTAGTAGCTATAGTTATGAATTCAGATGAGTTATCTATTTGATACTTGATATAATAGAGTTTTGAATTCACCTCTCTTTGATCAACCTCAAGATCAGAGATAGCTGTTTTTAATATTACGTCCCAATTAACAAGTTTTTTTGCTTTATAAATAAGTTTTTTTTTATGCAAGTCTACAAATACTTTTATTACAGATTTTGATAAATTTTCATCCATGGTGAAGGCGTTTCTAGACCAATCACATGAGCACCCTAGTTTCTTAAGTTGATTTGTTATTTTGCCGCCATAATTATTTTTCCATTCCCAAACTTTTTTAATGAATTTCTTCCTTCCAATTTGAGTTTTATCTATTCCTTTTAATTTGAGATTTTTTTCTACTAGAGCCTGAGTAGCTATACCTGCATGATCAGTGCCAGGTTGCCATAAAGTTTCAAAGTTGTTCATTCTATGATACCTAACTAAAACATCTTGTAATGAGTTATTCAAAGCATGGCCCATGTGTAGGCTTCCAGTAACATTTGGAGGGGGTATTACTATAGAGAACGTTTTCTTGTTTTTTTTTGGTTCAAACAACTTGTTTTTCTCCCAATAGGAGTAAATTTTGCTTTCAACTTTCTTATGATTATATTTAATTATAGTCATACTTATAAATATTAATAATATTTACAAACTTCTAGCTTTATTTTTGTAAATAAACCTATATTAATCTAATTGTGGCCACGTGGCGGAATGGTTACGCAGAGGATTGCAAATCCTTTTATTCCAGTTCGATTCTGGACGTGGCCTCCAAGAAAT
>MDTB01240086.1_pt1 | contig 11329 bp, 11 predicted proteins | sample 811161 | NCBI WGS metagenome assembly MDTB01 (sample SAMN05326650, study PRJNA326480) | marine metagenome | isolation source: seawater | place: Mediterranean Sea | collected 2009
TATAGGTGTATGTAATTTTCCCGAAAAAAATATAGCAGGTGTTTTGTCACAAGTTTTAATTCTTGGGTCAATTGACAAAGAAGGTAGGGTAACTTTATTACATCCTTCTCAAAAAGCTGAAAATGGCCTACCAATAGCATGATTGTATGCATCCAGAATTAATATCTTTATGTTTATTTATGTTTGTAACAAGTTGTTCACCTGGGCCTAATAATATTCTAGCTTCTTACTCAGGGTTTAATTTTGGAATATTAAAAACTATTCCACATATGTTTGGAGTTATTTTTGGCTTTACTACTTTAGTAGCAGTTATGAATTTTGGTTTAATAAATGTTTTTCAAAAATTTCCAATTATTCAAGAAATTTTAAAATACACTGGGTCACTTTTTTTAATTTATTTGGCATACAAAATTTCCTTTTCACAAACCAAATCCGATAGTTCAACAAAAAATCCTGTAAAATTTATAGAAACTTTTTTTTTTCAATTTATTAATCCTAAATCTGTCATCGTCTCTGTTATTATGGTTTCCACTTATGTTGAGAAAGGGCAAAATTTTTTAACATATTCTTTTTGGGTACTGGGCGTAGCATTTATCTTTGCAGTAATTAGTATTAATTTTTGGACACTTATAGGTAAATTTTTAAGAAGATTCGCGACAAATGAGAAATTTATAAAGAGATTTAATTATGTTATGTCATTTCTCCTGTTAACCTGTATAGCAACATTTTATTTATAATTTGATTCATAATTTTGACGAAATAATCTATATAGTAAAAGTTTATGATACCCGGTAAAAAAAATTCATACAAATCTTTAAAATCAATAAATATTGATGGAAAAAATTACAAGTATTATTCTTTAAATGAAGCTGAAAGAAATGGCTTATCAGGTATTTCAAATTTACCTAAATCATTAAAAGTTCTTTTAGAAAATTTGTTAAGGCATGAGGATGATCTTACTGTTACAAAAAATCAAATCGAGTCCGTCAAAAACTGGTTAAATAAAAAAAAATCATCAACTGAAATTGCATATAGACCTGCTCGTATATTGTTACAAGATTATACAGGAATTCCAGCTGTTGCAGATCTTGCTGCTATGAGAGAAGAAGTTAAGAAAAAAAATAAAAATCCAAATGCTATTAACCCACTCTCATCAGTGGATTTAGTTATAGACCATTCAGTTCAAGTAGATCAATTTGCAAATAAGGATTCACTAAAAAAAAATGTTGAATTGGAATTTAAAAGAAACGGAGAGAGGTACTCATTTTTAAAGTGGGGCCAACAGGCATTTAATAACTTTAGAATTGTTCCTCCAGGAACAGGGATTTGTCATCAAGTGAATTTAGAATATTTATCAAAAGTTGTTTGGTCTGAAAAGTATAAAGAAAATGTCTATTTATTTCCAGATACTTTAGTCGGAACAGATAGTCATACCACAATGGTAAACGGTTTGTCAGTTTTAGGCTGGGGAGTAGGAGGTATAGAGGCTGAAGCTGGAATGTTAGGGCAACCTATTTCAATGTTAATTCCTGAGGTGATTGGCTTTAAAATTACTGAAAAATTACCTGAAGGAACAACAGCAACTGACTTAGTTCTAACAATTGTAAAAATGTTAAGAGACAAAGGAGTCGTGGGCAAATTCGTCGAATTTTATGGAGAAGGTTTAAAAAATTTATCACTTGCAGATAGAGCTACAATTGCCAATATGGCTCCAGAATATGGGGCTACTTGTGGATTTTTTCCAATTGATGAAGAAACTATTAAATATTTAGAATTTTCGGGAAGAGATACCCAGACTATTAAAGTTGTCAAAGAATATGCAAAAGAGCAAGGTCTTTGGTCTAGTGAAAATGTAGAGTTTACTGACACTATTTCTCTTGATATGTCGACTGTAGTCCCTACAATTTCCGGTCCAAAAAGACCTCAAGACAAAGTTTTGTTAACAGAAGCATCTTCAAATTTTAAAAAAGTTTTTAAAAATATAAATAAAAGAGAGAATTTCAAAACATGCAAGGTTTCTGGAACAGATTTCGAAATTAAAGATGGATCTATATTAATTGCGGCTATAACATCTTGTACAAATACATCAAACCCAAATGTTTTAATTGGAGCAGGATTATTGGCAAAAAAAGCAGTAGATTTTGGATTAAAAACAAGACCTTGGGTTAAAACTTCTTTAGCTCCCGGATCACAGGTAGTAACTGATTATTTATCAAAAGCAGGGTTAGATAAATACTTAGATATTCTTGGTTTTAATCTAGTAGGTTATGGATGCACAACATGCATTGGAAATTCAGGACCATTAGCTGAAAATATTTCTGAAGCAGTAAAAAAAAATAATATTTATGCTGTATCAGTTTTATCTGGAAATAGAAATTTTGAAGGAAGGATATCTCCACAAATAAAAGCAAATTATTTAGCCTCTCCTCCATTAGTTGTTGCTTATGCTTTAGCTGGACACATGGAATTAGATTTATACAAAGATCCTTTAGGAAAAAGTAAAGAGGGAAAAAAAATTTATTTAAAAGATATTTGGCCAACTAACAAAGAAATTGAAATAACATTAAAGAATGTGCTCAATGCTGATATGTTTATTAAACGATATTCGAATATTACTGCAGGTCCTGAACAATGGAAAAGGATTAAAACTGAGAATACAAGTCTTTATAATTGGGATGAAAGCTCAACTTACGTAAGAAAACCTCCTTTTTTTGAAAATTTACCAGAAAAACCAGAAGGCTTTCAAAAGATCAATGAAGCTAGACCATTATTAATTTTGGGAGACATGATTACCACAGATCATATTTCCCCTGCAGGAACTATTCAAAAAGAAAGTCCTACGGGAGATTACTTTATGAAGCACCAAGTATTACCCAAGGATTATAATTCCTATGGGTCTCGAAGAGGAAATCATGAAGTTATGATGAGAGGAACTTTTTCAAATATTAGGATCCGAAATGAAATGGCACCAGGTACAGAAGGTGGATTTACTAAATTATATCCAGAAAATAAAATTTTGCCAATATACGAAGCTGTTGCAGAGTATAAAAAAAGAGGAACAGATTTAATTGTAATAGCAGGAAAAGAATATGGAACTGGCTCTTCAAGAGATTGGGCAGCGAAAGGAACAAAGTTACTTGGGGTAAAGGCTATTATAGCCGAAAGTTTTGAAAGAATTCACAGATCAAATTTAGTAGGCATGGGTATACTGCCACTACAATTTTTAGATAAAATAAATAGATCAAATTTAAAATTAGTGGGTTCAGAATTAATAAGTATAATTAATTTAGAGAAAGGAATTTCTTATTCTGATAAAATAGATGTTGAAATAAAATATGAAACTGGTGATATTAAAAAAATTAAAACATTATGTAGAATAGACACAAAAAATGAATTGGAATATTATAAAAATGGAGGAATACTTCAGTATGTTCTTAGGAATATGTTGTAAATATGGACGAAGATATAGCGATAATAAATAGAGACACTAGAAATAAAAAAATTAAAGATTTTTTTGTTAATAATAAAAAAATAATAATAGTTATTTTATCATTAATTATTATTTTAATATTTGGTTATTTTATCCTTAAAGATATTAATGAAAAAAATAAAATTAAATTATCTAACCAATATAATAAGGCTATTGTTAATTTTTCATCTGGGGACAAAACAAATATAGAGAGAGAATTAATAAATATAATTAATAAAAAAGATAAAACTTATTCACCACTAGCACTTTATTTTTTAATTGATAACAATATTTTAGAAGAAAATAAGAAGATAAATGATCTTTTTGACATATTGATTGAAGAAACAAAATTAGAAAAAGAAATTAAAAATCTAATAATATATAAAAAAGCATTATTCAACTCTAGTTTCGAAAGTGAAAATAATTTGATTGAAATGTTATCTCCAATAATTAATTCAGAAAGTATTTGGAAATCACATGGACTTTATTTAATGGGTGAGTATTTTTATTCAAAAAACGAAAATCAAAAATCTAAAGATTTCTTTGATCAAATTTTAATTTTAGAGAATGCAAATCCAAAAATTAAAATTGAAACAAAAAAAAAATTAAATAGAGATTTTAGTGAATAAATTTTTAAAATTTTTATTATTATTATTTTTTCTCAATAATTGCTCTCTTGATAATAAAACAGGTATCTGGACAAAAACTTCCAAAATAGAAGAAGAAAAAATTATAATCAAAGAAGTTTTTAAAAAAGAAGAAGCTCTTGAAAGTGAATTTAATTCAGAAATTAAAGTAAATTTAATATCAAACTTTAAAAAAAATAGTTTTGTAAATAATCTAACTAATAATAATGGAAGAATTAATTACGATGGCAGTTTGAAAAATATTTCAAAATTTAAATTTTCTAAAATTGATAATTTTGATCAATATGAACCAGAAATAGCTTTTCATAAAAATAATGTTATTTTTTTTGATAATAAAGGTTCAATATTAAAATTTGATAACAATTCAAAGCATATATGGAAAAAAAATTATTACACAAAAGCCGAAAAAAAATTGAAACCAATATTATTTTTTGGAAATAATGATGACATTTTAGTAGTGGCAGATAATATAGCAAAATATTACGCAATAAATATTAATAACGGTGAATTACTTTGGTCTAAAACCAACATTGCTCCTTTTAATTCTCAAGTTAAAATTTATAAAGATAAATTTTTAGTGATTGATTTTGAAAATATTCTTAGATGCTATTCATTAAAGAATGGAAAAGAAATTTGGCAGATGAGAACTGACCAATCATTTATAAAGTCACAAAAAAAATTATCATTAGTTATAATTAAAAATAATGTTTTCTTTAACAATTCAGTCGGTGATATTACAGCTGTAAATATTCAAACAGGAAATCTTGTATGGCAAATGCCAACACAAAGTAGTGCAATTTATGAAGATGCTTTTTTTCTTAAAACTTCTGATTTAATTGCTGATGAAAATTCAATTTTATTTTCAAATAATAGAAATGAATTTTTTTCATTAAGCGCTAGCCAAGGTCAGATAAATTGGAAACAAAAAATTAATTCAAATTTAAGATCATCCATGGTTGAAAACTTGATTTTTTCTATTTCTATGGAAGGATATTTAATTGTAACTGATAATAAAACTGGAAATATTGTAAGAATAACAGATGTTTTTGATCAATTTAAACGTAAAAAAAGTTTATTTCCTTCCAACACACTTAAAAAGAAAAAGAAAAAAAATAAATTTTTACCTTCTTCAAAATATTCTAGCTCCAAACCTAAAAAAAAGAAAAAGAAAAAGAAAAACAAATTTTTACCATCTTCAAAATATGCAAATTCACAAATAGATAGATTAAATATTAAACCTGTTGGTTTTATTTTGGGATCTAAAAATATTTATTTAACTACAGATAATGGGAAATTATTAATTATTGATATTAGAAATGGAAGAACTACGTCAATAATCAAAATTGACAATAATAAGATATCAAGACCTTTTGTTTTAAACAAAAATTTATTTATTATTAAAGATAATGCTATAATTAAATTGAATTAAAAGATGTTATTAAAACTATTAGATAAATTAGGTAGAAAAAAAACAGTTTTAGATAGAGGCCCCTCTCATCCAAATTACAAAAAAGCGAAAGCATGGATGAACCGTTACTACTTATTATTTAGAAATAGGCCAAGATGGTTTCCATTTAATATATTAATCCATGAAATGTTAGATGATGATCATGGAGATGGAGTTCATTCACATCTATGTCCTTATATAACTATAATTTTACGAGACGGTTATTGGGAAACTTTAAAGACCGGTAAACATTGGAGGCCTCCTGGATATATAGGCTTTAGAACTGCAAATAATTTACATAGAGTTGATTTAAAACCTGGCACCAAACCACTAACTTTGTTTATTCCAGGTCCATTTGGATTAAGAAAAGGCCCCAGATCAAAATACGGCATTAAATTTATTTTAAAAAATTAATAATGAAGCAAATTTTTCAGGAAATAATTTTAAAAACAAAAGGTTTAGGACTTTATGATTTTACAAATCTAACTTTAGATTTTGTAAAAAAAAAATAAATTTATTAATGGAATTTTAAATATAAATATTTTACATACAAGTGCTTCTTTAACTATACAAGAAAATGCAGACGCTGATGTATTATATGATTTAAATAATTTTTTTAAAAAATTAGTTCCAATGGACAATAAACTTTATAAGCACACAATCGAAGGTAAAGATGACATGCCAGCTCACATTAAGACTGCACTAACAAATACACATTTAACCTTAAGTGTTAAAAACAGCAATGTAATTTTGGGAACATGGCAAGCGTTATATTTGTTTGAGCACAGATTAGATAATCAACTAAGAAAAATATCTCACCATTTTATTGGCGATTAATTTTTTTAAGAGACTGAAAAGCATTAAGGGCTTTATTTCTTGCCATTGTATGCTCAACTATTGGCAGAGGATAGTCTTTTCCAATTATTATTTTTATTTTTTCTTGAGTTTTAGAATCTAATTCCCAAGGTCTATGTAAATATTTTTCAGGAAAGTTTTTTAATTCTGGTATCCATTTTTTTGTATAAAAACCTTCTTTGTCAAACTTTTCACCTTGTAATATAGGGTTAAAAATTCTGAAATATGGTGAGGCATCAGCTCCGCTTCCTGCTACCCACTGCCATTGAGCAACGTTATTTGCTTCATTAAAATCAACTAAACAATTTCTAAAATATTTTTCTCCTTCCTTCCAATGTATTCTTAAGTGTTTAACCAAAAATGAAGCTACAATCATTCTTACCCTGTTATGCATCCATCCAGTCTCATAAAGTTCGCGCATTCCAGCATCTACTATTGGATAACCTGTAATTCCTTTTTTCCATGAAGATAAAAATTTATCATTTTTTATCCATGGAAAATAATCGAATTCTTTTCTAAGGTTTCCTTTTAACATTTCAGGAAAATTGTTAATTAGACTATGAGAAAATTCTCTCCAACCTATTTCGTTAATAAATTTTCTATATCCTTTGCCTTTATTTTTAATTTCACTACATAGCCTCCAAATAGTTTCGACACTAATTTGTCCATGTTTCAAATAGGGAGAAATCTTAGAAGTGCCTTCTATACTTGGAAAATCTCTTGTATTTCCATATTCTAAAATTTTTTTTTTTATAAATTCTTTTGTAGTTTCCAATGCTTCAGACTCCGAGGGAAGCCAATAATTTTCAAATTTTTTATACCAGTTTTTTTCCGGCAGTATTTTTTTTATAGCAATATTGTTTTTAAAAAAAACTTCTGTTTTTTTGAGTTTTTTTGCATTACCTTCTTTTGAAGGTATTTTATTCATATATTTTTCCTCTGCATTTTTCCAAAATGGAGTAAATACTTTAAATGGTGTTCCATCTTCTTTTGTAACATCTTGATATTCAATTAAAATGTTTCCTTTAAAAAAACTAAAACCTATATTTTCTTTTCTAAAATGCTTAATAATTTCTTTTTCAATTTTAATTTGCTCAGGTTCGTAAACCTTATTCCAGTATATAGTAAAATCTTTTTCTTTAGTTATTTTTTTTAATATTTCAGTTTCATCTCCTATTAAGACCTCTAAATTAATATTAAACTTTAAAAGTTCATATTTAAAATTCTCTAAAGACTTATACAACCACCATTTTTGTGCTTCTCTTTTTCCATCAAATAATTTTTTATTATAAATATATAATACGGAAACTATTTCATGATTAGTTGTAGCAAATGAAATAGAAGCATTATCCTTAATTCTTAAATCTTCTCTTATCCAAACCAAACCTTTCCTTGTTTTCATGAAAATTATATTTATAAAAATTTAATCTTTATTTATTATACTCATTATGAATTTAATAATTTATTGTACAATTCTTCATCAGCGTCACCCTCGCAGCCAAATAAAAGAACATTTGAGTCTTCATTTAGATCAATTTCCTTTTTAGTACTCATGTCGTTAGATAACCCCGCTAGACTAATAATTCCAGGTGTCGAACATTCTCCACCAATAATTTTCTCATCACTAAACTCTGAATTTGCAAGTGATTTAACAGTTTTAGAGATGTATTTATCAGAAACAGTTACACAGTGACTTACTGAATTTTTTAGTATTTCCCAAGGAACTAGCGAAACTTCATCGCAAGACATTCCTCCCATTATGCTTTCATTTTTAATAAAAATTTTTTCTATTTTTTCTGCTTTAATACTTTCCAAAACACACGCTGCGCTCTCTGGTTCTACAACTATAATTTTTGGAATATTGTTCAAATATCTAGCTATACCGGCAACCATTGCAGCAGCCATTCCACCAACACCAGCTTGTAGTATTACATGCGTAATTTTAATATCATTTATTTGATTAGCAATTTCTCTCATCATTACTGAGTATCCTGCCATAGTTAACTTTGGTACCAACTTATAATCTTGCCACGCGACATCCTGAACGATTTCCCACTTGTTCTGTTCAGATTGTTTAATGCATTCTTTTAGAGAATTGTCATAATTTCCTTTAACTCTTATAACTTCTGCTCCAAAACTTCTCATTACTTTTGCCCTAAATTCACTTACATGTTCGCTAATAAAAATTTTACATTTCACTCCTAATTTTTTTGATCCCCACGCAACAGATCTTCCATGATTACCAGCAGTAGCTGTAGAAATAATAATATTTTTATTTCCTTTAGTTATTTTTTCAACTGCATAGGCCCCTCCTAAAGCCTTAAATGATTTTAGATCAAATCTTTTGGATTCATCTTTATAAAAAATTTTGTTAAGTTTTAGTTTTCTCGCAAGTTTATTTAAAGATATCAGTGGAGTAGGTTTGTAATTATCCCAACTAGATATTACATTATAGGCTTCATCTATATCTTCTTTTGAGAGAGTAGTTAAAATATTTTTTTTATTAAATTTATTTTTTTTATTAATTAAAAAATTTGAAAACTCCCAATTTGTAACCTCAGATTTATCAGACATTAATTAACAATCCAAAGTATTGTTTTTTTCCCATTCTGTTATAGGTGATTTTTTATCAAATCTCTCTTCTTTATTAAACTCATCTAATTCTTTATTTTTAAGTTTAATATAACTATTAATAACCTCATCTCCAAAAGACTCTCTAAGCTCTTTGCTTTCATCTAGAAATTTCAGTGACTCATCTATCTCATCAGGTAATCTACTTAGATTTGGATATTTTTTATAATCAGTATACATATTACAGGTCAAAGCTTCACCAGGATCTGATTTGTAATTTAATCCATACAGTCCTCCAGCTATAACTCCAGCTTGTAATAAATATGGGTTTGCCGATCCATCCATGAGCCTAAGTTCAAATCTTCCTGGATCGGGTATTCTGATCATATGAGTTCTATTGTTATTAGAGTATGAGATACTACTTGGTGACCATGTAGCGCCTGATTTTGTTGGTGGTGCATTAATTCTTCTGTAACTATTTATAGTTGGGTTAAAAAACGACGAAAGTGGTTGAGCTAATTTCATAATTCCTCCTAAAAAATTATATGCAATTCTACTTAATCCATATCTATCGCCATTATCCAAAAATTTATTACTTTTTTCGTTCCATAAAGAAATATGTGCGTGACATCCATTTCCAGTTAAATTCTCAAATGGTTTTGGCATAAATGTTGCTCTTAAGCCATGTTTTTCTGCTAAAGATTTTACCATATATTTAAAGAAAACATGTCTATCTGCAGTGACTAAACAATCACTGTAATCCCAATTCATTTCAAATTGTCCATTAGCATCCTCATGATCATTTTGGTAAGGACCCCAGCCCATATTAATCATGCTATCACAAATCTCTTTTATTAAATCATATCTTCTCATTAAAGCAGATTGATCATAACAAGGTTTAGATTGTATATCTCTAGGGTCTGCAATATTTGACCCATCTTCAGAAATTAAAAAATATTCACATTCTACTCCTGACTTCATTTTGAGATTTTTTTTAGAGAGTTTTTCAATCTGTTCTTTGAGCATTACTCTTGGCGATGCTTTAACGGGTTTACCACCCATCCATAAATCTGAAGCTAACCATCCTACTTCTTTGTTCCAAGGTAGTTGAATTAAACTATTTGAGTCGGGTATTGCAAACATATCTGTATCAGCTGGCGTCATATCTAACCATGTCGCAAAACCAGCAAAACCAGCTCCATTTTTTTGCATTTCAGAAATAGCTTGAGCCGGAACTAACTTTGATCTTAATACGCCAAATAAATCGACAAAACTAATTAAGAAATATTTAATTTTTTTTATTTTTGCTATTGATGATAAATTTTTTGGCATAAACTAACTTAGCATATATTTATTTTAAAAAAGAAAAAATAGCATCACGATAATAAATTAAATTGACTATAATTATTATAATTATTGCAAGTATGACACCATATTTTGATTTTGGCCAAGCCAACCTTGCCATTCTACTAGGAATCTTATTTCTTTTTTCTTCTAAATTATTATCAGACATTTTTTGATATTTTATTGATTAAGGGCGCAGAAATTGCGCCCTTAAATAAAAATTAATTACCAATCGGTAATATTACTTTTGTGATCATTGGCTCCACGTCTCTTTCTAGCTAATTCTTCCATACTTTTTGTTTCAGCATTATTTTGTAAAATATGCCACCCGATCCAAAGTACTAAAGCAATTATTACCAGAATACCTTCTGATCCAACACCAGGATAAATTGCACCTTGAACTTCATCTGCACTTAGATGATCTATCCAGTTTGTTACTGTTGCCATAATTTATCTCCTTTATCTGGTTGACGATGAAACTGCTTTTTCGTCATTTTTAGCAGCCTCCATTAAGTTATAGTCAAGACCAGCTATTTCCACTTCACGCGGAATTCTTAATTTACCCATTCCATGAAGTATTCTAGCCAAAACATAACCTGGTATTAATCCAAGAACCACGAACATTATAATTGCACCTATAAACATCCCTAATGGATTAATTGGTGCATAATCTGTTCCTACCCACATAGATCCAACACTGTATCCAGATGAAGGATATCCATTAAGAACAAAACCACAAATTATAAGCCCAGCAACTCCTGCGTAACCATGTACCGCTACTGCGCCAACCGCATCATCGATTTTAAATTTACGCTCAACCCAGTAATGCAATTTATATGCAACCACAACACCGATCATAGCTATGATCATTGCTTGTATTGGATGATATAAGTCGTTACCTGCTGAAGCGCAGATGATACCTGCTAGTCCACTTGAGTATGTCCAGAAAGGATCGTTATTAGAGATCAAATATCCAGCTAATAAACCACCTGATAA
>MDTB01090278.1_pt1 | contig 11328 bp, 7 predicted proteins | sample 811161 | NCBI WGS metagenome assembly MDTB01 (sample SAMN05326650, study PRJNA326480) | marine metagenome | isolation source: seawater | place: Mediterranean Sea | collected 2009
AGAAGGTTGCTGAAGTATTACTTTTTCCTGCCATCTTAGCTCCAGCTCACCGTAACTTGTGAAATATACCCAGTCCAAGCTTTATCAGCTGATATCTTTAGAACGAAATACTGTGCGCCTGAAACTGTTCCATCAACGGTAACACCATTAAAAGTACAAGTGTTTGTTGCGCCACCACCATCAACAGTCTGGTCTAGATCTCCGCTCAAACAACCATCACCCTCTGCGACGTTACCTGATCCGGCCGAAGGCTTTCCTAAATCTAAAAAGCCTGTCTTGGACGGAACATTAACTTCAACAAATATATTTTTATTTGCGCCTAGTGCGGCTTGATTGGCTCCTGTCTTGCCAACAATATTTGCATCGCCATAAATCGTTATAGACACACTTGGCCGATCGTTGGTTGTGTTATTCAAGAACCCTCTGTAATATTCTCTTGTAGCTACACCTAGTGTGCTGTAATTTACGTTACTAGATGGACCATCAAGCAAGCCTCCTTCACTGTACCTTCTAAAATCACCCCTGTTACCTCCTGAGAATGGACTTACTAAATAACCGTCATAAAGCATAAGCCCGGTATAATAACCAGAAAAGTCTGTATTATCATTCAAAGAACCTGTTGACGACCATTTTTGACTGTTAGCGATAACAGCAGCTTGTGATCCGTAGCTTCCGCTCTGAACTCTAAATGTCTCTCCATTAAAATTCTCTGTTGTATTAGCGTTAGCGTTGTCGCTAGCGGAATAGACATGGAGGATAGAAGAAGTCATTACCGTTGTTGTTAGGTTAGACTTGAGTGGATGTACAAAAACTAAAGACCCGGTGGCAGCGTATGCTGTTGTAAAAGAACCGCTTAGTGACTTTGATCCTGAAAACTGTATGGTTCCTGATGCATGCAAAAGCTCTGATTCTGAATCTGTTATAGTAGAGAGAGTTTGCAAGGAATCTGTAGAAGATACAGTTGTCTTTGTTGAAGACAGGCCTGAGCCTGATTGAATAATTTTTATTCCTGTTGCGTTAGATAAATTTGTAAAAGATATTGCAGAATTACTATCTGAATATACATTTTTGTAGATATTCGATACTCGTGTTTCGATGCTTCCACTGGGCTGAACAAAATATTTCACTCCACTCAAGTAGAAAATATTATCATCTTTGAAAGGTTTAAGCGTAAGACCGGACTCGGCTAGCGCGTTGCTGTTGTTATCGTTAACCCACTCAACATAATTTGTTTCTCGATCTGACCCACCTACTGAGTGTACAACTCTTGCGTAATTCCATCCATTGCGCTGATCGGCTGTGTGGACTCTCCACTTTCCTGTTCTATATATTTCTAAATAGTGAGGCACACCATTGTTAAACTCAGCTGCTTCCCATGTACTTAAATCAAAAAACCCAGAACCGTTTCCGCTTAGTGCTGTTCCTGTACCAGAGCCTGGAGCACCTGACCCAACTAAATTATATGATCCGGACAGAACTACAGAATGTAAGACTGCTCCATTAACTTCTAATTTTAGAGATCCACTATTTGCATCTGAAAAAGCATTGGCTGTATGGTTAACGTGTGATCCATTGGAATTTGCAGAGACATCTTCATTTAGATCTCCCTCTATAATAGTATCTAGTGCAAAAACTGATCTTCTTAGATTGTTTGAGGAAGCAGCTGTCTGATATAATGTATTAACATCTGCAGCTGAAAATCCTGCGCCGGTGCCGACATTTGTGTATCCAGAAACTGACTTCGAAGATCCAAATGATAAATTACTGTCTGTACCATCATCATTGCAGTCTATATCGTCTAAATCTGGAATTGCTGATATTGTTCCAGTGCCTGCACCAAATGTAACTGATATACTATCAATTGATCCTGCCCAGGAAGTGTCTGCTTCAATTCGCAAACCAACGTACTCATTATTGTCAACACCTACTGTTCCTAAAGTTACGTAATTTGTTGCATTTAGACTATTGTCAAAACTTAACGAGCCATTTGCTGTGTGTGCTCCGTCGTTGTCGTCATATTCGTCTAAAACAAACTCAGAAGCTAAGTCAAGCCACCCTGTTTGTCTGGTTCCGTCTGATGGAAATTTAACAAATACCCTAATTCTGCTGCTGTTTAGCGCTGTTGTTGCTGGAACAATAGTAGTGCTTGATCCATTAATTGTTATGGATAAGTCGTACTTTGTAGATCCTGTCTCATTCTTAAACCATCTATAAAAGGTTCTTAAGCCAGATTCGCTCGCATAGCTTGGATTTTCTGCAGGGCCGTGTGTAAGTTCTGAAAAGTCTCCACTGTGTATTGTATTAAGCGGCGAAACTAGCTGTGTTGCAAAAAATTGCAAACCGTTTGTGTGGCCACCGTTTGAAGCGGTCAAATGTTTAGTAGAGTTCCATACGTTAGACGAGTCTACTAGAGAAGCTTGATTGTTGTATCCGCCACTTACAATTCTAAAATTTTCTCTTTGAAAGGTTTCCGATGTATTTGTTGAAGTATTTGAAGAGCTATACAACAAAATTTGTGATACAGTAGACTGGCCACCGGCTGATAAGTTAGACTTGAGTGGATGAGAAACGTTTATAGAAGATGTTAGGGCACCACTTAAAAAGTACTCAGCAGATACCGTTGAAGATCCGGTAATATGAAGTACTTTGGCATGAGTTTCTGACCCTCCAATTGTTGGCTTTGATTGAGCTGCTATTGAAAAAGAGACTGAATCACTGCTCAGCGCACTATTTGTTGTGGTAAAGGTAATGTTTGCGTCATCATAAACATATTTGTATGCATTTGCTACCCGAGTTTTGTACTCAGCAGTGCCACTCAAAAAGTACCTAATCCCTGAAAGATAAAGACTTCCACTGCCTACAAAAGTTAACGAGTTTCCAGCAGCTGCGAGAGCTGTTTCGTCGTCATCGTTAACCCATTCAATGTAATTAGTAGTTGAAGTCGATCCAGATCTTACATGTTGTACTCTTGCATAGTTCCACCCTCTGCGTTGACTTCCCGATGCAACAAAAAACTTTCCTGTTCTATGTTTAAATGAAGTAAAAGAATTGCCGTTCGAGAACGTACCTGTAGTTGGAATAGATAAGAACTTAACCCCGCTACCGTTTTCATCAACGTAAGAGCCTGTTCCAATTCCAGAAGTACCGCTTCCAATAAGTGCTGATGTTAAATCTACCTGCTTAATATTTGTACCGTTAACAACAAGGCGAAGTACTCCGTCGTCTCCATCACCAAATGAAAACTGAGGATGATTCTGAATATTGTTACCCTGGCTATTAGACGCTACATCAGAATTAAGTACACCTGTTACGTGTGTGTCACCGTTAAAAACACCTAATCTTATGTTATTGCTGCTAGTAACAACTGTATAAGTTCCATTAACATCAACTGCAGCTGCGTTTCCTGCGCTGGCAGCAACAGAAACGTATGCAGGTGTGGCTGAAGACTGATCGTTGCTGCTACCAAAAGACAGAAGTGCTTCTGCTCCCGCATTTAAAGCATTTATATTATCGAGAGCAGGGGCAGGAGCAGGTGCTAGTGCTTTTAATACTTCATTAAATCTATCAATTGACACACCAATCGTGGTGTTAGTTGTAAAGTCGGTAAACAAGCCATCAGCGTAGTCACCGTCTTCTGCTGAGCCAATTGTTGATCCGCCTGTTGTCGTTGCTGCTATTGTAAACGAGCCCGAGCCATTGCTAGTAATAGTGACATTATCGCCTGCCACGAAACTGCCTGATTTGAAACCACCAGTACCGTCAGCCACCTGGACTGAACCCATAGATCCTGAAGATTCTACAACTCTTGACGCTGTCATAAATTAACTCAACAAACTAAAACTAAACTCAAGATGCAACTATGCACCCTTAACGTTACAATACTAATTATTTTTACAGGAAGATAAAATTATTTTATTTGCTTAAGCATGCTTGCAATATCCAACCCTGCACAATCAATTTTTCTTCTTGTTAGATGATAATGACTTACGAAACCGCGGAATTTATTTCTTTCTGCCTCTTTTGACACAGTCTTGAGTGTCTCTCCTGCGTCATCTACAGGTGCTTCTAGCGGTATACCTAATCCCTCGTGGACTGCTTTCCAAAGCGCCTGAAGCGCTTCAAGCTGAACTGGGTAAAAGCCGGTAAAATCTTCCATAGAACTGCCATGAACTTTTTCACCTGAAATAATAGGGCGTTTTCCGAAACCTTTGTTCTCATACCAGCTTTGATATTTTGGATAATACGCGTTAGAGATTTCAACACCTATAGAAGAATGATTCCACGACTTGCCTCCAGCATGCCAGGCTGCGTGGTTCATGTCAATAAGCTGATAGATTGTACCGTCATTGTCGATACAAAAATGAACAGAAATACCTCGTCTATCCAAAACTCGCGCGCAAGTTTTTGAATCTAAGCATACATCCCAGTGATTTACAAACATGCTAATATCTCGAGGCTCAAAATAAGGTGTATAACCGCTCTTAAGCTTAAGACCATTATCTTCGCTCCAAAGAACAACCTTCGGCCACTCAATTGGAATAAAGTTTCCTGCATGAACAATATAAGAATCCTGCTTAGACTGACAAGGGTTTCTCGGTTCAAAGTCATCAATTTCTGACAAGCGCTCGTTTAATTTTACTCGATACGATCTAGGGCCAAATAAGCCGTCTGCTGCAAGACCACAAGATTTTTGCCATTTTTTAATTGCTTCAACTAAATCTTCATCAAATTCGTCGCAGCCAAACCAATCAGGTGTCCAGCCTAGTTTAGCCGCTGAGCTTTCATTATAAAAATCTTTATCCATTTTTAGTTCTCCTTACATCTTTGTCCAAGCAAGTAATAATACTCTTCATACTGGTTTGCTGATGAGGATAAATAATCATTCATCCCTAAAGTCATAACTTTGTTTTCTTCTAACTTTTGATAGAGATCTCCTATCTTTATAATGTGATCTCCAAGAATGTCTCTAGCATTGGATGCAATTGTTGCTGAATCTTTTTCTACAGGTGACGAGTAACTTGACAAAACAATTGATGCTACCTTTGTTATTGTGACGGGACAGGCACAAGTCTCATCTTTTAACATAACAATGGACTTCTCAACAATTTTATCAAAATCTTCTTGCACAGTCTCGTATATTTTACCATATAAAAGATCATGATCAGCTCCAAAGCTAGGACCTTTTGAGACATGGTGTGCTGAATGTATCCAAAGCGATAATGCCTTGACACATCCAATATAAGAAACTAATAATTCTTTTAACATTTTCTTTCCTCATACGCTTGATTAATAAATATCAAGATAAAAAAGAAGCGTCCTATTGGACGCTAAATTTAACTCATCAAGTACGTATCAGGAAAAATTATATTCCAAATTAACAGAAACTTCTAAAGAAGGTAGTCTTACTTGATTTGCGAGATTATGCTTTTTACATTCGTCAGGCTCCAAAAACCAGTCAGAGTGACCTTTTTCATGAACGATATCTAAAAAATAATCCTTGTGATGTCCACAATTTGTTGCCATCATAGTATAAATCTTTTTGTTAAGCCTGTCTGTTTCAGATGCTGAAGCTTTAATTTCTTCTACCTTTCCCCATGCCATTGAGCTTACATCGTGAATCATCACAGTGGCATCAGATGCAATGTATCTGTGCCCTTCGCTTCCAAAGCTAAAAAGAACAGCGCCACAAGACATCGCTTTTCCTTCAACAATTGTTGCAATTGGAAGAGACGATGACTTAATGGAAGATATCATACTCATTAAAGAGTATACCTGGCCCCCGTAAGAATCAATAATTATAGGGATAATCTCTTGCCCTGTATTGTGTGCATGTGATATTTGACTATCAAACTCCTTAGCACTCTCTTCGTCAAACTTGTTAACCCTTACAATGACAGGCGTGTGTCTTAATTCAATATCTTTAATATTCTGACTTACATTTAACTTCCACAACATTTTTCAACTCCTCCAATATTCAATAAAAATTATTTTATGTGCACTTTGAATAGCCACATGACTTACATGCTACGCAGCCTTCTTGATATACTAAGCCGTTTTCTGCTCCACAGTTCGGGCAGTCTTTATCTCCACCAACTGTTCCATCCTTAATATGCTTTTTCAAACAGCGCGCGATGACCTTGCTAAATGAAAATAAGTCTGCATCCTTGTCTTTTTGAAGTTGCTCCACAACATACTGGATAGGGGCACCATGTCGAAGAGCTAACGAAATAGTTCTTGTAAAAGAAGAGTGGTTAGGGTTGTCAAAAACAGTAATTATATCTTTAACAACAAATTCATCTCCATTCTCTCCTACAATTAAGTCGTACTTAGATGCCATTGACTTTCTAGGGCGACGCCTAATTTTACCGTACTTGTGTCTTCTAGGAATTTCAATGTACTCGGAGCGGCCGCCGATAACTTCGTAAGGTTTTCCATCGAGCAATCCGACCAAAATTGTCCAAGCTTCACCTTTGATATTTGTCTGGTGTATTTCACAATCCAATACTTCCGGTCTTTTTGGTGCTCTGTTATCTAAGAAATCGCTTAGAACATCATCTTCAGAAGAAGACTGTGAAACCAGCACTCCAGATCGAGAACCATCTCTATAAACTGTTATGCCTTTACATCCTAGCTCCCATCCGGTCATGTAAACATCTTTAACTGTCTCCACATCAATATCAGATGGTAGATTTGTTGTGTTAGATATCGCATGACACACCCACTTCTGTGCTGCTGCCTGCATTTTTACTTTTTGCACCCAGTCGATTTCGTTCGCTGTCGCGCCTGCATATGGACTAGAAGCAATCAGTTCTTCGTTAGACATTGACTGTAGCTCACTAGAATCCATAGTATTCATCCATTGTTCAAAACCGTGATGATAAACTGTGTATTCTTGCCACTTGTCACCGCTGTCATCTACAAAATCAACACGAGCATCTGCATCCTGTCCTGTCAGCTTCTTGCGACGTGTGTAGTGGAGCATAAAAGCAGGTTCTACACCTGATGTGGTCTGGGTCAAGACTGATACAGATCCGGCCGGTGCCGTGGTTGTATTTGCTATGTTTCTTCGACCATACATCCTGTATTCTTCCTGACGGTGAGGAAGGAGCTCGCTAATTATTCTAGAAACAAATGGATGCTCTTTTTCTTTTTCGTGTTGCCATGCAGGAAAAGATCCTCGCTCTTTGGCTAAAATAATTGACGATTCATAGGAGTTTATGGCCAGCCACTTATAAACTTCTTCTGTTATATCAACTGACTCTTGAGAACCGTATATAATACCCATCATTGCTAACATATCGCCTAAACCTGTAATCCCTAGGCCTGTTCGTCGTCCTTGCAAAGCACGAATCTTTACGTTTTCCCACAAATCTATTTCTATTTGCTTAACAGCTTCTGGCTCAGGGTCATCTTTTATCTTGTCAATGATTTTGGTTACCTGTTCGATCTCAAGATCTATCATATCGTCCATTAGCCTTTGAGCCTTTTGAACTTTTCTTGCAAACTCTCCAAAATCAAATTCTGCCTTGTCAGTCCAGGCATTTGTCACAAATGAAGTTAGATTCATAAGCATGAGTCTACAAGAGTCGTAGGGTGAAAGTATAATTTCCCCGCATGGATTGGTTGAAGTTGACCCAAACCCTTCGTCTTCATAAGCGTCAGAAGGTGTCATCTTCTTTGCTGTATCCCAAAATAAAACGCCAGGTTCAGCAGACGCATGTGCTGATTCAATTAGCTCGTGCCAGATCTGAGAAGCACTAGACATCTCAGCGACATCAGGGTCCGAAGAATCGACTGGCCAGCGAAGTTGTACTTGTTTATCAGACTTAACAGCATTCATAAACTCATCGGTCACGCGGACTGAAATATTAGCGCCGGTGACTCTTGTCAAGTCACGCTTAATTTTAATAAAATCACGGATTTGTGGGTGATGCACTGAAATTGTTAACATTAGAGCACCTCTGCGGCCTCCCTGAGCTACTTCGCGGCATGAGTTGCTGAATCTATCCATGAAGACTTCAATACCATCTGTGGTCCTTGCAGCGTTTCCTGTTGTCATCCCTTTTGGTCGAATATTTGATATATCAAACCCTACGCCGCCGCGGCGTTTAGCAATCTGAACAAGCTCCTGATCCGTCTTAAGAATGCCACCATATGAGTCGTATGGAGCTTCAATAACAAAACAATTTGAAATTGACTGAATCTGGCTTGCATTGCCAATTCCTGCCATTGGAGAACCTTGAGGAACTACGTAGTTGAAATTATTTAGAAGTTCATGTATTTCATCTTTAGACATAGGGTTTGGATATCTAGACTCTACTCTAGAAAACTCAGACGCTAGTCTCATATGCATATCCTCAGGCGTCTTTTCTAAAAAACTTCCCTGACGATTTGTTAAAGCATATTTAGTTACAAAAACATTCGCCGCCAACTCATCATGATTAAAATACTCAAGTGATTCATTGAAAGCTAAATCATAAGTTATCTTTCCCTTCATAATTTAAGCTCCATTAACAATTTCGTTCCATTTAGATTTTAGCATGTTTTTTGTTCCCGTATTCTTACTTTCAATAAAATCTATCGGAGACATCTCCCCTACATCTTCAATAACTGAGATTTTTGACTTTGCTGTATCTATTCTAACAGGAAAAAGCATGCCATCTCTACCTGCCCTATTCTTTGCAACAAAAAGCCTTCCGTGGCCTGTTGATTTCTCAAGCTGCTTGCGTGAAAGAGAAATAACAACATCAGCAACCATAGCTTTCCCATAAGCCTCAGACATACTGTCTAGACCTACGACGTCCTTATCTGACGCTTCACGATTTGCCTGTGAGGCTGTCCAAATTGGAAGCTTCATTTCCATCGCCATGTTTCTTAACTCTTCGTAAATTAACTTGAGCTCGTGTCGTAGAGAGTCATATGACTTTGTAGACCTCATAATATCTGCGTAGTCGATAACAATAAGGCTAGGTATGAAGTCTTTCATAGCTAGTTTTTCTAAATGGTTTCTAATTGTGACTATACTTGCTGAACCTGTTGGATATTCCTTGATAATAAGCCTTCCGTAGCTATTATCCTCATACTTCTGTAAAACTTCATCTCTTCTGTCACGTACGTCAGAAGAAGGAATATCACATAGATGGCTATCGTATCTTACACCCACAGCTGTCTCAGAAAGCTCAAATGTGTAATGAACAACGTTCTTTCCAACAGATAAAGCTTGAGCACCCATATGCACAAGAAAGTGAGATTTACCTACACCGGTTGGTGCTGTAATAACTCCGATTTCTCCACGAGCTAGACCACCGTCCATGACATCTCTTTTATCGAGTGCGCTAATCCCAGTTGGACATGTGACCCTTGTAAGCTTTGTAAATCTTGCTTCGTAGTCTTCAAAAAAGTCATGACCAGTTGTTGTCTGAGCGCCCTTTGCTAAAGCATCTTTCATGATACTAAGAACTGAATCATAATTTTCTGCAGTAATGGCTTTAACAGAATCTTCAAGTGCTTGTCTAAGAACTTGCTTCTTGCAAAAGTCTAATGTCTTATCTTTGACATATTGAATGTCACCTAAGCTTGGTTGACTTTTGACCCTAGTCAAAAACTCAATAACCTGATCTCGCAAAATTACATCATTACCTTCTGTAAGCTCGTCTTTTATAATCGTGATAAGAAGTTGTAGTGTCGGAAAGTTCTTATATTTACCATAAAAACTAAAAAATCTATGACATAAAAACTGTAAGTACTTCTGCTCAAAATATTCTGGCGTCATGACCTCATACATCTGGTTAGACCAGTTATGATCAGTAAGCAAAGCTTGAAAAATCTTTTCTTGAAACTGTCTTCCGTACTTTGAAAAATGCCTATTGACATTTGATGTGTTTGCTTCCAACTTACCTGCTCCTCAGTCTTTTTAAAATAAAGTTTGCTCTAATTAAATCAATATTTTCAATACTAGCGTTTTTAAGAATTTTATGTGCACCGACATGATCATATTTTAAATCGCTGTCTTGAAGTTTTTCATCTATTTTTATTACTTGGTACCCAGAAAGGTTATTCATGTCTAAAAATACTAATTTCCAATTTCTTCTTATAGTTCCTTCTGAACTTTTTATTTCTTTTAAGCATTTTAGTTTTTTCTTTACTGAAAGATTTTCAACATCTTTCATGAATTCATCTATTAAATAATCACTACTTTCTCTAAATTTTTTAAAATATTTAGACAGTGTCTTGTACGACACACCCTTGACACCTGGAATGTTATCAGACGGGTCTCCAGATATAGCTTTTGCCAAACAAAAATTATTTGGGTGTATATTAAATCTTTCAAAAGCTTTTTTTGCATTGACAAAAGACTTAAGCGTTGGTGACCAGATAATTGTTTTGTTATCTAAAAGCTGATAAAAGTCGTGATCAGAAGAAATCACGACGTTTTCATCAGAGCTTAACTTGTACTTACACATATATCCAATCACGTCATCAGCTTCGGAATCTTCTACGTACAACTGTGTTATCGGAAAGCAGCTTAATAAGTTAACTAACAAGCTTACTTGAAAATTTCTATTTTGAACTGTGTCAGGTATATCCTGATCATAGTATCGATTTAGCTTTTGGGGCCGCTTTCCTTTCTTATAGTCTGGGTAAAGATCTCGCTTTCTTTTAGAACCTCCAGACTCCCAAACAACTATGACACGCTGCGGGTTTGTTCTTTCAACTAAATTTACTAAGTTATTAAAGAAGCCTACAACGCCACCTATCTGATCACCATTTGTAGACATAGCAGGGTGAGCAACGTAATGTCTGGTAAATAAATTGTATGCATCGACAATTAAGTTTCGATTACTCATCTGTCAAGTCTAACTCTTCAGCCAAAGACTTAATTTCTTCGTATGACTCCGGGTCGATATCGACACCATCGGATGTTTGTAAAATTTTTACCATTGCCTTTTCCATCAAGCCGTTGAGGTGTGGTGTGTATTCACGATTTGACAAAATTTCATCAAATTCTTTCTTTCTAAACTTCTTTTCAATTACAACTTCGCCTGTTGTTGTATCAGCAACTTCTAGTAATTTCCACTGACTAGATCCTGAAACTTTTACAGAATAATCACCGACAATATCTTCGCCATGCTTTCTCAGTAGATCAAACAACTCTTCATGCTCTACAATACCCTTACCAAAATGTATTTGAAAGTTTGCAGTTCTAAACGGTGGTGCTACTTTATTCTTAACAGTTTTCGCAGACACTTGGATACCAATGACGTCGTCTCCGTCTTTGATCTGTTGTCCTGCTCCCAGTTTGATTCGTATAGATGAGTGAAAAGGGAT
>MDTB01216632.1_pt1 | contig 11328 bp, 13 predicted proteins | sample 811161 | NCBI WGS metagenome assembly MDTB01 (sample SAMN05326650, study PRJNA326480) | marine metagenome | isolation source: seawater | place: Mediterranean Sea | collected 2009
AATGTACAATGAGAAAGTAATGCCAAAATAGTTAAAAATATAAATAAACATTCAATCGAAAAATATATACTTTTGGGAATGCCGAAATAAGTAATCAAAATTGCAACAAAAATTTCTATAGGAAAGTGGAGAAGATAAATCGCATAACAAGCATCACCAAGTAGCTCAAAATGTCTAAAGTATTGTGCAAAATTTTGGTCAAATAGACTTCATGTTAATATAGTAAGAGGAAACACAATTAGTTTAAATGAATAGAGATTGTAGGTGGTTTGATAAAAATAATTAATCGGCAAGAATATTAGGACAGTCAAAAATAAAATTAATATTGAATAATCAATATTCATACTCCTCATATTCTTTATCCGATTAAAAACTTTGCAGGTAATTCCACCTATAAGAAATGATTCTACACCTCTTGTAATAGCTCAGCATGTAAGCGAAACACACCACTGTCAGCAAAGCGAACAATGAAAGAGCTTTTTTGAGTAAAATCTTTGCTTGTCGGAGAGTAATAATAAGAATCAGCCTTTTAATGCTAGTAAATTGCAATAACTTTTTGGAGGGAAACTACGACAGAATTCATCGACAGACTTCAACTCTTTGCCATCATCAACTTTCACTAAAAGAAATCCTCTTGATGTCAGAAAAGTGAGCACATCAAGAGGGGCAACTTGGGCATTTAAAAAACCCTTTGGCCAGAATTCAAAAAAGATTTTCACCTGCGGGTTTGCCTCAAGAAGATTTGTCATTCCTTCAAAAACGAAGAGTTCGTACCCTTGGACATCTATTTTTATAAAATCGACATGCCCATTCACAACTGAATCAAGCCGATCGACTTCCATTTCGACCTCATCTGATTCAATTGCCCCTTCTTTAGAGATAACATGATTGTCTCCACTGTTATATACGTGATCTTTTGAGTCGCATGCTTTGCTTGCGCGCTCCAAGGGCCAAATTAAACAACCTGACATTCTGCAACCCATTGCACTGTATGTTTTTTTTAGACAAGAAAATAAGCGTAAATCGGGTTCAAAGGCGGTAACGTATCCTTGAGAGCCTACTAATCGTGAAATACCAGAGGTTATGACTCCAACATTTGCACCGATATCCAATACCTTTGCCCCCTCTTCAATATGGCGTGCCAAAAAATTCCAGTCTGAATTTCCAATTAATCTAAATTTATAAAGCATTAAATAAAGCCAACGATCAAAAATTGCTCCCTGCAAAATGAAGCCATTTACTTGAATGGGTACTTTCCATATCTTTAGGTTTTGGAAAAAATCGACAATAGCAATACCGAGAGTTCTAATCACCCTTAGAATCTTCCATTAATTTAGGTGAAATTCTCACACTTATTTCATCTGCAATGATTTTATTAAATGATTTATTGTAGTGTAAAGTATCTACATATAAATTTTGTTTAGAATCATGTTGTATATGAGAAAGGTTTATTAAATGGTCATTCTTAAGAGACTTAAATCTTTGTGCAAGAATAGGAAATCCTTTTTCCAAGAAGATATGATGCTGGAAATAAGGATCATCATGATCTACAAATAAATGATAACGCAAATCATATTTATAGCTAGGGACAGGCTGTAATACATTGTATATCGGCATATCAAAAGTATTTCCAATACCTTGAATGCAGATTACATTTTTTATAAAGCGATTAATAGAGTCGAGTATCATTTCTTCATGTGACCTTTTATGTTTTGTTGACAATGATTTAACATCACCCCGAATAGAATCGATTCTTCTTATTATACCCCTCATAAATCTACTAATTTTAAAATCAATAAACATTTCTTCATGAAATATTGATTTTTTTTCCAGTAAAGAGCTCTCCAAATGTCCTGTCAAAATAGGAGGCCTGTTGGAATGCCACAAATCATTTAGACCATCGATAAATATCGCTGCATCAACATTTATTCCACTATTAAATAATCGTAAAAAAAGCATTAATTCTTGAGTTGAATAAAAATAGCCCCTTCCGAAATTGTAGACGCAAGCTGAAATCCCTGCTGTGCGTAGTTTTTTCTGCAGAAAAGAAGTTATTGTTTCAGAATCTGCTACTCCATAACCAAAAGTTGTCGAACCACCAAATACAAAAATATTATACATCTCACTGTCAGGTGGCCAGTCTCCTTGATCTTCAACTTCTCGATAACCATTTGAACTAACATTAACGTAAATACCTTGTTTTGCTGGCTCCCGAAATTGACAAAAAAGATCGTATTTATATCCACCTCTTTTCCAAGTTTCCTCCCATAGTAAACTTATTTCTTTTTGCGTCAAATGGGGATAAGCTTGAGGCAGTTTTGATGTTATATGTTCGGCTTCTTCGATATGTTCAATTCTCGCTTTTTCGTAAACAGACTGGTCGTCATAAAAAAAATAAAAAAGTAATAGAAATAACTCCAAACCACAAATTACAAGCACAACTCCCAAAAGGTTAGATGCTAGTAACTTGTAAAGATTGAGTACGAAATCTAATCGCTTCATTATTTACAATAAAAAGTTTACACAAATTTCAGTTTTCGAGCGGCAAAGAAGACCATACGAAAAAGAAGAATCCCATGTCGAAAACGACTAATATTTGTTTCTCCATAAGTTCTGTCTTTGTAACGAATGGGTACATCTGTTATCTTTAAGTTCAGCTTATCTGCTCCAAACAGCAAGTCGAAATCCCCAAAAGGATCAAAATCGCCAAAATAACTTCGATTTTCAACAATCTTCAAATAATCCTTCCGGAAAAGAACTTTTGTTCCGCACAAAGTATCACGAATGCTTTGACTAAGAAGCCAGCTAAAAGTTATTCCAAATAACTTATTTGCACATAAATTTAAAAAGCGCATCGCCTTATCATCCATGGGGTACACGAGGCGTACTCCGTTCGCAAAGTCACCTTGCCCATTAGCAAGAACATTATAATATTTAGGCAACTCTTCAGGTGGCATTGTAAAGTCAGCATCCAGGATCATTAAAATATCCCCCGTCGCTACATCAAAACCTTCTCGCACTGCATTACCTTTACCTATTCCGCTCTGTTGTAATATTTTAATATTTTTCTCAGGAAACTTTTCGCCTATTTTTTGAATAACTTTCCAAGTATTATCTGTGGAATTACCTTCTACAATGATCACTTCCTGATGAGAGCCAAACTTTGGAATCCTTTTTATGCCATTCTCAATATTACCTGCTTCATTTCTGGCGGGGATTAAGATTGATACAGAGTGCGAATCCTTGCCAGTTTTTCCTGTTTTTCTGGCGATGCAGAAATTTGTTAAACACAGCCATGGCAGTAAAGGTGCAATTAGCTTGTTGAAAAACGCCTCAAGACCCACGAGATAGACAGGGCATAAAATCCTTGGTTGCACTTTAATTACCTCCCAACCTGCCAAATTTAGCATATTCCGTAAATCCTCTACTGTGAGCCAGTTACATTGCGGTTGCTTGGCTTTCACACCGAAGACAGTCCCCAGGAAAAAAAGTGGCCTCCAGAGAGCACTATGAAAATTGATTAATATTCTGGTTGAAGAATGACTGACCCCATGAAGTTGCTCAAACATGGCTTGCACATCAGCTGCAAAATTCACAGTTTCCGACAATATAATATAATCAAACTTTCTATCCATTTGCAGTTCTTCACCAGACTGCTGAATGAATTCAAGATTTGGGTTATTCTGACGTGCAAGTTCCACTTGCTTCCCGGAAATATCCACACCAACCCTGTCTTTGGGTTTTAACATCGCCAGTAGTTCTCCGTCACCGCAACCAACTTCGATGACAGATGCATTTGTAGGTAGAATCAAGTTGTAATAATGGGCTAAAATCTTTCGATAGAACCTGCCAGCAAAATTTACTTTTTCGGTACTGTTATCGTAGAAACTCTTAACTTTCGCTAAATGCTTTTCTGCTAATTTATTTAAAGCCGTTTGTTGTTTTATTTCTTGTTTAATACAATCAAAATTCTGGTTGCAAATAGCGACGGAAATATATCCATAAATCTCTCCGCCTTTAGGATCAATTCATATAGATTATCAGGATATAACTGGCGATGACTAAAACCTCCACTCATAACATAGCTTAATGCTGAAAATCTCTTCAATTTAAGTAGGTCGAAGTTCTCCAACAAAAATTCTTTTTGTTGAAAAACGCGATGTGCATTTCCCTGAGCAGCGTAATAGGTCATATTCTCAATATCCACTCCTTTTGGCATAGACCATTGAATCGGCTGTTTAAGAGCTAATGGTTCATGATGAAACAGACCAAATACGATACATCCCAATAAACTAACCGCTGGATCAAAGATAATTATCCTCCCCCCCTTCTTTAATACTCGAGAGAACTCCTCCAGTGCACTTCCTGGATACTGCAGGTGATGCCAAACATCAAAAAGAATTAGATTATCCAACTCGTTAGAGCCGAATGAGAGCCTGTAGGCATTCTCATGACGATCCAACCAGGGGTTGGCGAAAAGGTCAGTCGTGATGCAATGCGGAATCACTGATTTGATATTCCCCATCCCTGAACCCAACTCTACCGTAAAGCCATCTCCGAGAATCAACTCTTCAGCGATAAGTTTATAAAAAGACTGATAGCAAGACTGAAGGCTTTTTTTTGTATTCCATACCTTTATATTCTGATAAATTTCAGTATTGTGCTGCTCAATATTCATTTTTTCTGCACAAAAACTTCATCCCATTGAAAGGTATCCTGTTTGCCATACACTGCTTTATATCCATGAGAGCTGAAAAAGTCGTACATTTGAGAAACTGATGCCCCATTTTTTTTCAAATATTCAGGACTCACTTCGACAACAAATCGACACTTTTCCAATGAACACATAATTTCTCGAAGACCTTCCAAAACTTCCATTTCAAATCCCTCTACATCGATTTTACATATCGCTGCTTTTTCTAATCTTGCAGGAGGAATCAAAGAGGGGATAGTCCGAACATTTACCTCTTCTTCATTGTTCGATTTTACTCTCACTATATGATTCATGCTCGGGTTATCCTCTCCGGTTAAAGAAAGGTAAAGAGTCTCTTCAGATGAACCAACTGCATAAGGGAAACAGGTGATCTTTTGGCAATGATTAAGAGCTGCATTGCGGTAAAAACGAGCTAATTCTCTAGCAGAAGGCTCAAAAGAAAATACTTCGGCATGATATCTTTTTTCCGCCAGTATCGAGAAAAAGCCAATGTTTGCACCAATATCAATAAAGACATCATTTGGACGGAGGTGACCTTCCATCTCCTTGCTTAAAATCGGATTAATATCAGTTCCTTCAATAAGATAGCGGTCAAGCAAAGCAACAGGGTTTAGCTCAATCTTAAGATTCCCAGTACAATATTCTGCATATCTGTAACGCTTGCCAACGAATCGTGTCAGAAACCCCTTGCCTATTGCTGTAGGAACTTTCTCACAATATTGCAGATACAAATAAAAGAATGCCTTTTTTAAAGAATTGATAGAACAGTAAGCCTCTAATTCGAAGGTTGATAGTCACCCCATTGCTGTACAATCGGAGTTAACGGTTTTAATTTCTTTAGCAGTTTATAAAAAAAACGCCTTTTACTTCTCGCCGCTGGCACTTTCTTTCCGATCTGAGAAAAGATATAACGAAACCGCTTCTGCAAACGGATCAGATCAACATACTTGGAAAGTTTGTTCTCCCGAAACCAAGGCTGCTCCAGGTATGAGCGATAAACATCTTCATTTTGATCAATGCGAATCACTTCTTTTATCACTGAATCAAAATTATCATAATCATGGCAATTGACAAAACTTGCTGGATTAAAATCTTCTGCAATACGAGGGTTTCCCCAAAAGACAGGAATGCTATCGACAAACATTGGGTCTACTATTTTCTCATCCGCATAGCCGTCTGCCAAACCATTGGCAAAAGCAATATTGAACTTATACTTCTTTAAAAAATCACGCTTATTCGCAACAGTCCCACCAATATTATTCAGAAGCTTACCGCCACTATCGACTTTTTTGTATGAAGACAATTCATGCATAAAATCAACCCTAGCCTTACTCCCCAGAGGGCTTGAAACAACAAAACTGCAAAATCCCCGATCTTGCTTCCTGATTTCCTCATAATCCACAGGCCTGAGTAATTCTTCAAATTTGAGTGAAAAATTTTGCCAAAAGACATACATTGGCAATCGATAATTTTTCCCCCAATAGCTGGCATGGTGCTGTGAAAAGCAGTAATCACAATCTTCTATATTTGGAATCGCATATTCTGCACAAAACAATACACGGAGACATTTATACTGCTTATGCTCAAATCCGTAGTTACTGTATATTACAACATCAGGATCATCGCTTAGTTCTAGATTAAAATATTGCTTCAGATATTTGTACAAATAATTCTCTTCCTTATTCGGTAAATGGTAAAAGTCTGTAAAGTTTATTTTAATTACTCTACTCATTTCCCCAAGAAAACTTTTAAGTATCTTTTCGCTATTTGTAATAATTGATTACCTAGAAAGCGTGCATATTTTTTGATGTATCCAAATGAAATCTCTTGATAAAAGCGATTTTCGAAATATTGAAGAATATGCCCTGCAGGGGTATTCGAAAAGCGATACCCACGTATTCCAGCCCAATGTATGATTAAAGGTTTATGTGTATAATTTCCTATATCATTTGCTTTTATTTTTTCGAGTAATGAATATTCACCACTTTCCATAAATGGAATACTCTTGAGAGAAATTTGTCTGAGTTGTTGTTGCTTAAAAAGAAAGTAATTAAATAGCCCTTGATCTCCATATTGAAAAAGATTTTCCTGCCTTAAACTAGGAGGATTAGTAAAGCGAACGAAAGGATCAAGATCATTTCTAGTAAAAATTCCAGAAGTTAAAACCATTTGTCCTGAGTTAAATGCGTAGCCAGGATGTTCAAATTCAGGGTCAAATTCTTTGATTTTTTCTAAATCGTAATATTGTTGAGTCTGAAATTCGTGTTCTACATTGTGCCCCGAGACTATAAACTCTTCACTTATGTTCTTAAAGAGTGATAGAACTGGACCTAACATGACTATATCAGCATCTACTACAAGAACCCTTTCTTTTTTTTCCAAAAATAGTGGTTCAAACTTTGAAAATCCCCAGCTAAAGACACGATCGCCAATATCAAGAACATCTACATTCCAATACTCCTCGATATCCTTGGTCCAATACTCTCCATAGAATCTATCCTTTATTAAGGTAATTGGAATATCTTGATAGTATTGGCGTATACTTGCCACACAACAACGAGCATAGCGGACATCGTATTTATAACCCGCTATATAAACTCTCTCTACATGATCGGGCATTAAAGAGAACTAGCAAAACATTTTGTTTAATATTTTTTGGTCTGATATTTGATACGCAAGAGTATCCTTATCATGATCTAGCAGGCGATATCCATAATTTCTCAAATAGTTCTCACAGGCTTCTTGATTACCCTGAAGTAAAACTCTCTCGTAATTGATAAACCGTATTGAATACATAGAAAAATCAATATTAGTCAAAATCTCATATTCATAGCCTTCTACATCAATTTGTAATATGTCTCTACGATTTAGATGGTACATAGTCATCAACGATTCAAGTTTCATGCACTCAACAGTCTCCTTGATTTGATGCTCTGCTAAAACTTTTTAGTATTTTTTTCTCCTTCATAATTATCCCAGAGCTCATTTGTTCGAGATTTCTTTAAAGGACCTAATTCTGTTAACCATCTTGGATAACCATAATCTTCAGGATTAACTCCTAGGCTATAAAAATCAGCGATTCCGTCATAATCTGCTATAGCCACATTCTTAAAAATAACTCCAGGAATACCTGCGTAAGCTTCTTTCAACTTTTCGAAATGCTTACGAACTGGTTCGACTAGAATAACTGTAGGAGAAAATTCACGCTCCTTAGCAATGCCTTCCCTCTCCCGTGACAACACAGGATATAGAGGATCTCCTTCCATATTTCCGATATGTGCTGCTAATTGAACAATAATTGGGGCTTGTTCTTGTTCTAATATAACTTTCAAAATCGAGTCGATAGGAGATATGTTATCTACATCTATGCCTAATTTTCTTCTTAGTTTACGGAGAGCCCACCTCAATCCCTCGTGAGAAAATTTTTGAAATAAATTCATTAGTTTTTGCCTTTAATGATCCCTTTAAAGAATGTTCTGAAATTATGATTTAATTCTCCCCAATAATCTCTTTTAGGGATCTTCAATTTGCCATTATAAACACTTCTCATCGGCCACAAGTCAACATTCTCATTTATCTGCTCAGGCATCTGATAGTGAGAATGCCAAATCCGAACTTCACCGCTAATATGCTCCCCAGTGCCACGGTAATTATAATTGATTGATAATGTATAAGGATTAAAGCTACAGGCTTCCAAAGCCATAGTGAAATAAGGTTGATCATTATTAAAATCACTAAAATAAGTGGTGCTAAACTCTTTCCACTTGGAAAAAACCTTCCTAACCGTGTCATTTATGGAAAAGAAAATGACTCCAGTATTATATTGTAATTGACCACGGTTTTCGATGCCTTCTCGTTTCATTATCTTACCAAAGTCAAAGTATCTGTCTAAACAGTAATGCGGTTCTATTGCTAGCGAGATGCCGTATTTTTCTGCCTTTTCAAAACCAAAAGAAACATCACCAATAACCTTGGTGTCAGAATCAAGAAAAATATAGGAATCATAGCCCTCGGGAACGAAATCTAACATCTCCGACTTGCGAATAAACCCCTGAGATTTAAAATCTACTCCAATTACTTTTACACCTGCAAATTCACGATCCGCAAAAGTATGTTCTGTTAACAAGTATTTATCATATTCTGCTAGCTTACTGTTGTGCAAAGAGTTTGCTATTTCATTCAAATAATGATCGCCCCAAGCGAGAAACACTACTGCACGATTCTTTTTCATGCACGGCTTTTTAGAAAAATCCATTGCATCCCATCTGGACGCCCTTCACTGAATATGATTTCTCTCAAATGAGGGTTATTCTCTTCAAATAAAGTGCACTCGTACTGCTCTTGTTTACATGAATCGCTTATGCTAGTGATCACTTGCACTTCATGGCTCATATGAAATAGTTCCTTTAAATATGTCGATATCCCAGGAATAATAAAATCATGCATTTCGATCAAAAGATCTACTTCTTTAAGAGAACTACAGTTATGCTTTGTAAAAAGATCTTTTTCTGCTCCTTCACAATCACATATAATCAAGGTTTTGGCATTGTAATTGAATGAATTCAAATAATCAGCGGAACATTCCCCACCTATATGAATTCTTTTATTCACCCCATTAGTAAAAGCCATTTCCTTGCACAATTGTTGGGCATCAAATGATATATCAAAAGCAAAAACTTCTAGCTTTGGGAAGTGATTCGCTAACCCAACGGCATAATAGCCCTCGGCACAGCCTATATCAATCGCCTGTCGATAATCTTTCGATAAGATATACCTCCATATTCCATGCAATTCCGTTTCATATGTGCCTAGAAGCTTAGGCAAGATGGTGCTCCCTGCTGATACTGCTTGTGGATATTTCATTCCCACAAACGGTCCGTTAGCAATGCCTTTTTGAGCCGAAAAATCAATGATTTTTTCAGTAATAACCTGTGTCCTGTAGCTGAACAAAGTGGAGTGAATATATCGCAACACAATATCCGAAAATTTCCAAAACGAATCATTTGCGATAAGCTTTTTTAATATTTTTTTTATTTTCTCTGTTTAGGATTATGTAAAAAAAGGGCTTGTTTCCATGCTCTAATAAGGTTGGTGCACTCAAAAAACTTATTAGAGTAATTACGGTTATTCTTTGATATCTCACTTAACTCGTTTTGAGTACACCATTCTATAGATTTGCATAATGATCTAATAGATGGATTTTTTAAATAGGCATGACGAACACTAGCAACTTTATTAGAAAAACTTTTTTTCTTCCATATTGTTGGCTTCACTAACAGAGACCGTTCACTTACCCATTCTCTCATTGGGTCACAGTTCATAGTAATCGTGGGAATGCCACAAGCCACTGGTTCCAAAATATTAAACCCAACACCTTCCAGTTTTGATGGTTGAATGGCAACTTGTCCTTCGGTGTAGAGATCTGACCGATGCTTTAAGCTTTCATGGCGAACAGTAATACGCCTGTCCTTCACTGGCAGGTCTATTTTTGATTGAGTGCGAACGATAAGCTTAATGTCAGGTAATTTTACTTTTTGAAAAGCACGAATAACTGCAAATGTGCCCTTGCGGTCATCATCATCAATAATTCCGGCATTATGGAAAAAGACTTGGGCATTGCCCTTTATTTCACGCACTGGTAATTCCTTTAATTTAATCGGTGGAGGTAAATATAGTAGATTGGAGAACCCAAGCCCTTTCAAAAAACTGATCGTATAACGAGTAGCTGCCGCTAGAAAGTCTACCTTCCTCCAATTCGGGTCATCGGGATTGAACCACTCCCAGTTAACTAAGCAAACAGTTTTTATACCTAATTTACTAGCAACTTCAAAAAGTTTTTCATGCCATCCAAGAGTCTCTATAAACAATAGCACTCTTACTCCTTGAAGACAGTATTCTAGTTGATCTGAAGAAAAATCTTTGTCAATGAGTACTTCATTTGTATCGGTTAAGGGCTTAGTGACTAGTTTCTTAGAAGGGATAACCAAATGCCTAGTAATTCCGATATCACTTTTTATCGCATCTAGCTGATTTCCAATTCCTGTATCGTCATTGTAGCCAATAACGGCCCAATCCTTAAAATCTATCACTTTTTCTCGGCTAAAATAAGTCCAACTTGTCTTTCTTTACACTCAAGTGGATGAGGTTTACTTTCGCTTAAGATTTGGAACCCTAACTTAAAAATCTTTGCTTTGAGTTGAGCGAACCCACCGCCGCCACCATGCCACGAGTGCCATTCCAAAAGTAAATAACGAGTTTTCTGTAAGATCTCTTCATAATGGTTTAGAAAATCCCATTCACTTCCTTCGATATCAACTTTAACTAGATCGTAATACCCTGGAAGCTTTTCCTCTATGTCTTGTGCTTTACACACATCGACTTTTACGGGCTTACCTGCAGCACCCTCTAAAGATGTGGAAGCCATATAATCATCTTCATAGAAAGTGGCTAAATCTGTAGGTCTTCCGATGGCAGCATATTGATAGGTCCACCTGTTACTCAGTTTATTCCTCTCGATCAATCGGGTTATAGCAGTTTTGGTTCTTGAGTCCGCATCAATCAAGATAGCACTTGACTGCTCCGAAACCCCAGAAAGTCGCCTCCAATTCTCTAAA
>MDTB01003338.1_pt1 | contig 11327 bp, 14 predicted proteins | sample 811161 | NCBI WGS metagenome assembly MDTB01 (sample SAMN05326650, study PRJNA326480) | marine metagenome | isolation source: seawater | place: Mediterranean Sea | collected 2009
ACCCAATGTGCTTTCAAATTTTTGATTTTTATCTATTGGGACACCAAGAACCATAGCTTGAATTTGATTTAAGCTTGGTAAATGAAGTTTAGCTCCAGCGAACATGAAATTTGCATTTTCTTGTGCAAAAGCTTTAGGATTTGCAGCAACAATTGCTAACTTCAAGAATCTTTTATCAAACCCACTTCCGGCATAGAAATCATCAATTATTTCACCTAATGATTGTCCTTTTGATACGGTATGTTTTTCTGTATGGTCTGGATCAATAATAAATATATTATTAGAAGCGTTTCCAGTTTCATTTTGATATCCAGAACCTCTATACTCCAAAATAATAATAGGTTCAGAATGTGATACTGAACTTATTGCAAAAATTTTGCAAAAAAGCATTATTTTTAGAAACTTAGTCATAATACCTCCATAAATTCTACTAATTTGCCGTCAAGTTCTTTAATATCTCTTCTAGGATCAATAGGGCTTAAAATTGCATTATTATTTTCCAAATCATCAACTTTAAATATTACCCATGGGGTATTTATTCCTTTTGTAAATGCTATAGAATTAAATGATACTCCATGTTTTTTACCTAAACGAACATATAATTTTTCAATCTTCTTATCAAATTTTAAATTTGCACTTAGCGGTTGACAATCTAACTCTGAAAAAAGAGATTCAGTGTGTTTTCTAACAGACTTTTGAAGGACTTCTAAAACTAATTTCTTTGAAGGTTTTGATAATACATTTACTGTCCTCCAAGGAGATCTATTATTTAATTTTAAAGAAATTTTATGAGATTTTGAAGAAGATTTTTTGTATGAAAACCCCTCATATAAATTCGATGTGATTTCCATTTTTAAGAATGTCTCGTTATTTAGTGGACCGCTTTTAGTATCTATATACATTTTGATACTTGGAATGTAAGCAAAAGATCCAACTTCAGTACGTATTCTTCCAGAAGTGAGAGATGTATAATCATATTCATCATTAGTATTCTTTAGAAGTTCTGAATCTAACTCAATGTTAAGTGCTTTTGACAACTCTACATTTTTTTTATTTTCTATATCAGTTATAATACCTTTATATAAGTCACTTAATACTAAAGCTAGCCACGCAGGGGCTTCGTTGCTTAGGGATAAAATTGGTTTGTAAGCAGTTAAGTTTAAAATACTATTATTTTTACAATTTTTTCTATTCAAATTTCCTATTGCTGCTTTAATTGTTATTTCATAATGGGTTTCTTTTATAACCTCTTTAGTTATTGCATAATCTAAAATTTTTGTAGTAGGTCTAACTATAAAATTCTCAGTCAGTTGAGTTCCAGAGTCAATTGCTGAAAATCCATCAATTTTAGCACCACCTTCCAATGAAGCTAAGTATAAGGCATCTTCTAAAGCCCTCCTCCTAGCTAAATCAGTTTCTTCAGGTGAATTAAGAGCAGCTCTTCCAGTAGAAGTTATGAATCTTAGAGTATCTTTTGCAGTATTTTTAATAGGGGGGATTGTATCACTGACTGCAATTGAAACCCATAGAAGAACTATAAATAAAATAGAAACTAATTGAATAAAATTTTTAAATTTTCTAATTAAAATGTCCATTTATTATGCTACCGATCTAGCCTTTTTTAATAAATAGCTTAATGTTTCTCTATCTATTTCTAAAACAACTTCATAAGTATCAGCCCCAGTAGGATTTATTCTGACAGTTCTGGCCCCACGAATAGTACCAGAAACAACGCCTCTGAAAGTATCATTTTGAACCATTAAATCTATTACTGTAGTATTACCCTCAACATTTAAACCATGAATTTGCTCTGCTAAATCTCTCATTGCAGCCATTCTTGCTGAACGGATAGCCATAAGTCTACGCTGATTTTCTGAACGGCCTGGTTGAGATGAAACAACAGCATATCCTACAGCACTTATAGTCGGAATTTCTTGTACGCTTGCATCTAATACCTCATTAATAGCTGCCACATGTGCGGCTTCCTCCCCGCCATTTTGAGTCATACTCATTGTAGTAACTACTGCTTCTTCTGCGGCCTTTTCAGGAGATCCAGTTAAAACATTCTGGAGTAAATTGCTCTGACACCCTGCAGATGTAAAAATTACTAAACTTAAAATAATCATTCTTAAATTCATTTTTGACTCCATATATTAGGATCCATTTAATATTAAAATCCATGATGCATGCTTTATGCCAATTATTAAATTTTGTTATCAGAGCTATAAATATCGATGTAAAACAAAAAAAAAGGTGATTATGGCATGGTTCTTGCCTTTATTTATTTGAATTATAATTTTTATTAAGTTCAGTATAAATTTGACAATAATTACAGAAAGTTAACGAGTTAAATGGTGTTTATTAAAAAATTAATGTCGGAATTTTGACGTCATGGAAATGACAGCCAAAAATTTTAGTTTAAAAAACCTGGGTAGCCTTATCAAGGTTGGTGTATTACCTCTTGGTATACTTGCTGTTGTAGCTATGATGGTATTACCCCTTCCTGCCTTTCTTTTAGATTTATTTTTTGTAACTAATATTTTGGTTTCGCTATTAATATTAATGGTTGCAATGCATACTTATAGGCCATTAGATTTTTCCAGTTTTCCTAGCTTGCTATTAATTGCCACCGTTTTACGTCTGGCTTTAAATGTTGCTTCAACAAGGGTAGTTTTAGCTGATGGACATACTGGAAGTGATGCTGCAGGTAAAATTATTGAAGCTTTTGGTAAATTTATAATAGCAAGTAATTATGCTGTGGGCATTTTTGTTTTTGTTATTTTAGTTATTATAAATTTAGTTGTTATTACTAGAGGGGCAGGAAGAGTTTCAGAAGTATCTGCTAGATTTACGCTAGATGCAATGCCTGGAAAACAAATGGCAATTGATGCGGATCTTAATGCAGGAATATTAGATGCTGAACAAGCAACACAAAAAAGAGAAGAAATATCTAAAGAAGCAGATTTTTATGGTGCTATGGATGGTGCCTCAAAATTTGTAAAAGGTGATGCAGTAGCTGGTATTTTAATATTAGCTATAAATATTATTGGGGGGTTAATAGTAGGAATAACTCAGCATGATTTGGGAGTTGGAGAAGCTGCTGAAACATATATACTATTATCTATTGGAGATGGTTTGGTTGCTCAAATTCCATCACTATTACTAGCTATTGGAACAGCAATTATAGTTACTCGAGTTTCCTCAAATCATGATATGGCTGAGCACATTGGTAAACAGATAAATATTTCAAGAGCTTGGCTTCCAGTATCAGGGGTGCTTTTATTAATAGGATTTGTACCTGGTATGCCAAATACTTTATTTTTAGTAGCTGGTGCAATTTCTGGGTTTATTGGTTATTTAGCTATGAATTTTCAAAATGATGAAATTTCTAAAGAAGAAGTTCTTGATAATGAGATGAATGAAGCAGAAAATAGTGGAGGAACAATTGATCTAGAGGATGTTACTGATTATTCACCTATATCTATTCAGTTAGGATATGGATTGGTTGAAATGGTAGATGATGATACAGGTGGACCTCTTATTAGTAGAATTACTGGTATTAGAAGAGAAGTTTCTAAATTACTTGGTTTCGTAATACCTCCAGTAAGAATTAAGGATGATTTGTCATTATCCTCAAATCAATATAGAATAAGAATAGGCCAAACAATTGTAGGGGAAGATGTAATTTATCCCGATAGCTTCTTATGTATAGCTGGGGAAGAAGTTTCAGTAAAAATTGCAGGCCATGAAGTAAAAGATCCCTCATTTGGAATGGATGCTGTTTGGATAAAATCCAATCAAAAGTCAGAAGCTGAATCTAAAGGATACGTTGTTATTGCTCCTGAATCAGTTTTAGCAACACATCTTAGTCAAATATTAAATAAATTTGCTGGTCAACTTATTGGGCAAGATGATGTTCAAATATTATTAGATAACCTTTCAAAAACTGCTCCAAGTTTAGTTGAATCTGTAATTCCAAAATTAGTCCCATTACATAATCTAACAGGTATTTTGAGAGAATTACTCTCAGAAAGAGTTCCAATAAGTGATTTAAGAAGTATTTTAGAAAGTTTAGCTAGTATTTCTAGTAGAAATTTATCTATAGTAGATACAGCAGAAGCTCTTCGCCCAACTCTTGCTGGCTTGTTAATTCAACAAATTGCTCCATTAAATCAACCCCTGCCAGTAATAACCTTGGAAGCAGATTTAGAACAAATGCTTATTAAAATGTCTCGACAAAGTGGTGAAGAGGGGCTTGTTTTAGATAATGAACTAGCTCAAAACCTACTTACAAAAATAGCTGAAACAAATCAAAAATTGAGTAATGAGGGTAAAAGTGCAGCACTGGTAGTTTCTCCAGCAATTAGAAGACAGTTTTCTGCAATAGTAAGACAACACGTTGAAGATATGGTAGTTTTAGCCTTCACTGAATTACCAGACAATAGAAAAATTAATGTAGTAGCATCCATTTCAGGTTAGCTAAAAAGAAAATTTTAATATAGGAGGTAAAAATGACAGTACTTACAGTAAGAGCCAATGATACTGCAACTGCAATGGAAGAAATTGTTGAAAAATTGGGTAAGGATTCCTTCATTATTGGTACAAAAAAAATTGGAAATGAGATGTTAGTCAAAGCTACCAATAATCCAAAAAAAACAACTAAATCATTGCAAAATGTGTCAGAAAAATTTGATAAAATCATTTCTAAAGAGTTAAAAGTAGACTCATTTTCCCCAACATTGGAAAAAAAATTGTTAAAAAAATATGGAGATGGTGGTGAAAAAGAAATCAAACATAATGTTAATGAAAACCTCCTAAAGAAATTCAGTTCTGAATTTAAAGAATTAAAAAATCAATTAGATGGTATGATAATTACAGATATGGCTGGTTTAAGCCCAAATTTAAAAAGTACCATTAAAATAAAATTACAAAGTATTGGATTTTCTGATTTTACATTAATGAAGTTTAAAAATAAAATTGAAAATGAAAATACCAAAGAGGGGATTAAACATTTTATTGATGAATTAGCAGATGCCTTAAGTTTCGATGATCCAATAAACAATTTATTAAGTAGTCAGTATGTTTTCGTTGTTGGAGCAAGTGGAAGTGGTAAAACTTCTTTCTCTGCAAAAATAGCAGCAACATTAGCACAAGATGTAAATAATAACTTTGTTGCATTAGGTAAGTTAGGTAAGCAAAATGAGTTTTTAAATGATAATCTTAAATCCTATTCTCGGCTTATAAATATTCCTAATGTAAGTATTTCACCCGAAAACGCTCATAAAAAGCTTGAGAGTATTGAAAAAAAATTAATAGTTGATGTATCAACAAATGTTGAAAATACGATAGATATTGTAAAAAAACTTAAGGAAAAAATAGGTTCTAGTAAAGTTTTAACTATTCTTGTAATCCCTTCTGGCTCTAACAAATACCATGTGAAAAAATTAATGGATTTTTATCAAAGTTTAAATCCAATTATAGCTTATACCAAATTAGATGAGATTAATATTTCTGCTGAGGAATTATCTGTAATAGTCGAAAATAAGTGCTCAATAGGCTATCTAACTGAAACAAGATCAATTTTAAAATCAATTAATTTTGCTAATAAAGAGATTTTGGCTCAATATTTGAAAGACAATTTTAGTAATTTTAGTGTGTGAGAATAATAATGACTATCTCAATAGCAGTAGCAAGCGGAAAAGGAGGGGTTGGCAAAACTAGTATAGCAGTCAACCTTTCTTTAACATTATCTAGATTAGGATCAAGAGTTGTACTATTTGATGCAGATTTTGGTCTTGCTAATTCTCATATTCTCCTTGGTGTTAACCCAAAAAAAACTGCTCAGGATATCCTTCTTTCAAAGACAGCTGTTAAGGACGTTCTATCGCCTGGCCCACTTGGCCTTAAATTTTTATCTGGAGGAAGTGGACTTACTGAATTACTGAATATAGAAGTTAAGGCAAGATATGAATTAATCCGTACTCTGGATATTATTGAAGAAAATACTGATGTTCTAGTGGTTGATGTACCTGCGGGAGCATCTGATAGTTCAATAACATTTTCAGCTGCTGTAGATAAGTTAGTTTTAGTTTTGGTGGGTGAGCCAACTAGTTTCATGGATGCTTACACATTTATTAAAGCTGCAAATTTAGAAGCTGGTGTGGAAAATTTTTCTATAATTGTTAATATGGTTGATGATGATGCACAAGGATTACAACATTTTACTAAATTTCAAGGTATAGTTAACAGATTTTTAAATGTTAAACTATCTTACTGTGGTCACATACCTTTTTCTCAAAGAATTAGACATTCAGTAGTTGAAAGAAAACCTATTATGCTAACAAAACAAGATACTGTAGAAACTAGAGCATTTATGGGAGTAGCTAAATCGATACAAAGTACACCAAAAAATGAACCTAAGGGAGTAACTTTTTTTAAATAAAAGGTAGTAATCAAATGAATTCAATGAAACAAAATTACACTGAGGCCAACCCAGGAGTTGAGAACTTAGTTAAGGATCATATGGAGCTTGTTAGAAAAATAGCTTGGCATATGCATGGTAGGGTAAGAAATGCTGTAGAAATTGATGATTTGTTGCAAGTGGGATATTTTGGCTTAGTAAATGCAGCACAAAAATATAGTAAAAAAGAGGGAGCAGTTTTTTCTAGTTATGCCGTAATAAGAATAAGAGGGGCAATAGTAGATTATCTTAGAAAAAGTTCTAATCTTTGTAGAACAACAATTCAGATGCAACAGAAGGCAAAAAAAGCAGAAGAATTATTGCGCTCAGAACATCAAAGAGATCCAACTAATAAAGAGATAGCAAAAAAACTAGGAATGAGTCTAGAGCAATATGAGGAGTGGGAACTTGCATTCAATGCAAATGTACATCAATCGTTGGACTCAGTATATAATGAATATTCTATTTGGTTTGCATCTAAAGAAAACAGTCCTGAAGAAGCTTTGTCAGATAATCAATTAAAAAATACTCTAAAAGATGCATTATCTAGTTTGCCTGAAAAAGAGGCTTTAGTTATTCAGTTATATTACGTAGAAGAATTAAATGTTTATGAAATTGCAGAAGTTATGGATATTACAACTGGTAGAGTTTCTCAAATTAAGAAGTCAGCAATTACAAATTTAAGGGATAAAATCAAAGAGACTACAATTTAAAGGAAAAAATGTGGTTAAAAAAGACTTTTATCAAACTAAATCTGTACATATGGCTGTTCAAACTGCAGAACTTAACTTATTAGGTTATAGTTTTGAAAAGGAACTGTCTTTATCATGTAGTTTGATGAATATTTCTAGAGGGAATTGTAATGTAAGGATTAGGCCAATTAATTTAAACACTTCAGATGATAAAGGAATTTTAGATATATCAATTGATAGGCCAGTTATGAAAGCTGATGTAAATCTTAATTTTTCAAAATTTAATGAGTTAAGTAAACTAATGATGAAAGATGCAAGTAGGCCAGTAACAGTAATAATGCTATTAGATGTACCTTTATCAATAAATCTTGCTGGAGATTTATTAATAGATAATGCTGCTAAGCTAAAAATTTTAGATTTATCTTGGGTAATTCCTTTAAAGTGATAATAATTATCATTTTATCGCATTAATAATTCAGTTGCTTTTCTCTCAGTTTCTAGCATTTTAGCATTACCATTAAAAGCTTGTTGTGCTTTTATTAATCTTACTAGCTCATCTGAGATTTCAGTATTTGAATTTTCTAAACTTCCATTTTGTATATATCCAAATCCCAAATCTTTAGGATTTCCTAAAGTTGGTACTCCAGATTCCTTGGTTTGTAAGAAATTTCCTTCACCTATGGATCTTAGACCAGATTCGTTTGAAAATTTTGCAAATCCAACTTGCCCTATGGTTAAAAATTCAGAGGTTCCATAGGATGCTTTTATTTTGCCATCTGGTTCAACTTTTACATTAGTTAATTTTTGTGGTGTTTTTCCATCTACAGATACGTTAAAGGGTAACTTTATTGGATTTTGATTTACATCTAATAATTGAATATTATCATTATTAACTATGAATCCCTGGTTATTTACACTGAAAGAGCCAGCTCTTGAATATGTAACAACACCCGTAGCTTCTCTAGAATCTAAAATAAACAAACCACTGCCAACTATACCCATATCAAGAGCTTGTCCTGTTTCTTTTAAAGTTCCTTGAGAATGTATTCTTATTGGTTGGTTTAATGCTATTCCAAATCCTGTTAATGAACCTGTTCTTTTATCAGATTGCTCAGTAAACACATCATCAAATGATGCTTTACTTTTTTTGAAACCTATTGAATTAGCATTAGCAATATTATTCGAAATAACTGAAATTTCTTGAGATATTCCCGCCAAACCTGATCTTATTACTGAAATCATATTCCAACCTTTCAGGTCATTATATTCAATATTTATGCCAATAGTGTTTAAAAAATAGTATTAAATTAATTAATAATAAAAATAAGTCGTTGGACATCTAGTGTTTTTGTTAGTAAATTATTACAAAAATTAGAGGTATGTATGTCAGCAAATTCCCAAAGAGCTTTGATCCCGGTAAAAAAACTATCACCACCGGCCATAATAGAAAAAAATAGAGATCTTGCCCCTTTAGATTTAGTTAATGGAAATATCTCATTAAATTCTAGGGAAGAAGTTAAAAAACTTTTACCTGACATAATTGGGAAAGCCTTGGCTAGGATATGGATAGACCCAAGTTTTCATAAAGATTTTTCATCGGATCCGCATACAACTTTACAAAAAAATGGAGTTCATCTCCCAGATAATATGGTTGTTGAATTCCAGAAACCTAATTCTGATAGGCCTAGAATAGTTGTTTATGAAAGACGACCAGGTTCAAAATTTAAGGTTAGGGTTTTTTATCTTCAATTAGTGATGATGGCTGGAAGGTGATGGTTTTTTTTAATTTAATATTAAAAACCTTTCTTTTTTACTTTTTATTATTTTCTTTGGCTTTTACAAATCAGACTGAATTATCGAACAGTGATTTTTTATTTAAAAAGGCAACTGATTTTGTAAAAAACAAACAATATGAAAAAGCAATTTCTATTTTTGAAAGATTAGCCAATAATTCTGAACATGATGCTCAGTATAATCTTGCTATTATTTTAAAAGCTGGAAAAGGTAAAACCAAAAAGTATACTGACTCTCTTTATTGGGCTTATTTATCAAAATTGGGTGATATTAATGAAGCTGATGATTTGGTTTCCGAGTTAGTTGATTTAATTCCAGAAAAAGAAGTAGAAAATATACGTGAAAAAGTTAAAGTATATCTGGAAAAAAGTATAGATGGGGGATCCAAAACTTCAATTATGCATCTAGGAAAATTCTTTTTAGAAATTGTTCAAGAAAAAGAATACCCTTCTGCTTATAAATGGTTTACTGTAGGAGCTGCATTAGGATTAAAAAATGCTATTGAGATGAGGGATGACACGGAGCAGGAATTATCTCCAGAAGAAATCATTGAAGAACAGGATAAAGCTGAAGAATTTTTTAAAAACTTTTTAAGAAAAATTAATCAAAACTCAAATGAGGAGAGCAATTCATGAAAATTAAAGTACATTGGATTGTTGATGGCATCGCTGAATTAGAAGCTGAAAGTCAGGAAGAGGCTGAAAAATGGGTGAATGAAGTATTAACAGGTATTGTAAATGATAATCCTATTTTTTCAGAAAGATTAGGAGCAAAAGCAATACAAGGTAAAGCTTATTTTCCAGGCAATTCAGAAAATTAACTATAAATTGCAAAATTTTTTATCAAAGGTTTGAAATTCTCCAAGTTTGAAGCCAATTCAGTGTACTAGTGTTTGAAAATTTTCTTTTTTGATAGCCTGTCTTAAGTACTTCAGCAAGTTCAAAAGTTTTTTTATTGTATTCCTCAGAATTTGCGTGCTCATCTTTATCTTGATAATAATTACTATTATTATTCTGATTATGAGAATTTATTGTTTTAATACCGTCCATAATTTTTAGAACGACAGAATTTATAAGATGTTTAATCTATGTTATTACAAAACTATTAAAAACGACCTTTTTTAAAATTGGCTGTGCTCCTAAGTCTCTAAGCTTTTTATTAAAAGCTTCTAGTAAATATTTTCTAAATTGAAATATTGTAGGCTCATCCTCTGCCATATCTAAAGTAAAATCTCCTATACCTTTAATAACAATAGATCTTAGAACGGGTACAAAAAATTCAAAAGTTTCATAAAAATCTTCTGCTTTCATTGGTGTCTCGTAAACGGCAACAGATATATTAATAGTAAGAATTTTTCTACTATCAATCAGATTAGTTGCCAGTGGACCATTGAATTCATAATATTTATATTTTGGAGAAAGAAATGCTATAGTACCGTCAGCTAACATTTCTGTTTCTGCTTCAGCCAATGCTTGTTCTTCCGCTTTTTTCTTGGCTATTACTTCGGCCATTTTTAATGGAGGATCTACTACCAAATGAGAATATGGATCAGTTTCTTTAATTTTGGTAAGATCTCTTATTTCTTGTTCTGATGGCGGAACAAATAAAAAAGTTTTAATTAAATAAAAACTAATAAAAAATAAAAGAGCTGGACCACAATAGAGTGCTATTTGAAAATAATCTAATTTGATAGAAATTTTCTTTTTAGGTGGTGCTACAACTTCTTGCTCTTTGTTGGATTTATTTTTTTCTTCATCACTCATAAAAATATTATCTTTCACTACGAGAACTAAGTTGCAACCATTTATAAACGCCTTTATTTGAAAATTGTAAAATAATATTATAAATATTTTTTTATTTGTGCCGTATAATTAATGAAATCAATTAAAGGTTAATAAGAATGATTAATAATAAAAAACGAACTTTCTCATCTAATAATGATAATTCAGTTCCTAAAGATAAATTTAGTGAAAAAATTGAAACTGAAAAAAAGGAACTAAAAGATTTTCAATCTGCTGTTGCTCTATCTTTATTAAAATATACAGCTGATTTAGAAGATGAGTATGTAGAGAGAAGATTGGCATCTGCTTTATTATTTTTAACACATTTATCAAGTGAAATAACTAAAGGGTTTGCTAATGGTGATGAGAAATTAGCTTCCAACCTTCTTGCAGATGCAATTATAGAATGTAGGCGTGCTTACCCTGATGGAAAAACTAAATTAAGTACTTTTTTTCATTGAAAGTTAATTGTTTTAATTAATTAAAAAAGTTATATAATTTCTCTATCTTTAATTAATTTCATAACCAATCATGTTATTTTTTTTTATAAGAATAATTGCTATAATAATTTTTTTATCGTTTTGGGTTACTTTAGATAAA
>MDTB01064890.1_pt1 | contig 11327 bp, 16 predicted proteins | sample 811161 | NCBI WGS metagenome assembly MDTB01 (sample SAMN05326650, study PRJNA326480) | marine metagenome | isolation source: seawater | place: Mediterranean Sea | collected 2009
AAATCTATATGTCTCACTTGAGCCCTGTTCACATTATGGTATTACACCTCCCTGCACAAACATTATTATAAAAAAAAAAATTAAAAAAGTTTTTTATTACGCAAATGATTTTGATATTAGATCTAAAAAAAAATCTAAAAAGATATTGAATAAAAAAAAAATTTTAGTAAGCGGCCCCTTGTCAAAAGATAATGGAATCGGTTTTTATAGAAGCTATTATTTGCAACATGGATCAAATTTACCATTAATAGATGCAAAAATTGCAATTTCTAATGATTACTATACTAAAAATTCAAAAAAAAAATGGATTACAAACTACCACTCACAAAAACGATCCCACTTTCTTAGATCTATTTATAACTGTATAGTTTCGACCTCAAAGTCTATCAATGAGGATGATTCATTACTTAATTGCAGAATTAACGGGTTAGAAAAAAAAACTCCAGACCTAGTTATATTGGATAGAAACTTAAAATTAAAAAGAAATTTGAAAATATTTAAAAATATTAGCAGGAGAAAAATATTTTTATTTACGTCCATTAAAAACAAAAAAAAAATATCATATTTCAAAAAAAAGGGTCTAAAGATAATTTACATCAAACATTTGAATGATAAAAAAGATTTAAACAATTTTTTTATTCTTTTAAAAAAAAAAGGATATTCAAGAGTATTCGTAGAAGCTGGTCTTACATTTACCAATTTTTTAATCAATAATAATTTTCTAAATTATATTTATATTTTTAAATCTAATAAAAATTTAAAAAAAAATGGAATTAATTATTCAAGTTCAAAGACTATAAAGAAAATTGTTTTAAAAAATTTGATAAATGTAAATTTGTTTGATGACAAGCTTTATATGGAAAAGTTAAAATAATGTTTAACGGTATTGTTTACAATCAAGGAATAATTAAATCTATTAGAAAAAATCCAAAGTATGTTTCTGGAAGTTTGGTTATAGAAATAAAATCTAATATATCATTTGATAAAAAGGATATAGGTGAATCTGTTTCTTGTGACGGTGTTTGTTTAACCTTAATTCGAATTAAAGAAAAATCTTTCCTTTTTTATCTTTCCAAAGAAACTCTACTTAGATCAAATTTTAAATATGTTAAAGTAGGTAGACATATCAATTTAGAAAAGTCATTACACCACGGAAAAAAAATATCAGGTCATTACATACAAGGGCATGTTGATACAACTTCTATAGTTAAAAATGTTAAAGTTGTAGATAAATCTTGGAATGTTAATTTTACAATAAATAAAAAGTATAGAAAATTTATAATTGAAAAAGGTTCTATTTGTGTAAATGGTGTTTCTTTGACAGTATCTAAAGTTAGATTAAACACTTTTCAAATTACAATTATTCCACACACTTTAAAACTTACTAATTTAATTAATTTAAAATCTGGAGATAAAGTTAATATAGAGTTTGATATGATAGGAAAATATTTAAATAATATTTATAAATAAAATGAAAAGCTCTTCTTCCACCATTAATCAAATTATTAGAGATGCAAAGAAAGGAAAAATATTTATTTTAGTAGATAATAAAGATCGTGAAAATGAAGGAGATCTTGTTGTTCCAGCCTCAAAAATTAATGCTAAAAAAGTTAACTTTATGGCAAAACATGGTAGAGGATTAATATGCTTGGCTTTGACTACAAATAAAGTAAAAAAATTAAGTTTGCCATTAATGTCATTAATAAACAAATCTAGAACACAAACAGCTTTTACAGTTTCGATAGAATCTAAAAAAGGTATCTCAACTGGAATCTCAGCTCACGATAGGGCAAAAACAGTTAAGGTCGCGATAAAAAATTCTTCAACAAAAAAGGATATAGTTTCCCCAGGACATATTTTTCCATTAGTTGCAAAAAATGGAGGTGTTCTTGAGAGAGCAGGTCATACTGAAGCTTCTGTTGATATATCAAAATTAGCAAAACTAAATCCAAGCGCAGTGATTTGTGAAGTAATGAATGAAGATGGAACTATGGCCCGTTATAAAGATCTAATACCTTTTGCAAAAAAACATAAATTAAAAATTGCTAAAATAGAAGATTTAATTTCACACAGATTAAAAAACGAAAGACTTGTTAAATCTATATCTAATAAAAAAATTAAGGTTAAGAATTTTGGAATTTTTGATTTAAAAACTTTTAAAAACAAATTAGATGGATCTGAACATTACGCTTTAACAAAAGGCAAATTTATATTAAATAAATCGTCCAGAGTAAGAGTTATATCGACAAACGTTTTAAATAGTTTTTTTAATTTTAACAAAAATGTTTTTAAAAATTCTTTAAAGCACCTTAATAAATTTAATAACTTTGCACTTATTCTTATTAAAGGTTCAAATCCTAGTTCATCATCTTCTGAAAATGATAAGATACTAAGATATTATGGTATTGGCGCTCAAATTATAAAAGAATTGAAAATAAAAAACATGATATTAGTATCAAGATCAAAAAAACGTATTATAGCATTAAAGGGTTATGGTATAAAAATTACAAAACAGGAAATTATCAAATGAAACAAAAAATATGCATTGTTATGTCCACTTATAATAAGGACATTACAAATAAAATATATGTTATTTCGAAAATAAAATTAAAAAGTTTTGGTATTAAAAACATAGATTTAATAAAGGTACCTGGGGCATTCGAAATACCCGTTGCTATATCTAAACTTATTAAAAAATATGATGGATTTATTGCAATAGGATGTATTATTAAAGGTGAAACTGCTAACTTTGATTTAATTTCAAGAGCAATAACCGATGGTATCATGCAATTATCTATTTCTCACAAAAAACCAATAGGTAATTCTATAATAACTTCATTTAATAGACCTCAAGCTGAAGCAAGACTTGAAAAAGGTATAGAAGCAGTAACAGCTGTTTTAGAAGTTCTTAAAATAAAATGATCCTAGATAAGAATATAGATAACAACCCTAGAATCATAGTTGTTCAAAAATTATATTCTTATTTTCTTAATAAAAGTTCTGATTTAGCATACCCAAAACATAGGTATAAAAAATTTATTAAAGATACAGTTTCAGGCACTATCGAAAGAGAAGAGTTAATTCTTGAAAATCTTAAAACGATTCTTAAAGAAGATTTCAATCCATCCAGAACAGATTTGATATTAAAATTAATGATTTTTTCAGCTACTTTTGAACTTATGTTTAGTCACAAAACTCCAATAAACGTGATTGTAAGTGAGTATATTAAAATATCAGACTTTTTTTTAGAAAATGCACATAAAGGCTACCTTAACGCTATTTTGGACAAAGTTTCAAAAAATGTTAGAAAAAACGATTAATAACTTCTTGCCTTTTATCTCTTTTTTTGGCAATTATCTGTTTTTTAATCTTCATTAGGGAGAATCAGTGGAAACTTTATTTTTAATTATTCTTGTTGCAGTTTTAGCAGTTATTTACAGTTATTTTTTAAGCAAGCAAATTATGTCAGCCAGTCCAGGAAATAATAAAATGCAAGAAATTGCTGAAGCAATCCAGATAGGGGCAAAAGCTTACTTAAATAGACAATACAAAACAATTGCGATCGTTGGAATAATTGTTTTAATAATAATAAGCTATTTTTTCAGCATATTGGTTGGACTTGGTTATTTTATTGGAGCCTTACTTTCAGCAGTGGCTGGTTATGTCGGAATGTTAATTTCTGTTGAGGCAAATGTTAGAACCGCTGAAGCTTCTAGGTCTAGTCTTCAAAAAGGTCTAACTATGGCTTTCAAATCTGGAGCTATAACAGGTCTTTTAGTTGCTGGCTTAGCTCTTCTAGCAATTTCAATTTATTACATGGCTCTTTTATATTTAAATGTTGAAAGCAGAGAACTTATTAATGCTCTAATTGCTTTAGGATTTGGTGCTTCTTTAATCTCAATTTTTGCTAGGTTAGGCGGTGGAATTTTTACAAAAGGTGCAGACGTTGGTGCTGACTTGGTTGGTAAAGTTGAAGCAGGAATTCCAGAAGATGATCCAAGAAACCCGGCAGTTATAGCAGATAATGTTGGAGATAATGTTGGTGATTGTGCAGGGATGGCTGCTGATTTATTCGAAACATACGCTGTCACAATCGTTGCTACTATGGTTCTTGCGTCGATATTTTTTCAAGGAGATGGAAATATGATGGTATATCCATTAGCAATTGGCGGAGGATGCATAATTGCATCAATAATTGGAACTTTCTTTGTGAGACTTGGCAAAAGTAAAAATATTATGGGCGCTTTGTATAAAGGTTTTATAGTTACTGCAGTTATATCTTTGATTTTACTCTATCCAATTACTTCAAGCATAATAGGATTGGAAAATACTTTTTCTGTTGGTGAAAAAAGTTTTAATGGCTTTGACTTATACTATTGTGGAGTAGTCGGTTTAGCTGTGACAGGTTTGATTATTTGGGTTACAGAGTATTATACAGGAACTAATTATAGACCAGTTAGAAGCGTTGCTAAATCTTCAACCACAGGCCATGGTACAAATGTCATACAAGGTTTAGCTGTCTCAATGGAGGCAACTGCGCTACCAGCCTTAATTATTGTTGCTGGTATAATCATAACTAATGAATTAGCAGGCTTATTTGGAATAGCAATAGCAGTAACTGCTATGCTAGCCTTAACAGGAATGGTTGTTGCTTTGGATGCTTATGGACCTGTTACAGATAATGCGGGTGGTATAGCTGAAATGTCAAAACTTCCTAAAAATGTTAGGAAAACCACAGACGCACTTGATGCTGTAGGAAACACAACTAAAGCTGTCACAAAAGGTTATGCAATCGGATCAGCAGGACTTGGTGCTCTTGTTCTATTCGCTGCTTATACAGAGGATATTAAATTTTTTTCAACAGTTCCAGGCTCAAGACTTGAGGGAATAAATGTAAGTTTTGATTTATCAAATCCTTTTGTAGTAATTGGTTTACTGGTTGGTGGAATGTTACCTTATTTATTTGGATCTATGGGTATGCAAGCTGTAGGAAGAGCAGGCGGTGCCGTAGTCATTGAAGTTAGAAGACAATTTAAAAAAATACCAGGTATCATGAAAGGAAAAAGAAAACCAGATTATGGAAGATTGGTTGATCTTTTAACTAAGGCTGCAATTAAAGAAATGATAATACCATCTTTACTGCCAGTTCTTTCACCAATTGTTTTATACTTAATAATTTTTTGGATTGGAGGTATTGAAGCAGCTTTATCATCTGTTGGTGCTATGTTGTTAGGTGTAATAGTAACTGGTTTATTTGTTGCAATCTCGATGACGGCTGGCGGTGGTGCTTGGGATAATGCAAAAAAATTTATAGAAGACGGTAATTATGGTGGTAAAGGATCTGAGTCACATAAAGCTGCCGTAACTGGTGATACAGTCGGAGATCCTTACAAAGATACAGCCGGCCCCGCTGTAAATCCTATGATAAAAATAACAAATATTGTTGCCCTTCTTCTTTTAGCGGTAATAGCTCATTAAAGTTATTTTTTATTAGCATACATTTTCGTTCTGATACTAGACAAGAAAGATTCTATAAAACTTCCCCGTGTTATTTCGTTAGGAGTTTCTGCTTTTGCAAATTTATATTCATTCATATCATTCTTGTTATAAAAAAACTTTTCTTCAAGTACACCATATTGATTAAACCGAACAACTAAAACATTATTATTTAACAAAACATTTCTACCAAGTTTAAACATTTTACCTTTGGTCCTTGTTCTTTCAATGTACAACCATGTATTTTTATCTTTTAATGACTTTGTATGTGGCTGGCCTAAAATTTTTATAACATCATTTCTATTTGTATTATTAACTTTAAGCAGTTTGTCTCTATTCTCAAGGTAAAATATACCGTGACTTTTTACTACTTTATTTTTTTGACAATTTATTAAAAAAACAGATAGAAATAGGAATATAAAAATATATACAAAATGTTTGCTTCTTATAAAAAACATAACAACTTACTTTATAATAATTTGGTTAAATTATCACGTAATAAATTTTTTTATCAAGAAAATTTACTCGAAGATAAAACGGAAAATAGAGTTATATTAATTTTTTTTCATTTTGCCTTAATTTTATGGATAGCAAAAACAAAGAATTTAAGAAAAGATACACAGGAAATCTTCGATAATATTTTTCAGAACATTGAGTATAATCTTAGAGAATTAGGCGATGGAGATGTTGCTGTTAATAAAAAGATGAAAAATTTAACTAGGATATTTTATGATATCTTATTAAGTTTTGATAGAAGTGATACAATACTAATTGATAATAATTATATTTTTTTAAAAAAATATTTTCTTATAAATAAAAATGGAGACAACGAAAATATTGATAAATTAAGTAAATATTTCGATAAATTTAAGAATTTTTGTTTTGATTTAGATATTAAAAACATGCTAAATGGTTCTTTTAACTTTATATATAAATAATATGGCTGTACCAAAAAGGAAAACATCTGTTTCAAGAAGAAATAAAAGAAGATCCCATCATAGGATTTTATCTTCGAACGCTGCTGAAGATAAAAAAACTGGTGAATATAGATTGTCTCATCATATTGATTTAAAAACTGGTTATTATAACGGTAAAAAAGTTTTAGATAAGTAATCCCAAATAATCTAAAATTATAAAATGAATAATCAAAAAGAGAAAATTAAGATTTCAATAGATCTAATGGGCGGAGATGATTCCCCAAATAAAACATTAGAAGGAATTGATCTTTTTATAAAAAGATACAAAAATAATGATGACTATTTTTTTTATTTATTCGGCGATTCTGATTTAGTAATCCCTAAAATTAAGACATTAAAAAACTTAAAATCAAATTATCAATTGATAGATACAAAAATAATTGTATCTAATGATCTTTCACCAATGTCAGCTTTAAAAAAAGGTAAAGGCTCCAGTATGTGGGAAAGCATTCACTCACAGATTAGTTTTAATTCTGATGTAACATTGTCTGCTGGAAATACGGGTGTATTTTTAATTATGTCAAAAATGATTTTAAAAATGTTAGAAGGTATTGATAGACCTGCTTTAGCAGGACTATGGCCTACAAATGATGGTATGAATTTAGTTTTAGATCTAGGTGCTAATGTTGAATGCAGTGATAAAAATCTTATAGATTTTTCTGAAATGGGATCTGCTCTTTATAAATCACTTTTCCCACAAAGTGAAATTAAAGTTTCCTTACTTAATATTGGATCTGAAGAACTTAAAGGAACAGAAATACTCAAAAATGCTTATTCTAAATTAAAAATTTTGGAAAGTATGGGAGATTTTAAATTCGTGGGATATATTGAAGGAAATCAAATTATGTCAAATATTTCAAATGTTATTGTAACAGACGGATTTACCGGAAATGTAGCTTTAAAAACAGCAGAAGGGGTAGCGAATTTTCTTACAACAAATTTAAAAAAATATCTAACAGAGAATATATTCTCTAAGCTTTCAATAATATTTTCGTATTTTTCACTTAAAAAGTTCAAAAATAAACTTGATCCCCGAAAGTATAATGGCGCAATATTTTTGGGATTAAAAGGACCTGTAGTCAAAAGTCATGGCGCAACCGACTCTCTTGGTTTTTCATATTCTGTTGAACTTTGTTATAAAATAGCAAAAGGTAAGTTAAATGAAAAAATTAAAAGAAATTTAGAACACGTTAAAGATCTGGATGAAAAGAAATAATATTAACAAAAAATTTATTAAAAAGGAAATAAATACACAATTAGGATTACCAGACTCTCTTTCAGAAAATATAGTTAAAACTTTTTTTGATATTATTGTGGATGGCCTTATAAAAGATGGTGAAGTTAAGATCTCAAGTTTTGGAAAATTTAAAATTCTACATAAAAAAGCAAGAATCGGTAGAAATCCGAAAACTAAACAAGAATTTAATATAAGTGAGAGAAAAGTTGTAGTTTTTTACCCCTCAACATTAGTTAAAAAATTATTCAATGATAAAAAAGAGCAATCAAGCATATAAAACTATATCCGAGGCAGCTATGGAAGTAGGTTTATATAATAGAAAAAAAAATAAACCTAATACTCACACACTCAGATTTTGGGAAAAAAATTTTAAGCAAGTTCGACCAATGATCTTGAATGGTAGTAGAAGATATTATTCAGATAAAGACATTCAAATTTTAAAGTTGATTTATAATTTACTCAAAAAACAAGGTTTAACTATCTCTGGCGCTAAAAGAGTGTTAAATAAAGACTCAATACAGCTTGACCAAAAGTTATTGTCAGATATAAAAGGTAAAAATTTTAAAGAAAAAATTAAAAATAAAGCTGTAAAAATTAGAGGTATTCTAGAAAAGATAAAAAATATTAAATAATGGCCAAAAAAAGTTCAGTAAAAGTTAGATTAGTTCCGGAAAAAAAACCAGATAGTCCGTTTTTTTATTATGTTAAAAAACCTACCAAAGGTGATAAAGCTAAAGTTAAACTTAAATTAAAAAAATATAATCCTGATACTAGAAAACATGAAATTTTTGTGGAAAAAAAACTTCCACCACATAGCAAGTAATCATTTTTTTTTAAACTTCCTATATTCGAAATCTATATAAGCTTTAATCATATATTTCCAAATAAATTGGGTTAATTTTGTGTCAATATTCTTTTGAATGGATTTTCTTTTTATATTTCGCAAAATAATTCTAATTCTTTTTTTATCAACTATTTGATTTTTTGACGACTTATTCTGCAAAACTTTTTTAACAAGAAAAGTTCTTTTTTTTATTATATTAAGTAGTTTGTTGTCTAATGAATCTAATTTTTTTCTTATTTTAAGAATATTCTTTTTTTTTGATAGCGACATAAATGTAATTAAAATATTAAATAAATATTATATAACAAACAAATGGAAATGATAATATTAAGAAAAGAATACTCAAGAATAGTAAATTTTTGGCTTATTTCTTTATTATTACTTATAGCTATAATAATAATCGTTGGTGGATTGACTAGATTAACAGACTCTGGTTTATCAATAACAACATGGGACGTCGTTAAAGGGGTATTACCACCTTTGTCGAATGAAGATTGGGTTGTCGCATTTAATTTATATAAACAAATTCCACAGTACCTTCTTCTTAATATAAATATGACCTTAGATGAATTTAAAATAATTTATTATTGGGAGTATTTTCATAGAATTTTAGGAAGAGTTTTGGGTTTATTATTTTTATTACCTTTCATATATATATATTTTAAAAAAATCTTTAATAAAACATACAATAAAAACTTTTCTTTTTTATTTTTATTAATTTTGCTTCAGGGAACAGTTGGTTGGTATATGGTTAAAAGTGGCTTGGTAGAAAATACTACTGTAAGTCATTATAGACTGGCATTACATTTAAATTTAGCTTTAATTTTATTCTCAGCAATATTTTGGTACTTTTTAAATATAAATTATCAAAAGAATAAAATTTTTTTTGATTTTAAAATTAAAAACATATATTCAAAAATATTTATTTTTTTCGTTTTTTTGCAAATAACATTTGGTGCTTTTACTTCAGGACTAGATGCTGGAAGAGTTTATCAAACTTGGCCTTTAATGAATAATTATTTTTTTCCTGATGACTTATCCCTAGAAAATATTTCATCTATAAATATTTTTAACGAACCATCGTTTGTTCAATTTATCCATAGAAAATTAGCTTATGTAATTTTCTTATACGTTTTTGTAATGTCTTTTTTTATTTTTTATAAAAAAGAAAAACACATGTATTTATCTACGTACTTTCTTATTCTTATGATTACAGTTCAAGTAATTCTTGGTATTTTCACTTTATTAAGTGGAGCTTATATTTGGATTGCATCATTACATCAATTTTCAACAATTCTATTATTAATTTCATCAATTTATTTTTATTATAATTCTATAAAATCATAGTTTTTATTGACATAATTATTAATAACTAGTAATTATCCCGAGAATTGTATGACACCATTTATTAAAAAAAAAGATATTCAAAATGACTGGTATATTGTTAATGCTGAAAACTTAGTTGTTGGTAGATTAGCAGCTTATATATCTAAAGTACTAAGAGGAAAAAACAAAGCCAAGTTTGATCCTGGTCAAGATAATGGAGACTTTGTAGTTGTTACTAACATTGAAAAAATTAAATTTACAGGTAAAAAATTTGAAAATAAAAAGTATTATAAACATACAGGATTTCCGGGCGGTATAAAATCAATTACACCATATCAATTAGATAAAAAAAATAAATCTCAAGACATTCTAAAAAATGCTGTCAAAAGAATGCTCCCAGGCGGGCCTTTGGCAAAAAAACAATTAAGTAAACTTAAAATGTATTATGGACTTAAACATCCACATGAATCACAAAATCCAAAAGAAATTAATTTTAGCGAGCTTAATAAAAAAAATAAGATTTAACTTTTATGGAACAAAATAATACCCAAACAACAAAATCTGAAGATAAATTAAATTTTAATTTCAAGGAAAGCCAATACGCTACTGGTAGAAGAAAAAGATCAATAGCAAGAGTCTGGGTAAAAAAAGGTACAGGTAAAATTTATGTAAATGGAAAAGAAATGGTTAAATACTTTAAAAGGCCCGCACATCAATTAATAGTCTCCCAACCTCTCGATGAAATTAACGGTACAAATAATTATGACGTTAAATGCAATGTCAAAGGTGGCGGTTTAACTGGTCAAGCTGGAGCTATTATTCATGGTATTTCAAGAGCACTAGTAAGTATTGATAGCACATTAAAAAAAACTCTCAAAAAAAGTAAGTTGACCACCAGAGACTCAAGAAAAGTAGAGCGAAAAAAATATGGTCGTAGAAAAGCTCGAAGAAGTTTTCAGTTTTCTAAAAGATAATCATTTATTTTCATTAATAATAAAAGTGATATAAGGAAATTATGTCATCAAACAAAAAAATTAATGTAGTTGTAGCTGGAGCCACTGGCTATGTGGGTCTTGATTTAATCAATATTCTATCAAAACACCCTAAAGTTAAAATTAAATATTTGTGTGCACAAAAAAATATTGGGAAAAATATTCAATATTTTGATAAAAAAATAAAAAAAAAACTACCTAAAATTTCAAAATTAACAAAAGTTGATTGGAATATTATCGATGTTCTTTTCACATCGTTACCAACTGGTGAAGCTCAAAAAATAATTAAAAAATTAATTAAATATAAAAATTTGAAATTTATCGATCTTTCTGCAGATTTTAGAATTAAAGATAAAAAAGTATTTAAAAAATATTATGGTTTTGAACATCAAGCAAAAAATTTACTTAAAAGCTCGATTTATTCTATTTCTGAATTTGTAAAAAATGAAATCAAA
>MDTB01112043.1_pt1 | contig 11327 bp, 10 predicted proteins | sample 811161 | NCBI WGS metagenome assembly MDTB01 (sample SAMN05326650, study PRJNA326480) | marine metagenome | isolation source: seawater | place: Mediterranean Sea | collected 2009
AAAGATTAAGTGCTTCAACAATAGAAGAACTATTTAAAGATAATGGATATAATCTTGATACCGTCAAAAAAACCAAATTAGTTAACGCAGGTAATCAGTTAACAAAACTTCCCAAAGAGCTTAAAAATATCGAAAGTCCCAAAAAAAGAAAAAAACTATTTATAAAAATTGTATTACCGTTGATTATTGAGGAAAATCTTAAAATAAGATTTGATCGAAAAAAACTTTTTAAAATTCTTAACAAAAGTAACACTGAAAAACGTGACAAAGCATGGCTTGAACTAAAATTTAAACAGTATGGTATAAAAAATAATGATCTAGCAAAACTTAAAATAAGAATGGATGAAATTCCAGTTTCACTAGCAATAGCGCAAGCTGCAAAAGAAACTGGTTGGGGGAGTTCTAGATTTGCACAAGAGGGAAACGCTTTATTTGGTCAATGGACTTGGTCAGGTGAAGGTATAAAACCATTAGACTTAGAAAAAGATAAAAAGCATAAAGTTGCAAAATTTAAGATTCTCAAAGCATCTGTTAGAGCATACCAAAGAAATCTTAATACCCACTCAGGTTATAAAGAATTTAGAATAGAGCGTGCAATTCAAAGGGATAATGACGAAAAGTTAGATAGTTTAAAATTGGTAAACTTTTTAGATAAATATGCAGAAACTGGAAAAGAATATACTGAGGTTCTCAAAAAAATTATCAATCAGAATAATCTAATCGATTTTGATGATGTTGAACTACTACCTACAAGCTTAAAGATGAAAAATTTAATTTAATTTAGCGTAAATTGAGTTCCAAACCATCTCCAACCATAATTATCCTTCATTGAACAATTGATCCTACCTCTTCTTGGTAAAAATTTTTCTGAAAAAACAACTTCAATTTTATTATCAAAATATTTTAATTCAGAATTCTTCCAATCGCCACCTTCATTTGAAAAGCAATTAATCAAATTTATATTTTCTTGATCTTCAAAAAACTCAATAATCATTGAAGGAGGATTATTGTAGTCAAATAAAAGTTTATCGTCTGGAATTAGGCCTTTGTATTGTATTGGTAATAAATTTATTAAAAATTTAAATCTCTCTAAATCGCCATATTTCTCATTTATTGGAAATCTAGGTAATTCATATTTATCTTTGTTTAAATCAATAACACCCGAATGTTGGCCAAATGCAAACTCAAATTTATCAGAAATATATTTTTTTTGCTCTAAACTATATTCACCAAAGGGATAAGAAAAGAAAATCGGATTATAATTAATTTTTGTTTCAAAAATTTTTATAGATTGATCAATATCTTTTTTGAAATCATCAAATTTATATTTTGTTAGATATTCATGTGAGTGAGAGTGATTTCCAATAAATACAAAATCCTCTTTTGATATACCTATAATTTCACTCCAACTCATATAACCTTTTTTTCCTACAGTTTCTGTTGATACAAATAAAATAAATGGGATTTTATTTTTTTTAAGAATTGGCCATGCATTCAAATAAAATGAAGAAAAAGCATCATCAATAGTAATCAAAATTTTTTTTTCTTTACTTACTCTACTAAACTCATAACCAAAATTTTTTGGGTTTAAAAATTTAAGTTTGTTATTTATTATAGTATTTATTTGTTTTTCAAATGCATCAATTCTTATATTCGTCGAAGGATATTTATTTTCTTCAAATCTGTGATATATCAAAGCTAAAATTCCTTTTTCTTCTGGCTCATATTTTTTGTTTACAGTCTCAGCATAAGCATTTAAAAAAAATAAATAAAAAATGATAAATTTAATAATAGATGCAGCTAACGAAAAAATTATTTTTGCTATCATTACAGATGATCGATCATACACTACGAGTTATTTAAACAGTAGAGAAAATTTTGATAAATTTATGAAATTACTTTTAAATTTTTTAGAGAAAGAAAAAATACCTATTAATGATATTAATAAAATTTTTATAAATTTAGGGCCTGGTAAGTTCACAGGAATAAGAATATCTTTATCAATAGTAAAAGCCATATCTTTGGTAAATAAAATAACCTTAATTGGGTTTAATTCAAAGGATATAACTAAAGGAAATTATAAAAATTTAATAAAACTATATAAAAAAAAATTATTAATTAAAGGTTTGAAAAAACCCATATATTCGAGTTAAAATAAAATATGTCACAAACAATTGAAGAAATTTGTAAAATAAAAGGGGTAAAGCTTACTGATCAGAGAAAAATAATTGCTAAAGTTTTATCTGAATCTAAAGAAGTTTACGGGGAGTCAGATCACCCAGACGTTGATGAACTATATAAGAGAGTATCTAAACTAGATTCAAGAATAAGCATTGCTACTGTATATAGAACTGTCAAACTTTTTGAAGAAGCTGGCATACTTACCAAACATGACTTTAGAGGTGGTAAAGCAAGATATGAAACTCTTGTAGAAAGTCATCACGATCATCTCATTGATATAAAATCAGGAGAAATTATAGAGTTCATAGATGAAGAAATAGAAAAACTGCAAAAAAAAGTTGCAGAAAAATACGGATATAAATTAGTAGATCATAAACTAGAGCTTTACGGAGTAAAAAAAAAATAAATGGAAAAAATTGAGTTATTTAAACCCTTCGGTCCATCTATTGTAAAGGTAAAAATGCCAAACAGTATGATAAATGATATGAATAATTATATCGATATTGTTATTCAAGATGAAGAAAAGATTAAAAGATTAGATGAGGGAGCTAAACTTATTGGAAAAGTTAAGCAAGAATTTTTAATGGAAGTAGAATTTATGAAGAAAATAAAATGGGCTGAATTCCTATCATCATTTGTTGCTAAATGGGCTAACGAAGATTTAAAAAAAGAATTAAAACATTTTCAATTAATAAAGTCTTGGATTGTAAGACAATTCAAAAATGATTATAATCCAGTGCATTGGCATACTGGAGATATATCTGGCGTTGGTTATTTAAAGGTTCCAACTCACCTAGGAAATACATATCAACCTGATAAAAAGACAAATGAAAATGGAAAACTTCAGTTGATATTTGGATCTCCAAATTTATTTTCTAAATCAACATTCTTGATTAAACCTGAAGTTGGTGATTTCTATTTATTTCCAAATTACTTAATGCATACTGTTTATCCCTTTTCAGGGTCAAATGATGAAAGAAGATCTGTATCATTTAATGCCAGAGTTCAGTTTGATATATAAATTATGGAATCTAAAAAAATTTTTATAAAAACATTTGGGTGTCAAATGAACGAGTATGACTCAAATAGAATATATGATTCGGTTAGTAAACTGGGCTATGTCAAAACTTCTAATCAATCTGACGCAGATTGCTATATTTTAAATACTTGTCACATAAGAGATAAAGCTAAAGAAAAAGTTTATCATGAAATAGGTAGGGTAAAAAAACTTTATAGAGGTAAAAGTAAACCTATTATGGTTGTTGCTGGTTGTGTTGCCCAAGCAGAAAATGAAGAAATGGTTACTAGAGAGCCTTATATAGATATTATATTAGGCCCTCAATCTTATCATAAAATAAATGACTTATTAAAAAAATATATTGTAAATTTTAAACAAGAAGAGACTGAATTTGATACAATTTCTAAATTTGGATATTTCGATAAAATAAAAAATAACGAGAGTAAAATATCAGCTTTTTTAACTATTCAAGAAGGATGCGATAAGTTTTGTCATTTTTGTGTTGTTCCTTACACGAGAGGGCCGGAATACTCTAGGCCATTTCACAAAATAATAGTTGAGGCAGAACAATTAATAGAAAATGGAGCTAAAGAAATAACATTACTCGGTCAGAATGTTAATGCCTATTCCTTTAGACAAGACTCAAAAGAATTTAGAATTTCAGATTTAATAAACCATCTAAACCAATATTCAGAATTAAGCAGGATAAGATATACAACATCACATCCAAGGGATATGACAGATGATTTGATCGATTGTTACGCCACTAATCATAAATTAATGCCTTTTGTTCATTTGCCAATCCAAAGTGGGTCCAACAGAATGTTAGAACTAATGAACAGAAAACATACTGTACAGGATTATATTAAAATTTACGAAAAATTAAAAAAAATTAATAAAGAAATTGAATTTTCTAGTGATTTTATTATTGGCTATCCAGGAGAAACAAAAAAAGATTTTGAAGAAACATTTAACTTAATAAAAAATATACGATTTATAAATTCTTTTTCATTTATTTTTAGTCCAAGGCCTGGAACAAAAGCTTCCAAATTAAAGATGATTGATAAAGATGTTACTAAAGATAGGTTAATTAAAATCCAAGAAGAATTATTTAAAAATCAAATTGAAATAAATAAGTCAATGGAAAATACAACTATAGAGGTACTTGTAGAAAATAAACTTAAAAACCAGAATAAGTATTTTGGAAGAAATAAATTTTTATCACCTGTAATTTTTGATGGAAATGAGAATGATATAGGTAAAATAATTAATGTGAAAATTGAATCAAGTAACCAGAACACACTTTTTGGATTTTACGATAAAGATATGAGAGCAGCTTAAATTGATTAGTTACAATAGAAAAAATATCTCTTCTGAATTAAAATTCGTATATTCTGAAAATAATGCTTTAAGTATAATATTTCAAAATAACGACTTATTGCTTGGTGTAGCAGGAGAGTTTAATAATAATTTAAAAGAACTAGAAAAAATTACTCAAACAAGCCTTTATTCAAGAGGAAATTCAATTCTTGTCAAAAGTGATCCAGAAAAGAATAATTTAATTAAAAATGCTGTACAATTTTTAACTGAACAATTTTTAAATAATGGAACAATTGAGAAAAAAGATATAATTTCTTCAGTGAATAAATTCATGATAAACGAAACAAATAGTTCTGCGAAAAAAGTAGAGTATATAATTAAAACCCCTAAAAAATCTGTAATACCAAGGTCTGAAAAACAAAAAGATTATGTAAGAGCTTTAAAAGAGTCGGATATTATTATTTCTGCAGGTCCAGCTGGAACTGGTAAAACTTTTTTGGCGGTTGCAGTAGCACTTACTATGTTGTTGGAGAAAAAAATTGAAAGAATAATTTTATCAAGACCAGCAGTTGAAGCCGGTGAAAGACTTGGATTTTTACCTGGAGACATGAGAGAGAAAGTAGACCCATATCTTAGACCTCTATATGACTCTTTATACGACTTATTAGATTTCGAAAAGATACAAAAAAAAATCGAAGTTGGAGATATAGAGATTGCTCCTTTGGCTTTTATGAGAGGTAGAACTTTAAAAAATTCATTTGCAATACTTGATGAAGCACAAAATGCAACTGATACACAGATTAAGATGTTTTTAACTAGAATAGGAGAAAATTCTAAGATAGTGATTAATGGAGACCCTTCACAAATTGATCTCCCAAACAAGTCATATTCAGGATTAAACAGATCAAAAAATTTACTAGGGCATCTAAAAGAAATTTCAGTTGTAGATTTTGATCATAAAGATGTAGTTAGGCACCCACTTGTATCTAAAATTGTGAAGGCATATTCTGATCAAAATTCAGAGAGATGATAAAAGCCAATGTAATATCTGGATATTCAAATTGGAAAAAAAATATAAAGAAACCTAACGATTACCTAAAAAAAAGACTTAAAATATTATCTAAGGTTCCTTTTTTTAAAAAAAAAAATCACGAGTTCTCAATTCTGTTAACTAACAACAAAAAAATGCAAAGTCTTAATTTAAAATTTAGAAAAAAGAACATAATAACCGATGTGTTATCTTTTCCCGTTAAAATAAAAGATAAAAAAAAACTTTATGTAGGAGATATAGCAATTAGCTACGAAATAATTCAGAAAAGATCTATACAAACAAACTTTTTTTTAGAATTTGATAAAATGTGGATACATGGGTATCTTCACTTAATTGGTTACGATCACATTAAATATAATGATTTTAAAAAAATGTTGAAAAAAGAAAAATTAATTTTAAAATACTTTCATAATGTAAATTGACTTTATTACTTAAAAATCAATCATCAAAATATTTATTAATATTTATATCAGGAGTTATATCTTCTTTTAGTCTACCTCCTTATGGTTTATTTTTTTTAAATTTTTTTTCCTACCCATTTCTTTTATATATTTTACTATTTCACTCAGGAAATAAATTTACATCTTTTAATATTGGATGGATATTTGGTTTTGGATATTTTATTACAAATCTATATTGGATAATTAATTCTCTTACTTTTGAAGATATTTTTAAACCATTGATACCATTTGCTTTAATTTTAGTGCCATTATTTCTAAGTTTATTTTACGGATTATCAACATTAATATTCTCATTTCTTAATTCAAAAAAAAATTTTTTATCAATTTTAATATTAGCCACTTCGTTATCTGTTATGGAATATATTAGAGGAAATATATTTGGTGGTTTTCCTTGGAATTTAATTGCATTTTCTTTTGTAGACTATTTAAGTTTCATTCAAATACTTTCCATAATTGGAACCTATACTTTTAACTTAATAATTATATTTTTATTTTTATTGCCAATAATTCTATTTTTTGGTTACAAAAATAATACAAAAATTATTATTCTAATATTAACACTATTAATTATTTTTGGTAATCATACTTGGGGTAAATTGAATATAAAAAAATATGAAAATATCAAGAACAAGAATCTGGAATTTACCATAAAGATTATATCTCCAAAAATAGATATAAATCGATATTTTGAAAATGAAAATCCTTTTAATTTAATAAGTGAATTAATAAATATTTCAGAACCTGATCTATCAAAAGAGACACTATTTATTTTTCCTGAGGGTATTCTTTCAAATATTTATTTTGAGGATTTAAAAAAATTTGAATCATTATTTTCAAAAAATTTTTCAAATAAACATAAGATTATTTTGGGTATGATTAAGAATGATCAACATAAAATTTATAATTCTCTTCTAGTCCTGGATAATGAGCTAAATCTTTTATCAAAATATTATAAAAACAAACTTGTACCTTTTGGGGAATTTTTGCCATTTGAAAATATATTGAGTAAGTTAGGATTTAAAAAGATTACACAAGGCTATGTTTCTTTTTCTGCAGATAACGTGAGGAAGGTAATTAAATTAAATAATTTAAATTTTCTACCTCTTATTTGCTATGAAATTATTTATTCAGGAAGAATTAGTAACACTGATAATAATTTTGATTTTATCTTAAATATTTCAGAAGATGGATGGTTTGGAAACTCAATTGGTTTAAATCAACATTATTCACACTCAATTTTTAGATCAATTGAAGAGGGAAAATATACAATACGTTCTACAAATAATGGAATTTCTGCATTTATAAATCCAAAGGGTAAAGCTATATCTAAAATATTATCAACTAATAAGGGATTTATTGAACTTGAAGCTTTTAAAGGGTCAAATAAAACTATTTTTAGTTCTCAAGGTAACAAGATCTTCTTTTATTTTGTAATTATTTATATTAGTTTGATTTTTTTTTTAAAAATTAGGGGGAATTAATGAAAAAAAACTATTTATTTACAAGCGAATCAGTTTCAGAGGGACATCCTGATAAAGTATGCGACAGAATTTCAGATATGGTTGTTGACAGTTTTTTAGCTACAGAACCACAAGCAAGAGTTGCTTGTGAAACATTAACTACGACAAATAAAGTTGTGTTAGCAGGAGAAGTAAGAGGACCAGAACTTAAAAAAGATGAATTAATTTCTAAAGTTAGAGATTGTATTAAGGATATTGGTTATGACCAAGAAGGTTTTTCTTGGAGAGATGCAACCAAAATTGAAACTCATTTACACTCACAATCCGCAGACATAGCAATGGGTGTAGACTCATCAGGCAATAAAGATGAAGGTGCTGGTGATCAAGGAATTATGTTTGGATATGCATGTAATGAAACTGATGTTTTAATGCCAGCTCCAATTCATTACTCTCATAAAATTTTGAGATTAATGGCTGAAGATAGAAAATCAGGAAATTTAAATGGAATAGAACCAGACTCGAAGAGTCAAATTACTATTGAGTATAAGGATGGTATTCCTGCTGCAGTGAAATCAGTGGTGATATCTACACAACATTCCAAAGATGTAAATCTTGCAAAGGTTAAAGAGCTTTGTATGCCATATATTGAGAAATCAATTCCAAAAAATTTATTAGGAAATCTAGATGAAAATGAGATTTATATTAACCCTACGGGAAATTTTGTAATTGGTGGTCCAGATGGAGATAGTGGTCTAACTGGAAGGAAAATTATAGTTGATACTTATGGTGGGGCTGCACCACATGGTGGTGGGGCATTCTCTGGAAAAGATCCAACAAAAGTAGATAGATCTGCAGCATATGCTTCAAGATACTTAGCTAAAAATGTTGTTGCTTCAAAAATTTCTGATAAATGTTTAATTCAGTTAGCTTATGCAATTGGGGTGTCTAAACCATTATCAATTTATGTAGATTTATTTGATAATGATGAAGAGAAGAACTCGCATGTAGAAAAACTTATTAAAGAAAATTTTGATCTAAGCCCAAGGGGTATAAGAGAAATGCTTGGTTTGAATAAACCTATATATGAAAAAACTGCAGCTTACGGTCACTTTGGAAGAACGCCAGAAAATGATGGATCATTTTCTTGGGAAAAAACTGATAAATCTGAGGTTTTTAATAAGTAAATATTGTTGAAAACTTATAAAAAATAACTATATTTCAAGCACATTGTTGAAATTTCAAAATGGGCTTAGGCCCATTTTTTTTTGGTCACAAAAATATGTTAAATAGAAGAGCAGATAAACTTGAATTACTAAGAATTGCCGAGGCAGTTGCTTTGGAAAAATCTATTGATAAGGATTTAATTATTGAGTCAATGGAAACTGGTATTGCAAAAGCTGCAAAATCTAAATTTGGATCGGAGAATGAAATCAAAGTTGAAATTAACAGAGACAATGGTGATATAGGGATATTCAGAAAACTAGTAGTTGCTACAAATCCAGAGAATTCAAATTTAGAAATTACTCTTGAAGATGCAATTAAATTAAATCAATTAAACAAAGATAAGCAAATTGGAGATGAGGTTCTTCAGCCATTACCCTCATTTGATTTTGGAAGAATTGCAGCTCAAACAGCAAAACAAGTAATAAGCTTTAATGTTAGAGAGGCAGAGAGAGAAAGACAATACAATGATTTTATTGATAAGAAAGATACAATATTGAGTGGAATAGTTAAGAGATTGGAATTTGGTAATGTAATTGTTGATTTGGGAAGAACAGAGGCAATAATACAAAAAAATGAGATGATACCCAGAGAAAATATTAAGGCAGGCGATAGAGTGAAGGCATATTGTCTAGATGTAAGAAGAGAGCCAAGAGGCCAACAAATTTTTTTATCTAGAGCTCATCCAAAATTTATGGATAAATTATTTATTCAAGAAGTTCCAGAAATTTATGATGGTTTAATAGAAATTAAATCTTCATCAAGAGATCCTGGAAGTAGAGCAAAGATTTGTGTTAAAGCTATTGATACTTCCTTAGATCCAGTGGGAGCATGTGTTGGTATGAGGGGAAGTAGAGTTCAATCGGTTGTCAATGAACTACAAGGTGAAAAGATAGATATTGTGAATTGGTCTGAAGATCCTGCTATCGTTGTGGCAAATGCTCTATCACCTGCTGAAGTACAAAGAGTAAATGTTGATAATGAGACTAAAAAGTTAGATGTAATATTGACAGAGGAAAATTTGAGCAAAGCAATTGGTAGACGAGGTCAAAATGTAAGATTAGCAACAAAGTTATTAAATTACGAAATAAATATTATGACAGAGCAAGAAGACTCGGAGAGAAGACAATTAGAATTTAAAGAAAAAACAGATAATATTGTAAAAAATCTAGAGCTCGATGAAACTTTAGGACAACTTTTAGTTGCTGAGGGTTTCTCTTCAATTGACGATATAAAAGATAGTGCGCCAGACGCGCTATTTAAAATAGAGGGAATAGAAGAGGATACTGCTAAAGAACTTATTGAAAGAGCAAAAGAATTTTATGAAAAAGATCAACAAGAAATATCAAAAAGAATTAAAGATCTTGGTGTAGAAAATGATCTAATAAATCATGAAGGATTAACACCTGGAATGTTGGTAACTCTTGGAGAGCAAAAAATTTTAACTTTAATAGATTTAGCAGATTTGGCGTCTGATGAGCTTACAGGCACTTATGATATCATTAAAGGAGAAAGAGTAAAAATTAAGGGATTTTTAGAAGAATTTGCTTTATCAAAATCAGAGGCTGACAATTTAATTATGTCTGCAAGAGAAAAAGTTTATAAAGATTGAGAGATGAAAAATGGAAAAAAAGAAATTAAAGTTATCAATATCAGGAAGCTCAAAAAAAACCTTTAGCAGCATAGAGCAAGCTAAATCTCAATCAAAAAATACTGTTGTTATAGAGAAAAAAAGCTCAAAATTTACGGGAAAATCTCAATTTTCTAGACAAAATAATAATAATTTTAAACCAAGTAACAATATTTCCCAAAAACCAAATAACTTTACTCGATCAACTACACAACCTTCTTCAGATTTTGAGAAAAGAAAATTGGCAGAACAAAGAGCTACAAGAAGGCTGAAGGGCGAAACCCCACAAAAAGAAAATAAGTCTAATAAGATTGGTGGAAAAAGAAGAGAATTAAAATTAACCATTTCTAGAGCTTTAAGCGAAGAAGACGCAGAGACTAAATCCAGAAGTTTAGCCTCATTAAAAAGAGCAAAGCAAAAAGAGAATAGAAGTTTAAGTCAAGATGAGAATAAAGATAATTTTATTCAAGTTAAAAGAGATGTAAATCTTCCAGAGGTAATTACAATCAAAGAGCTAGCAAACAGAATGGCTGAACAATCTAGTAGTATTATTAAATATTTACTTGGTATGGGAGTAACAGTAACAATAAATAATACGATTGATGCTGATACAGCAGAATATTTAGTAAAAGAATTTGGTCACAATCCTGTACGAGAGACAAAGGCTGAGGAAATAATTGAAAAAATAAAAGAAGTAAAATCAGAAAATTTACAAAACCGACCTCCAATTGTTACAGTTATGGGACATGTTGATCACGGGAAAACTTCAGTCTTAGACGTGTTAAGGAAGGCGAATGTTGTTTCAGGTGAATTTGGTGGTATTACACAACATATTGGAGCATATCAAATTAATCATCAAAATAATAAAATTACATTCATTGATACTCCAGGACATGCAGCATTCACAGAGATGAGAGCCAGAGGCTCTAAGCTAACAGATATTGTAATTTTAGTTGTGGCAGCAGATGATGGTGTTAAACCACAA
>MDTB01205580.1_pt1 | contig 11325 bp, 15 predicted proteins | sample 811161 | NCBI WGS metagenome assembly MDTB01 (sample SAMN05326650, study PRJNA326480) | marine metagenome | isolation source: seawater | place: Mediterranean Sea | collected 2009
TCAATTCAGTATCGCTTGATGGACATCTTGTTTTATATTTATCAATAATATCTCTTGATAACTTTCTTTCAGATGTTTCAAACTCGGAAGGAATAATATCTCCAACCTGTGAAACAAATGCAGTAACTGAAATTTTATACTGTTCTAAAATTAGATCAGCAATTGCACCTGCAATAACTCTCCCTATTGTTTCTCTAGCGGAACTTCTTCCTCCACCAGATTTTGAATGAATTCCATATTTCCATAAATAAGTCAAATCAGAATGAGAAGGTCTAGGAATATAATTCTTAAAATCAAATTCATTTTCTTCTGAAAAATTATAATCTTCTGGCTTTATATTTTTGTTATTAACTATGATAGTTAATGGAGTACCTAATGTTATTCCATTTTCCATTCCTGATAAAACAATAATTTGATCTAATTCATTTCTTGGTGTTGTAATATCACTTTGTCCTGGTCTTCTTCTTGATAATTGTTTCTGTACTTTATCTAAATCTAATTTAAAGTTTGATGGTGGTGCATCTATTACAACACCTACACTGGGACAATGTGATTCACCAAATGTAGTAATTTTAAAATATTTACCAAATGAACTCATATGGTAAATATAATACTTTCCTTTTAAACAAATGATATCTCAGGTAAAATAACTTCAGGTGATGGAATAGTAAATCTAATATTTATTTTATCTTCTACATTATCATAATATTTATCAATAAATCCTGTAAACTCTCCTTCAAACCCTAAATTTTCATCAATACTTATAAGAAATTTTTTAGATAACCATGACATGTTTACTTGCCAACTATAATTAGTTCCATTATCATCATAAGTTGCTTCATGGCCAATAAATACCGAACTTATTTCATCATCAATTAATTTAATTTCAACTTTCATTACATAATCTTTTCCTAAACTAGAAATTCTTTTGTACCACAAATCTGATGAAATTAAATCTTTAGGTAAATTATATTTATCTAACCAAGATTGAAATATATCATTAGATGCCCTTTTTCTCAGGACATCGTTAATTTGTAAATCACCTCCATCTTTTGATTTAAGTGATGGATACAAAAATTCATCTTTTTTCATTATTAAATATCTTAACTACATCTAACTATAAATAGATTCAATTTTTTAATTTATTCATCTTAAATTTTTTATTATGTTTCTTATTATTTTGAACCTTATCTTTTTTAAACAATTTATTTTCAGAGGAAAACCTTGACATTCTATTTCTATTATGATTCTCAGAATACTTTTGATTAGATTGTTTCTCAGTCTCATCATTCATTTGTTTTATGTATGATTCTGTTAATTTAGGTAACTCATCATAAGATTGCTTCGCAATCTCATCATTTTTTTGTTCTCCTAATATTTTTGTTAGCATATGTGCATCTTCATCAATTTCTTTTTTTACTATGAAACAGTACATATCTAGATCTTCATTAATTTTTTTTATGAATGAATCTAACGACATTCTAACTTTTTGTTTAATATTTTTATTGTTCCATCTATTTGCATTATCTAAAATCATTTGCAAATTGTAGTCTTCTTTATATCTTAATGAATTATATTCTTCTAATACCGGAGAAATAAATGGATTTGCTTTTGCATGTTCTTTTAACCAATCAACATCTGGAGAAAAGAATAATTTAGGTCTTTCATCATCACCAATATATCTGTTAATTATTTCAATTAAATCAGTATTCTTTAAATCTTCGAAATGAATAGAATATTTTTCAGAATAAGTTTTTAACTTTTTATATAAATCGTATTGCTTACGTTCATGCTTTGTTAAAAGATCAGGAGTTTGAACTATTTTTTTAATTTCAATATTTTTATTATTTAAAATAGGTTCAATATCATAACTAATACTATCTACTATAAATTTTTCTATTAATAATTTTACATTTAATGATATAAAATTCAAGTATTTTTTATTAAATACTACTGTTGGGGTACTTAATATCGTTGGTCTAAAACGATCATGATGAGAAATAAAACGATTTATTGATAATGAAGATAATTTAAATAAGTATACATTATTTAAAATATCCAAATATTTAGCATCAAAATCTTGATTTTCATTAAAAATAAAATCAAAATTGGTCCTCATATAAAAATCATCATAAAAACTATAATCTTCTGCAATATTCAATATTAATTGTCTCTTTGGATTATCAATGAATGAATATATGTATTTACGATTTATTTCCTTTCTTAAAAATCTTAGTGTTTTTCTCCTATTTAATTCAATTAATAAAAATTTTTTCTTCAATTTATAAAATTCTTTACATGTAAATAATAAATTATTAATTGATGTATACTCGAAAATATTATTTATAACGTCATCATTTATACTTGTAATTTTACATTTATTAGAATTTGATATTTCTTCTTTTGACATTTTGTTACCTAATACAATATATAACAATTAATAAAATCAATTTTTTAATATATAATTCCTACTTTAGAAATAACGAAACAATTAGATATAAATGATTCATAACCCGAACCAACTTAAAGTAAATATTTTACTTATATTGTATATGTTAGAACCTGAGTTCAATATAAAAACTAGGGATAATGTAGAACCATTAATATCTTTAGAAGAATTTTTATCAAACAGAGATATAGAAAATATAAACATTAAAGACAAATTAAAAGAATCAAATAAAGATATACTTACTGATAAAATAAAATTAGAAGAAGTAATCAAAAGAAAGTATAATATCAGCGATGATTATCAAAAAGCTGATATATTAGATAAGTTTAATAATGATAAAACAATAAAATATGAGCTATTAGTCGAAGACAAGGACAGTAATATTATTGATAGCATACAAATAGACCAATCTGGAATGTTAGAATCAAATCCACCAATCATAATATTTTTTAATAGAGCTTTAGAATTAAGATTAAAATTTCCAAAAGAAACTGAATCAATCATATTTAGAGCAACAGTTAATGAAAAAGAATTTAATTTTAAATTTAATAAACATAGCAAAATATTTAGTAAATCAAAATATGATGAAAGATTAGAAAAGTATAGAGAAGAGTTAACTTCACTTGATAAAAGTAACTTTAGTATGGAGACTAACTTTTATAAATTTACTAGAGATAGCTTCAAATCAGATTACGATTATTTAATTCTTTCTGATTATGAAGATACAATGATATTCAGAGAAGGAAAATTTAAAGTAGAATTAGGAGATTTTTATGATGAAATGAATAAGTTAGATCACGAAAGTAAATATAATACATTTTCCAATACTATGGGTTATTGTATCTAGAAATAAATTGAAATAAATTATCATTCTATTAAATTTTGAACATATATATGATGGAATATGTATATGCAACTATACTTATATTAGCTACATTTTATTTCTATGCTGCTAATTCATTCAAATTAAATCCATTTTTGGCCAGGAGATCAATTATTAAATATAATAAAGAAAAAGTTGTTTCAGAACAATTGATAATAGATGGAATTAAAGCTGCTATTTTAGCACCTAATCATTTTTTAACAGAACCATGGAGATTCTATATTTGTGGAGATGAAACAATTAATAAAATTATTGATCTTAATAAAGAAAAAGAAAAACAATTTAGAAATATCCCAAATTGGATGGTTGTTACTATGAACTCTAAGAATATTCCAGGATCAAAATTATTTTTAGAAGATTATGCTGCTTGTTCAGCAGCAGTACAAACATTCATGCTTTTTATGGCTTCAAATGGAGTTGGAAGTAAATGGATGACTGGAGCATTACAAATAAATACAAGTGATATTTTAAAAATAATTAATTCAGGAGAAGAAATTTTTATTGGTGTTATATGGTTTGGTTATCCGGAAAAAGAACTTTCTGATACAGCTAGACCTCCATTAAGACAAAATGGATTGAGAAATATGATAAGGTTACCCTAATTATTCTTTTACCCAATATTCAGGATTAAATTTTTCTAAGATATTATCTTTACTACATTTATTTTTGTACTTAGAATACAAAGCATTCAATGAATCAACACAGTTGATTCTATTTAGGTCATTAAAATTTTTCAAAATTATCACTGGTAAATTATTTTTGATATACATATCATCTAGTGAAGATGTTTCTGTAATTACGATAGATCCTAATAATAATACTTCCCAAGTTCTGTGGCAATCTAATCCATTCCCTCTTGGTGATAAAACAAATCTATATTCTGAGTATTTTTTCATAATTTCTAATTGATTTACTTTTTCATCTAAAAAATCAACCATTTTGTTATTTTTCAATATTTGGTACATCTCTTTTCTTCTAGGATGAGATAATGATAAATGAGAATCACAAAAAATTCTATTTTTTTTATTAATTTTATTATTTCTTATACTAATGTAATAATTAAATTTATTATTTCTTAATGTTTCATTAGATCTAAATTTATCAAAATAACTTATATTTAACCATTTTTTAGTGTGCATATCTAAACCTATTGGATAATATTTTAATTTTGGATGAACTAATGATCCATCGTAATTTTGTGTATACCATTTAATTATTTTTTTGTTAGATAATATTTTTTCAACTAAATGCTTATTATATGATGATGGAACAGCTCTATCTCCATCAGTAGTGATTAAAATAATTGGATTTTTTATGTAATCTATTAAATCTCCAAAATGATCAAGATCTGTTCTGACATTACTATTATTTGAAGTATTTCTAATCCAAATGTAATTACTATAATTATTAATTTGGTCTAATATCATTTTTTTATTAGAAATATATTCTGTTTCCAGCTCATTATAATAATTATAGTTGATGTACCTTTTTGACCATAAATACTTATTTGAAGATATCTTTGTAAAATAATATAACGAGAAAATTAAAATTACAAATATTAAAAATAAAAATTTAATATTATTCTTTTTGAACATTATTAAATTTCATAAGAAAATTAATCTTAAGCATATAAAAAGTAATCATTAAGACAAATTACATTACAATAAACAAATTTACCAATAATTATTATATTATCATCATTCAAATAATTTGTAAATTGAATTCGATTAGTACAACTACTACATTTTAAATTTAGAAATAATCCGATTTCATTTTGTATTTCTGATGGTAAACTTTCAATAAAACTATTCATTATTTAAAGTTATAATAATTCTTTATATAAAATGAAAGAAGATGAATTAATTAAAACTAAAAAATCATTCTTAAACACTTATTCATTTGAAGAAAATAAAAAATTGGTTAATAAGTGTATACTAGAGGTAGACTCGAAATTATTATATAATCCACCAATTATTCTTTATGGGAAAGAGGTAATACAAAGAAGAAATGTTGGATTTTTTTCAAATGATTCAATAGGTTATTACTATTCTAAAAAACTACTGAAATCTCAACCTTTAACTGATAATTTGAAGGAGCTACTTGGTTTAATAAATAATTTTTTCTCTTGTGATTTTAATGGAATCTTAATTAATAAATATAAAGATGGGTCAGATTATGTAGGACTTCATACTGATGATGAAGATAATTTAGAAGATATTGGAATTGTTGCTTTATCAATTGGAGCTGAAAGAAAATTTAGAATAAGAGATATAAACAGTGGTAAAAAAATATTAGATGTTCCTACAAAAAGTTATCATTTATTACAAATGGGTGGTAACTTTCAGAAAGAATTTACTCACGAAATACCGGTAGAAAAAAAAGTAAAAGATATTAGATTTTCATTCACATTCAGAAAACATAAGTTATAATTTAAAAAGATACTTATTTTATATTATAAATGTTCGATATTAGATCAATTACAAGTAATATTGGTTCAGTTATTAATAACTTTAATGATAATATAAGTATTTTAACAATAGGTAATGAAGTCGATAATGATTTTGATGTTGATGATAATATAAATTTTTTTAAGATCGGAAATTATGACGACTCAAATTATAAAGGAGAAATTACAACAAATAAATTTTGGGATCATTTATTTGAAGATTTGATAGCTATGGATAGAATTTTTGATATAGTATATATAAATTTTGATAGAAAAATATTGGAGAAAATATCAAGTAATAAGAAATTGATAGAAAAAATTTCTATTATTTGTTTTAATATTATAGATGAAGGAATTATATTTTTTCAAGAAGACATGAATTTAAATCTTAATCAAAAAAATATTAATAAAATTACAATAGATTCTGAAAAATATAAAGTATTTATGACTAATAAATTGGTTAATCGATTTAATGAGATACCAAATAAATCATTAAAAGATACTATAAATTATTTTATAGATAAAATTATTTCAGACTAGAAAAACATTGATAATACTTTTCCAATATACTTTTACATTCATAACGAGCCCATACTCCTTCTCTATTATTTTCAATTAAACATGTAATTAATTTTTTATATAATAAATCACATTTATTTTGATTCATTATATAAAATGATATTATATTTCTAAATATAATTTAAAACAATTAAAGATTACTAACTAATATCAATAATAAATGGAATTACAAATAGATTCACTTTTATCTATACCTGTATTAAAAAAAAGTAAACTTGTTGAAACTTTTACAGAATCTAATTTAGACGATTTAGCTAATATTCCATTACCTGATTTTATCAATTTGGATAGTTTAACAAATATAAATAGACAAAATATTAACAATGTCATTAGAATTCTTGATTATTTTTTAGTAGATAAAGATGTAATGAGAAATTACATTATAAATAATTGCGAAACTACACTAGAACCATATATTATCGATCCACAATATGAACATATGATTGACCTTCCACAATTTATGAAAAATGATTGTAATGAACAATTACAAAATACAGAAGATACAATACAAGACCCTGATTATGAAGAAGTATATTTTGATAGATGTAGCGGATATGATTCCTATTTATTAGAATCAGTACATGATGAAAGTTTAGTTTGGTTAAAATTTTTATTTGAAAATAGAGGTAATTATAAATGTAGTACACATAGAATTATGGTTGATGCAGCTGCAACTGGTAATATATTTATTTTTAAATATCTTCATGAAAATGGATTTGCATGGAATACTAAAGTTATGAATAATGTAATAAAATCTAAAAACGATGATTGTTTTAAGTATGCATTAATTTATGATTGTCCCATTGATCAATACACAATTTATAAGGCTGCTAGCGATGGAACATTAATGATGTTAAAATGGTTAATTGATCACATTGTTCCATCTGTTTATGAAAGAAGCTATCTAGAATTAGGTGGTTATAGAGGTTTTCAGAAATCAATATCAAAAGAAAGAGAATTATTTATTAATGGCCTTAGAAATGATGATCCAAATATTTGTAAATATTTACTTAGTTTAGGAGGAGATTATAATTTTGAACATGAAGATATTAATACAATCGCACGCCATGCAAATATTGATACATTTAAACTATATATTAAATCTAATAAATTTACTAAGTTATTAATAACTGATGATTTTTTTTCTATTTTAATAATGAAAAATCAAATTGAAATAATTAAATATGCATATGAATTAGGAATGTTTCAATATTGGAATAATAATATATTTATACTTGAAATAGGTTTAATAGATCTAGCAGGACAATATAATAGACTTGAAATAATGAAATTTTTTCTTGAAAAAAATTATGATTGGGGATTAAAAACAATTAAATATTGTATCTTATGGAATTCATATGAATGTTTAAAATATGCACATATGAATGGATGTCCAGTAGGAGATATTAATAGTATAGAGCTTCCTTCATGTTTATCAAATCTTAATTGTATGAAATATATTAATGAAAATATAATTGATCTAAAAGATAATTTAATGATTAAAGAGAATTTAGAAGAATCATCTTGGCGTCTTAAAATAAATACTTTAAATTACCTTGATAAAATAGGATTTAAATTTACAGATAAATGTATTAATGGAGCAATTAAAAATGATAATAAAAATATAATGATATTTTATCTCGAAAAAGGTCTAGAAATAAACGATGAACATAAGAAATTTTTAATAAAAAATAAATCAATAGATTGTTTAAAATATTTAATAGAAAAAAAGTATATAAAAATAGATGAATCTCTTATTAAAGATATTATTGAACGAGACTTTGTTAATTGTTTAAAGTATCTTAGTAAAAAACATAGATTACAATTAAGTAATGAGTTGTATATTATTGCTTGTTCATCATTTAGTGAATGTTGTGGAGAATATATTTTTAATAAAGGTTACTATGTTGAAGGTTATACATATAAAGAAAAAATAACAGATTTTGTAAATGATGATTTTGATTATTAAATATACTTTTCTATGTTAATTTAGTATGTATACACCATTAGAATTACAAAAACTTTGTTATAATGTTATTGTTGAACAGATTTATTCTGAAAATTATTATAAATTTACTAGTAATTTAAGAACAATTGGTCTTCCTTATCATATTAATGAGGCAATTGTAGATAGATATAAAGTTATAAAAAATATCTTAAAATATGATTGAAAAATATTGAAATAGATTTAAAATGAATTTGTTAAATATAATATATGGAAATTGAAAAAACAGGTTACAATATAAATAATAAAATTGATGTTGTGGCAACAGGTAGAAAATATATAGATTACTTTTATTACAATTGGAATAATAATATTTTAAAATTAATAGAAGATAATTTTATTAAGGATTATACAAAATTTCAATATAAAGATAATACTTATTGTTCACAACAATTTATCGATTTTTTAACATCTTCTCAAAAAAATAATATATTAAGTAAAATGAAAATAAAGGAAATTCAAATTATGCCTTCTGGATCAAGAAGAATGGATATTCTTGTTTCAGGAATAATGATGGATGATAATAAGATTACATCTGCTTTTACTCAATATTTTTTAATTGTTAGTGAACCAAAATCACCTGAAAATTGGTTTCTACAAAATACAATATTAAACGAAATTAATTTGTAAAAAAGATATCAAAAAAAAATTTAATTTTTTTTTATTAATTTCTTAGGAATATTAATAAATGAAAATATATTCTCATAGCTTACAAGGATTAAGACAATCCAATGAAGATCAACATGTATATTTTTTAAATATAGATGGTGAAAATCCAAAAATCAATAACATTAATTTTTTAGGAGTTTTTGATGGGCATGGAGGAAAAACAGTATCAAAATACCTAAGATCAACAATTCCTAAATATTTCTCTAAAAAAATAGATACTAAAATTTACAATAATACAAAATCCTCTTCAAAATTATTTAATTATATATTTAATGAAGTTCAGGAGAAATTAATAAAGAAACATCCAAAGGCAGTTAATTGGTGTGGATCCACTGCATTATGCGGATTGATCTCAAAACATCATACATATGATAAAAAAATTTTATGGATAATTAATGTTGGAGATTCAAGAGCAGTTTTATGTAACCATAATAATGAAGCAGTACAACTAAGTATTGACCATAAACCAAATTCTAAAAATGAAAAAGATAGAATCGAACAATTAGGCGGAAGAATAAGATTTGATGGATCAGATTGGAGAATCAAAGATTTATCTTTATCAAGAGCATTTGGAGATACTGATGCAACACCATATGTCACTCATTTACCTCAAATTTATAAATATAATTTAAATAAAAAAGATAAATTTATTATCTTTGCCTGCGATGGTTTATGGGATGTAATGAGTAATAAAAAAGCGTCAGATTACGTACTAGGTTTAATGAATAAGAATTTTACTGGTAATTATTCAAAAAAGCTTACTGAAAAAGCAATAAAGGAAGGTTCAACTGATAATGTAACTGCGATTGTATTATTTTTAAATAATATATAATTTCAATTAAAGTTATATTTTCTATACGTTCCATTTTCTAAAGATAATTCATGAGTACTTTTTTTAGATTTAAATAATGGTAAGTCTAGTCTTTTTAGTAAAAATAGAAAAATAAAAGAAAAATATATATTAAATAGAATAATTAGTAAAATAATTTGAAATAAAAATGAATAATTAATCATATAATCATTTTTAGATAAAAAAAATTAAATAGGATTTAATGGTATCCATTTTTTGAAATTATTATTATAAATACATTCGAAACATTTTATATCTGAATCACTTATGTTATTATTACACATGTGAGATGTTTTTAAATTAGGAATATGTGCTATTCCTAATTTATTATCACAATTATCTTTTTCATAAATATTGTAAACATCAGGAATATCAGTATTCTTTAACCATAACTTTCTTATTTTACCAGTTTTCTCATAAGAATAAGATCTTTGTTTGAGATAATTAACCAAATTAGATATTAAATCATAACTTTTTGAATCAATTTCTGAATGATTCTTACCTTTGACTGATATTTCTATTTTTTCTTGTTGTTTATCTACATAAACAATATTTATACCTGAATATTTAGGATAGAATATAAGACCTTGACATTTAATTCCGCAATTAGGAATTATCTTATCTATTAAATTACCTAAATCATTGTATGTTGATAATTTATTTATTTTGAAAACAAAATTTTTACAACATTTTGGATTAAAATGGGTTTTTACCATATTATCAATATGATTCATTTTATTTTTCATTTCTAAATCTAGAAATTGGTTTCCCATCAAAAAATAACAATCCTTAATCAACATAAAAAACTTTTGTCTACTTTTGGTATTATCTTCCTTACTTTTATTCATAGTAATTAACTTTGCATCAAAAATCGTTCCATTAAATATTACTGGATTTGCATTAACTAATAACTTATACATATTTATTTTTCTTACATCAATTTGGTTTCTATGATATGACAATCCCTTTTTTTCAATTGCAATACAAAATTTAGATTTATCAATTGTTAAAAATACAAGTAAATAATTATATCCATAAAAATTTGGGGTTACATAATGTTCGTTTTCTTTTAGAAAATCTAATTTTTGAAGACTGGTTAACATATTGTATCTAAATTTTGATAGATCAAATGAACTAAAAATAAAATCAATGATCTTGTTTTTCAAACCAAGATCATCAACAGTAATTGACTCACTATTTCCAAATTTGTAGGGTTTTTTATTATCCATTAATTATATTAAAGTAAAATCTTTATATAAAATTAATTCAATATTTTGAAAATGATGAAAAGTCTCCATCAAAAGCTGTAATTGATTCTGAAGCAACATGTTTTTGAATAGGAGCATTAGGGTTGAATGAATAATAATTTGAGTGAGATTTATTTAAATCAAGATTGTTTTGTGCTAATTTATTTCCTTTCTTTTGATTAACTACTTTTCTAGGA
>MDTB01242932.1_pt1 | contig 11325 bp, 9 predicted proteins | sample 811161 | NCBI WGS metagenome assembly MDTB01 (sample SAMN05326650, study PRJNA326480) | marine metagenome | isolation source: seawater | place: Mediterranean Sea | collected 2009
AATGAATTTATTAATGATATTAATATCAATTTTTCTTCTGATGAAAAAAATGAGCTTATTAGGTTTCTTTGGGAAGTTGCATATTCTGATAAAATTCTTGAGATCAATGAAGAAAGATTGATAAGAAGAATAGCTGATTTAATTAATTTAAAAGATATAAAGGTTCTTAAATTAAAGAATGATGCAAAAAATAATAATTAAAAATCTATATAACTACTATTTTTTTTTATAAAAGCCATTGCATCAGATCGTTTGCAGTTACCACTGAAATCTTTGATATAGTCATCGTAAATATCTTCACCAACAAAAGTAGTGACTTGGAAAAATACTACGCACTTTTCTATTTCATTTAACCTATCATCTGCATTTAATTCTCTAATAAGTTTATTAAAAGTATTTTCTGAATAATTCATTTTTAGATTAGGTTTGTTATCAATTACTAATAAATTATGTTTGTTTTTTTCAATGGGTTGATATTTGTTCCATTCAACTCCATTAGATGATATTCCTGGTTTGCCAAAGTAGGCAAAATTTTTCCAAAAATTCATCATATTTTTTGAAGTAAATCTTTTCGAAGGTCCTTTTGGATAAATTAAAAATCCATAATCACCAACTAAACCATCATCACCTGTAATTAGAGGAATTTCTGTAGCATGAGCAGACCCAAATAATTCTTTAAAATTTGCTACATAAAAACTTCTATGATCATCCCAATCAAACCTGTATAAATATAAATCATTGTTGTCTGCTTTGTTTAGTAACATTGCAGGCTCTAAAACACCCCTGATTTGCCAAGCAGAACTTCTATAATAATTGAATGCCTCGAATGCATTCTTATCAGCTAATACAACTTTTGGAATATTTAGAAATTCTCCAATTAAAGAGTATTCGATATCAACAAAATAGTCTGCTGTACCAAGCCATAATTTAACTTCATCTTTATTAGAACCAAGAATCATTGGAACATTATTAATGAGGTCTTTTCTACTAAGAGCTTCTTTTAATCCAATTTCAGGTATTACTATGCCGTCTGAAGTCAATAGAGGAATATCTTGATTAGAAGTATTAGAAATATAAAATTTAAAAATATCAGACGCTTTTGAGGTTTTTAACAATCTTCTTATATTAGATTCGTCAATGTTTTTAGATAAACTTTTTCTAAGATATTTTTCAAGTTTTAAACTGGTATATTCAGATGTATTTGATAGTTTGCTTTGCTTATAAGCATTTTCTGGACTAATCGAAGTAGTATACCCTGACTGTGAAATAGCTTTATGAAACAGACCAGAAGCTTGAGAAGAAACAAGCAATGAAAGAACATTATGTCCGCCTGCCGATTCTCCAAATATTGTAATATTGTTTGGATCGCCTCCAAATTTTTCTATATTTTCCTTAGTCCAACGCAACGCACTTATTATGTCAAGTGTTCCAAAGTTGGAGGTTTTATCGATACCATCTTGATTTTCTTGAATAGCTGGGTGAGAAAACCAACCAAAAGGACCAAGTCTATAATTTACAGAAACAACAATAACTTTATGTTTTCTTACGAGTTTTGAAAAGTCATAAATATCTTTTAAGCCTGATACATTTCCTCCTCCATGAATCCAAAACATTACTGGCAAAGATTCATCCATAAAATTTTTTTTAGGAGCTTTAATATCTAAATACAGACAATCTTCATTTCCTACAAAATAGCTATTTCCATTCACGCCGCCAAGATTTGATGGTTCCTGAATACAAAAATTATTATTTCTTTTAAGCAAAATTGTATTTGGTTGATTTACCATCACTGGCGCTCGCCATCTTAAATCTTTTATTGGAGGAAGAGCATACGGAATGTCATCCCAATTAAGAACTTTATTTTTTACATAAGCTGTGGTTATTCCAGAAGATGTTTGAATGGTCAAACTTTCATTGTTAGCATTCAGAATCACAGAAAAATATAAACAGACGTAAAAAAAACAACTTGATTTCATCTTGAGATTAGCTTTATTTGAGTGCTTGCGATTATATATTAAATTAATATAAATCAAAATAATTTGTATTACTGATTATTACGAATGTTTAGCATGAAAAAGGGCTCAGTTGAGCCCTTTAGAATACATATCTTCTTCTAATGTTTAGCCACTAGAAGAAGTTGTTGTTGTAGAACTAGTTGTAGTAGTTGTCGTTGAACTAGTAGTAGTAGTAGTTGGATCAGTTGTAGTTGTTGTACTTGGTGTTGTTGTTGAAGTGGTAGTACTTGATGCAACCGGCGTTGGCGTAGGCGTTGGCGTAGGCGTAGGCGTAGGCGTAGGCGTTGGCGTTGGTGTAGGTGTTGGCGTAGGCGTAGGCGTAGGTGTAGGTGTAGGTGTTGGCGTTGGTGTTGGCGTTGGCGTCGGGGATGGAAGTGGATCATCAGATGCAGGAGCTGCTGAACTATCATCGCTGTCTGATGCTATTAATGCCGCTGCCGCTGCTACTGCTGCTGCAATTGCACCAGGACTTAACTTACTATCAGGAGCTTTCTCCTCTTCTTTCATATCACCTTCATGATCATCCGCTATTGCTTCTGATGCAAAAAAACCATAAAAGAAAGCAAAAACCGTGCCCCAAAGAACTCTGAATTTTGATTTAATAAATTTTGCCATAATTTTTTTACCCTATTAACATAAATTACTTGAAAGATTATAGAGAAAAATACAAAGATTTGCTAATTTTTATTATGTATTTTTAAAAATAAACTTATATACATATATGTATGGCAATTTTCATGCCAATCTAATATTTCATAATATTCTACATGATTCTTATGAATTTATTGTGAATATTTTCATTGGTCGGGATGGCCGGATTTGAACCGACGACCACTACACCCCCAGTGTAGTGCGCTACCTGACTGCGCTACATCCCGAAAATCGAAGAAACCTTATTTAAGATATCCTCTCCAGTTTTCATTTATTTCTGAAAAAGTAGAACCATAAAATGAATCAATTAGTCTATTTTCAATAACTAATTTTTGACCGCCGTCTCTGGTCATTGTTCTTAGGCTAAAATTAAATTTATCTTTAGTTTCTCTTTTAGTAAAAATATTGAAAGGAATTTCAAAATAAAAGCCTTTATCGAAACTACCCTCACCAAAATCAACAGAACTCACACTTGTTTGTGAGAAAAATAATCCAGCTTTCCAACCATTTGGCATTCTTCTTGACAAATCAAGCGTATAACCATCGTCTTTTGCCAAATAACGACCATAGCTCCATTTTGCAAGAATATTGGTTCTAGGCTCGTAGTAAGCAACATTAAAATGGCCAGTTGTGACTTTATATTTTTTAAAATCAAGTTTTCCATTAAAAGCTCTTTGTCGTAATTCATTAAATTCAATACCAAGAGCAAAGTTATATTTGAGAGGTTTATATAGTATTTCTGACGAAAATCCACCATACATCTGTTCAAAATAACCTAAGCTAAGTCTTGTAAATAAATCCTTTCCATATCCTCGAATATTGTCAATTTGAAAATTTTTCATATATAACCCATCAGATTCTTGTAAATAATCAACTATAAGAGTTCTTGCATTTGGTATGGCGCTACATGGGCATGAAATTTTTTCATCAAAATTATCAGTGATATTTTGAATAATTGAAGCATAAACTGTGGAATGTCTATTAAGTTGAATTTCAGTGTTTAGTTTTATTCCCAATCCAGTATAGGCAAATCTTTCAGGAGAGCCAACATGAGCTCTTACATCTGGATCAAAAGAATAGCTTATTATTGGAAAAGGTACCCTTGGTTTGAACTCATCTTTTTTATATCCGTTTAAATCATGATTGACTATTTTTGATCTCTTTTTAACTAAAACTCTTGCTTTTGAAGCATTATTAATGTCGCTTGTTCTATATGAAATATTATTAATTTCTGCCCCTCTCGTTATTAGTCCTATATCTATATTATTAACCTTAAATTTATTAAATTTTGCAACCTCATTTGAAATATATGCTGCTCTAGATGAATATTTAATTGGATTAATTATATCTGGGGTATCTATGGTAACGCTTAAATTTTTATCTGTAAGATTGGCTGTTTGAAGGAAAAGTTTGTTTGTATTTAAATTAGATAATAAATCTAAATAAAATTCATTTTTTTTATCCTGTTTGTAATCAATATTTGTAATTTCTGGCTTAAATGCCTCTTTTCTTTTATATTGTTTTTGCCCAGATAAGCCTAGTGAAACGCTTAAGGTTAGGGTATCACCTTTTATATATGACAAATCAATATTACCAAAATCCATTAATTTATAACTTAATCCAAAATTAATATCTGAATTTTTATTTCTAAGTTGAAAAGATTTGGGAGAAGTTCCAGAACCACAACATCCAAAGTTATAATAATCAAAAGGATTGGATTCAAGTTTAAAGCTTAATCCAGATAATTTTCTAATAGGGATTTCTAATCCAGAAAAAATTACAGCATCTCCTCTAAACCATAATTTAGTTTGAGCAGTCCCACCATTTCCAACGTCAAGATTTGGTCGAAAACTGAGCTTATCTGATATAAATTCTAAAGGATTATCAATTGAATTTTCATCTCCTACAAATTTACCCCAACCAACACCAAGTGATAGTTTAAAAATGTTTAAATCATAAGTTCCAACAACATATTCTTTAGAAAAAATACCTGTTCCAGCAACATCATCTAAGCCTATTGCAATTTTGGGTAAATACATATTTTGTGGATCATAATTCAACTTGACATTAAATCCCTTATCAAGATATTTACCAATTGAAAGTCCCCATATTAAATCTTCTGGTCTGTAATAAAAATAACTAGCTTCAAGCCAATCAAAAGGCGTAGCAGTGATGGTTCCTAGTTTTGTATAAGAATTATCTTTATAGGTAAAATATATTGATTGTTCGCCTTTTGTTTCTGCCGATGGCAAATTTATTAACCCAATTTGCCCCATAGAGTTATATGAACTTGCATTTAAATGTGTGTTAAATAAATAAAAGATAAATATAAAAATGTGGCTGTATTTTTTACACGATGTAGAAATCTTCATGCATTGGGAACATTAGTCGTTAATTGAATTTAGGGAAGCTAATGAAAGTGCCAAACTACTAAATATTGGAGCAATTGTTGCATAATAATTTATGCCTTGAGCGACACCAATCTGCTTAGGCACGTATATTAATGATCCTGGATATATTTCAGCATTACCAATAGGCATTTTTAAAAAATTATTGAATTTTGCTATATGAGAATTGCCATCTGGCGAGACTATATATATGTGTTTTGTATCAGCAGTTCTATTTTGTCCACCTGCTAGGCTTAAATAATCTCTCAGAGAATTATTGTCATTAAAAGCAATGCCCGTTGGGTTAGCAACATCACCAAATACATAAACAACCCTTTCCATTTTTGGAATGAAGATTTCATCTTTATTAGCAACTAACAATTTTTTTTCAGGATTTTTTTCTAGTTCTTCTAGATCGAATTCTGCAACAACTCTTCCTGTGGGTTCAAGATTTTTTAAATCAGCTAAAACAAGTGCTATATTTTGAGCACCTGACATTCTCTCTGGTTGCTGGGCAATATATTGTATTAAATCGTTGTATGATTTAGCTAATGAATTACTTTCAATTTTTTTTGCTTTTGCGGTTTTTATGACTCCGCCAAGAGGATATGCAAATTCGGTGTAACCTCCTGCTCTTTTTATAACATCATAGATAGTATCGCCGGAACTAACATTATATTTGCCAGGTCTTTTAACTTCTCCTAAAATCTCAATAACACCAAATTTTGAATATTCTACTGATAAAGTGTCTAAGTGTTTTATCTTAAATTTTGATAGATCATCTGCATTTAATAATCTTGGTATATCAGGATTGTTCTGTGATGAGATTAGTACATATTTTTGATTAGTTATACTTTTGTCAACCCCACCAGCATATTTTAATAAATCTGCAAAAGTTTCTTCATCTTTCATTTCAAATAATGCTTCGTTAGTAAAACCAACTCCTGCTCTTACAAGATTTTGTACTGGTTTTATATATATTGAGTCACCTGATTGCAAGTTTGTGATTTCTGATAAATTTCCGAATATCAATGAATCATATAAATCAATAGTTTTCAGTATCTCACCATTTCTTTTAATTTCAATTTCTCTTAATGAACCGTTCTCTTTTCCCCCTCCTGCCATATTGATTATTTGTAATACGTTTGAACCCCCACTAATAGTATATATCCCTGGATATTCTGCGTTTCCAGTTATTAGAACTCTAATGTCACGAATTTGATCAATTTGAACTGTGACTTGAGCACCAATAAGTGACTCCTTAACAGTTTTTGTTATGATATCCACTGCTTGAGTAAAATTTAATCCAGCAACATTTATTGAACCAACATCTGGAATGTTCAGTGTACCATTTCTTCCAATTTCTAGAATAAGCTCTTTATCTTTATCGAGGTCATACAGATATACATTAAGTACATCTCCATAATCAAGAATATAATTATTGCCAAAATTAGGCTCATTAATAGGCATAAAAGTAGATTGCATTGTTCTAAATAAATTTAATCCATACCTTTCTGATTTAAATTTATTTTCATCAAGCCCCTTTTTAAACTCTTCCCACATTTTAACTGTGTCATATTTAGAAAGTTCTGATGAAGGACGAGATTTTAAAAGAGCTTCATCGGATTTCTTAGATTTATCTATTTCTTTTTGAATATCTTCTGCAACTTCATCAGGAAGGCTTTTAAGGTAATCCTCATCAAAATCTTGGGAGGAAACTAAAATAGAAAATATAGCTACTGTTGATAAGATAAAGTAATTTATTTTCATTAGTTTAGCTCCCTCTTTATAGCATTAGATGGTGTAAATGATAGTCTATTTCTAGATTCAATTATATAATTTTTTTTTGTTTTTGGATTCCTACCCAACCTCTTGGGAGTAACAAATGTTTTAAAAGTTCCAAATTTGCTTATTTTAATTGTTTTAATTTTTATTTCTTTTTTAATAATATTAAGGAATTCTTCTAGAAAAAATTTTGAATCATTGTTATTTAAATTCAATTCAGACGAGATTTTTTTTGATAAATCTTTCTTTGTAATATTCATTGATTAATTAAGTCCTGGGATTTCAGTATCTCCAACTGAATAAATTATTTCAATAATTTTTTTTATTTCAAGCTCAATTTCTTTTTCAGTTAATGTTTTGTCTAGTGATTGAAAAATAAATCTTACTCCAATTTTTATTTGCTCATTTTTTGGATTATTAAAAAAATCAAAAATATAAGACTCTTTTAAGTTGTCTGATTTATAACTCAGAATTTTATCTTCAAGAACTTTTATTTTTGATTCCTTATTTATTAATATAGATAAATCTCGAGCAGATGATGGAAAATCAGATATTTTTTGAACTTTTATACAAGATTTGAAATCAATGACCTTTGGATTATGGTTAAGAATGCAGTCTTTAAAATTATCTAACTTGGTTTCAAAGAAATATATCTTTCTTTTTAATTTAGATGCTATTGTGGATCTTTCAACTTCTATAATGTCAGTTTCATCTATGGTCATTTTTAATTCAGATATTAATTCTTTTAAGTAATCTACATTAAGATTTTTTGAAAAGTCTATAAAATTTTTACTTTTTCTTCCAGAAATTAAAATACCTATTTTTTTTTCACTTTCTAAAATATTTAATTTTTTATTAAAACTATATATTTCAGTAATTTCAAAAATTTTGATGATCTCTTTTTGTCTTCTTTCATTGAAAAGCATATTCTTGATCAAAGAATTTTTTGTTGAGGTTCTCATATAAGGCATATTTACATCAATTGGATTATCAATTTTTAAGTTATTTACATCTTCAGTGAATGGAAAATTTATCACCTCTGTAAATCCCTTTCCAACAAAATAATTTCTTATTCCGTCAGCATAATTTTTATAACTATTTTTGTTTTTTTTCTTATCATATGATGTGTGTTTTATTCTTGGTAAATTGTTATATCCATATATTCTTGCGATCTCTTCTGCTAAGTCATTGTGGTTAGTTACATCATTTCTATAAGGCGGAACATGAATTTGATTATCCTTAAAAACAAATCCAATTCTTTCAAGAATATTAATAAACTCATGATCTTTAACATTCAAGCCCAAAATATCATTTATCTTTGATGAATCAAATTCGAACATATTATTATTAGTATTTAGATTATTCTCAGAATACATACTTACATTCGTAATATTGGTATGAAGTGAGACTATATGTAAGAATCTTCTCAACGATATTTCTTGCATAGTTGAATCAATATTTCTTTCAAACTTATAGGCTGCATCTGAATTAAGGTTATATTTTAATGATTTTCCAACAATAGATTCTGGCTTAAAATATGCAGATTCGACTAAAACAGATTTTGTACTTTTTGTACATGAAGTATTTGCACCTCCCATTACGCCAGCTAAATTAATGATTTCTTTATTGCATTTAAAGACAAGATCATTTTTATCTATTTTTATTTCTTGACCAATTAAAGTTTTAAATTTCGACCCTTCTGATAATTTTTCTAAACATATTGTTTTATTAATAGTCTTAAAGTCATAACAATGTATAGGTTGACCCATTTCATATGCTACATAGTTAGAAATATCCGTGAAAAAATTATTTTTTTTACTTTGGAATACTTTAAAGTAGTTCTCAAGAAATTCTTCATATTTTTGAGGAACTTTACTGATATCAATAACAAGGAACGAAATTTTTGGGCAATTTTCTTTAGAACTATTTATGAAATCTAATTCTATTTCGTTAATATTTTTATCATATAACTCCATATTATTGTTAAAACCATAGAAAGCACCCAAATCTCTGGAAATACCTCTTACAGATAAGCAATCACCTCTGTTTGGCGTAATTTCAATATCTAAGTGATTTCTATTTATAATCTCGTTTTCATGCCCAAGTTGAAATAGTTTCTCTGAAACGTCATTAATAGATGGATTTTCATCTAGAAAATTTAAAATATCATTGTAATCAATCTTCATTTAAATAAATTGCTCAAGAAAATCTAAGTTAGATTTATAAAATTCTCTAATGTCATTCATTTCAAACTTCAGCATTGCTATTCTTTCGACGCCTAAACCAAATGCAAGTCCTTTATACTCTGAGGAATTGATACCACAATTTTCAAGAACTATTGGGTTAACAATCCCACAGCCAAGAATCTCAATCCAATTTCCATCATTTGATAAAATATCAACTTCAGCAGATGGTTCTGTAAATGGGAAGAATGAGGGTCTAAATCTTAACTTAATGTCCTTGCCAAATAATGCTGTAATGATCTCATATATTAAGTCTTTCAGATTTGCAAAGTTAATATCCCTATCAATATGTATAGCTTCTATTTGATTAAACATTGGCAAATGGGTAGCATCATCATCTTTTCTATATACTTTTCCGTGTGAAATAAATTTTATAGGCAAATCTCTATCAAGCATTGCTCTAATTTGAACAGGAGATGTATGTGTTCTTAAAACAAAATCTTTTTTATTTACATAAAAGGTATCATGCATTTGTCTAGCTGGATGAGATTCTTTGATATTGAGCATATCAAAATTAAATTTTTCAGTTTCAATCTCTGGACCACTAATTGCTTCAAAATTAAATGTTTTTAGAAAATCTACAATTGAATTGGTCATCAGGGTTATAGGATGCAAGGCTCCTATATCTTTATTAATTTTAGGTGAATTGTATCTTTTCTTAGAAGACATTATAGCAGCGTTCTATGATCTAGCTGTTTCTACAATTTTCTTAAAGACATCCGGTTCGGTTATAGCAATTTCTGAGAGAATTTTCCTATTTAATAGAATATTGTTTTTTTTATTATTTGCAATTATCGATGAATATGACGTGCCAATTATTCTTGCTTGAGCACTAATACGTGATATCCATAAAGATCTAAAAGTTCTTTTTTTAATTTTTCTGTCACGAAAAGCATATTGCAAAGATTTTATATTTGACTGTTTTGCAGTTTTATATAACCTACTTCTCGCTCCATAATGACCTTTGGTTGCAGATAAAACTTTTTTATGTCGTTTTTTTGCTGTATTTGATTTAGTAACTCTTGGCATTTTATTTAATAAGTTTGGAAGCCATTTTCAAGACAATTCCCGAAAGCTTGTTCAGACCTCTGTTATGTCTTTTTCTTTTAGTAGATTGTTTTGTTAGTATATGATTCCTATTGGCACTTTTACTTTTGATAGACTTTCCAGTTTTTTTAAATCTCTTTGCAGCACCAGAGTGTGTTTTTAATTTATATGTCATATCATTTCTTTTTTAATGGAGATAGAACCATAAGTAAGTGTCTTCCTTCAAGAGAGGGCTCTTGGTCAACTTGAGATATATCTTCAAGTTCAGTTTTAAGTTTATTTAAAAGTTCCAAACCCATATTACTATTAAGTATCTCTCTACCTCTAAAACGGACGCTTATTTTAGTCTTATCTCCATCAAGAATAAAGCTTTTTATTTTTTTTAATTTAATTTTGTAATCTCCAGTATCTATGGAGGGCCGGAATTTAATCTCTTTAGTTGTATTTCTTTTAACCTTTACTCTTGAGGAAGAAATGCTTTTTTTCTTATCAAATAGGTGCTTACCATAATCTAATATTTTGCAAACTAACGGATCTGCATCAGATGGTGATACTTGAACCAAATCCAATGAAGATGCTTTTGCTGTTTCAAGTGCTTGAGTAAAAGCAACTACACCTACTTTCTCACCATCTACGCCTATAAGCATAACTTTATCAGCCCTGATTTTTTCATTTATAGGAGTTGATTGTTTTTTTGAAGTAGCTATTTTTGTTACCTAGTTAAGAATGATAAGGAAAAGTCGTGACATTGATTAAGTGTTGACGATCAAGATTGATGAATAAAATTTATTTATGTACATATTTTCGATGAATTTTAAACTAATTAATAATTTTGGCAAATAATTTTTAGTCTTATGGCTGAAGAAAATAGTTTATCCATGCATCATCAATGAGTTCATATGCTTTTCTTTTATTAATCCTTGACTCATTACCTTCCCAAAATTCAAAATAATATGGTGCAAACATATAACCTCCCCAATAATCAGGACATTTAGAAAGATCTTCTTGATTTAATGTTTTATTGAAGTTTTCTAATACAGCTTCATAGGATTCTATTTTGTGTGATTGATTTGAGCTTATTGCGATAGCATTTTTAGTTTTATCCCTATTTTCAAAATGTTGTGAAGAAAATGATTTCGAACACTTTTTTACATTTGCTTTTATTCTAATTTGAGTATTTATTTGGTCCCAATAGAA
>MDTB01079305.1_pt1 | contig 11324 bp, 10 predicted proteins | sample 811161 | NCBI WGS metagenome assembly MDTB01 (sample SAMN05326650, study PRJNA326480) | marine metagenome | isolation source: seawater | place: Mediterranean Sea | collected 2009
CATCAGTTACCTCAAACATCACCGTGGCGGTGAGTTCATTACCCTGGGGTATCATTGGGTTGTAGGCGCGCAATTCGTCAGGGATCTGGTCTTCGCCACCCTTTTCCACAAACAACATCTCGTGAACCTGGTGCCACATCGTGTCATAGGATTCAAAATAGAAGGTGCAAAAAGGTCCAAGTGGTACCTGGCGTGCCTTTTTGATGGGGCGGAGCTTGGTCCGGGTCTCAGCACGCGATTTGCCATATTCAGCCATGTCCATAATGTCAGCATGGGCAATGATACGATCTTCTCGGCTCATGTTATTTCTCCATTTGTTTGTGTTGAAGCATCAAAGTCCGTAAGCCTTGGCCATCAATTCAATCGGGTGAAAGGCGCTGTCAGGGATATTTTCAGCACCCTCCATGTCCATCACCTGAAGGATGTGTTTGGCGGCAAGCGGGCATTCTGAAGCAACATATTCGTTATCGTTGCGCTTGGCGGCACGGGCTGTGTTTTTGCCCACCTTCACCGCCGCATCAAAGGTCTCCTTCAGCACCCCAAACGTACCTCCATGGCCCGAGCAACGCTCCAGCACATCAATTTTGGTGTCTGGGATATATTTCAGCAATTCGGCACCCTTCTGTCCCATATTCTGGGCGCGGGCATGGCAGGAAAGGTGCATGGTTACGCCCCCATCCAATGCGTTCATGCCCTCAGCAAGTCCCTCTTTCTTGGCAATATCAACCATGTATTCATCAATATCGGCCACATGTTGGGCAAGCCTTTTGACCTGCTCATTTTCTGGCAGAATGAGGGGCCATTCAAACTTCATCATGAGGGAACATGAGCTTGTGAGGGAGATCACATCATACCCCTTATCCACCCATTCAAGCAGCACAGGGACAACCTTGAGCGCTTGCTCAGCGACCTCATTGACAGCACCTTGCTCCAGCTTCGGCATGCCGCAGCAGCCTGGGTAAACAACTTGGGTGTCCACACCATTATGGGCGAGCACCTTGCGGGCTGCCGTGCCTGTGCGGGCCTGCTGATAATTCACAAAACAGGTGGCATAAATCACCGCCTTGCGGCCATGGGCCGGTGCGTCTGTGTTGACCATGGGCACGTTATTTTTGGCCTGGGTGGTGAATGGCTTGGATTCAAAACTTGGCAGGTCAACGCGCCGATCAATGCCCGCCAATGATTCCATGATGGGACGGGTTAATTTGTTGTCGGTTTTGGCGGCCCAATTGGCGATGCCCGCAAATGGGGCGGCCATCTTTCCGTTGCGGTCGGTGTGGGTCAGGCGCTCTGCATCGGCATTCTTCTCACCTTGTTGGCGGATGGCGGCCCGGTAACGAAGCATCAGATGCGGGAAATCGAGGTCAAATTCATGGGGGGGCACATAGGGACATTTGGTCAAGAAGCACATGTCACAAAGCGTGCAAAGATCCACGACCTTGCGATAATCTTCACCCTTATCCAGGCCATCAACTTCTTCGGTTTCTGACTCATCAATCATGTCAAACAACGTGGGGAAGGAATCGCAAAGGTTAAAGCAGCGGCGGCAGCCATGGCAGATGTCAAACACCCGCTCCATTTCGTCCTCAATCTTATTCAGATCGTAATATTCTGGGTTGTTCCAGTCGATGGGGTGACGGATGGGGGCGTCGAGGCTTCCTTCGCGCATGTCAGGTTCCTTAAAGCTTGATGACAACGTGGTGGCATATGTTGTTGGGGCATAAGAAAACCCCCGGCTGTTGCCGGGGATCATATTTTTTGCCAAGCCAAGCGAACGCAAGGCTCAGGCAGAAACCGAATTAGGCATCCATGCTGTCGAGGGCTTTCTGGAAACGACCTGCGTGGGACTTTTCGGCCTTTGCAAGGGTCTCAAACCAGTCAGCAATCTCATCGAAACCTTCTTCACGGGCTTCACGGGCCATGGAAGGATACATATCGGTATATTCGTGTGTTTCACCGGCAACGGCAGACTTCAAATTGTCTGAGGTGGAGCCGATTGGTTCACCGGTTGCAGGGTCGCCAACGGCTTCCATGAATTCCAGGTGACCGTGGGCGTGGCCGGTCTCACCTTCGGCGGTGGAGCGGAACACGGTGGCAACATCGTTATAGCCTTCGATGTCAGCCTTCTGTGCGAAATAAAGATAACGGCGGTTGGCCTGGCTTTCGCCAGCGAAAGCCGCCTTCAGGTTTTCCAAAGTTTTGGTGTTAGCAAGTGACATGTCGTCCTCCGAATATGAAGATTCCGGGAAGAGGCCCTTCCCGTGGTATCACATATAGGGGCACCAATTGGGACGTCAATAGTTTTTAGAACAATTCTAAGATGATAATCTTTATCAACGGATTCGGATGATCACATCCACCTGCTCAAGCTCACGGCCCTTGGGCAATTCGGGCATGCCAACCACCTTCAATGATGTGTTGTCGATATCTATCAATTGCTGCTCCTCATCAACATAAAAATGATGATGAGGCTTGATGTTCGTGTCAAACCAGCTTCGCTGCCCGTCGACACTTACCCGGCGCAACACGCCATGATCTGCCAGGGTGTTCAATGTGTTGTAGACCGTCGCCAGCACCATGGACGCACCAGCACCACCGACTTCACGAAACAATTCTTCCGCGGTGAAGTGACGATCCCCGCCATGAAACATCGCATTCATCAAAGCCAAGCGCTGTTTTGTGGGGCGCAAGCCTGCCTCGCGCAAACGATCCACATAAGGCCCCTCGGGTTTACCAGGGACTTTGCTTGGGTCAACTTGTGGACGCATTTTGTCCATGCTAGGCCTTTTCTCCAGAAATTTTGTGCAACACAAATATAAACCATAGTTTAGAATGAGTCAAAACCGGCCAGCAATAACGGGAGCAACAATGACCGAACCCAAAACCAGTTTCTCCTATGATGAGCTCATCGAATGTGGCGAAGGTAAGCTTTTTGGTCCTGGCAATTGCCGGCTGCCATTGCCGCCCATGTTGATGTTTGACCGGATCACCAAAATTTCGTCAGAAGGCGGCGAATATGGCCATGGCTTTGTGGAGGCGGAGTTCGATATCACGCCGGAGCGCTGGTTTTTTGAATGCCATTTTAAAGATGACCCCGTCATGCCTGGCTGTCTTGGGTTGGATGCGCTGTGGCAATTGGTGGGTTTTTGGATGGGTTGGTGTGGGCATCCTGGTCTCGGACGCGCTTTGGGTCTTGGCGAATTAAAGATGCGGGGCATGGTGTTGCCGAGTGCAAAAAAGGTGACCTACCGCATCGATATTTTCCGAACCATCACCCGGCGGCTCATCATGGCCACCGCCATGGGCAAAGTTCTTTGTGATGGCGAAGAAATTTACAATGCCCGGGACCTTCGCGTGGGCCTTTTTAAGCAAGGAGAAGCACCAGCATGACTCGTCGCGTTGTTGTCACAGGCATGGGCATCGTATCGTCGATTGGCAATAATGTGGCGGAGGTGGCGCAAAGCCTAAAGGATGGCCGGTCTGGAATTGTGGCTGCCCCAACATACACACAGCTTGGGTTTCGCTGTCAGGTTCATGCCGCACCCACATTATCACCTGACGACGCGGCGGATCGCCGCGCCCGTCGTTTCATGGGTGATGGTGCAGCTTGGAATTTTGCTGCAATGGCCCAAGCCATCGAGGATGCAGGGCTTGAGGAACATTTGGTCTCCAACCCCCGCACCGGCATGGTAATGGGCTCAGGGGGTCCATCCACACGCGCCATCGTCAATGCAGCCGACACCACCCGTGAAAAAGGACCCAAAAGGGTGGGTCCATTTGTGGTGCCACAGGCCATGAGCTCAACCAATTCAGCAACCCTGGCAACGCCATTCAAAATTAAAGGCTCCAGCTATTCAATCTCTTCAGCCTGTGCGACGTCGTCCCACTGTATTGGTAATGCTGCGGATTTGATCCGCATGGGCCGCCAGGATGTTATGTTTGCTGGCGGTGGGGAAGAATTGGATTGGACCTTATCCGTTTTGTTCGACGCCATGGGTGCCATGTCATCCAATTTTAACGACACCCCAGAAATCGCCTCTCGGGCTTATGACCGGGACCGCGATGGGTTTGTGATTGCTGGCGGGGCCGGGGTGTTGGTTTTGGAAGATTATGACCATGCCAAGAAGCGTGGTGCCCATATTTACGCCGAGTTAACGGGTTATGGCGCCACTTCCGATGGTCATGACATGGTGCAACCAAGCGGTGAAGGGGCCGTTCGCTGCATGCAGGAGGCCTTGGCTGGCGCAACCAAGCCTATTGGTTACATCAACCCTCACGCCACATCGACACCGATTGGCGACATCAAAGAAGCCGAAGCTCTTCGCGAGGTTTTTGGGGCAGACATGCCTGCCCTATCTGGAACCAAATCTCTTAGTGGGCATTCCTTGGGTGCTGCTGGTGTTCAAGAGGCCATCTATTCCCTCATCATGATGCGGGACGGCTTCATGGCCGCCAGTGCCCATATCTTCAATCGTGATGAAGCATTCCAGGATTTGCCCATCATTGAGGGTGACGCCAGGGAAGCTAAGCTTCATGCTGTCATGTCAAACTCCTTTGGCTTTGGCGGCACCAACGCAACGCTTATTTTCCAAAGCGTGTAACCGGAGTTTTTCAAGGATGACGAAATTACTTGCCGGCAAACGTGGCCTGATCATGGGTGTTGCCAACGACCATTCTATTGCCTGGGGCATTGCGCAATCCTGCGCAGAACATGGTGCCGAATTGGCTTTTACCTATCAAGGCGAATCTTTTGGGCGTCGGGTTGAGCCCCTTGCCCAATCCGTGGGCTCGGACATTCTTTTGCCCTGTGATGTGTCAAGTGATGAAGACCTTGACCATATGTTCAACCTTTTGGCCCAAAAGTGGGACCGTCTGGATTTTGTGGTTCACGCCATTGCCTATGCCAATAAGGAAGAATTGAAAGGGGAATATGTGAATACCGGCCGGGAAAATTTCGCCAATGCGCTGGATATTTCCTGTTATTCATTCACCGCCGTCGCCAAACGTGCCCGACCCATGATGCATGAGGGCGGGTCTCTCATCACCTTGAGTTATCTCGGTGCCGAACGCGTGATGCCCAATTACAACCTCATGGGTGTGGCCAAAGCTGCCCTGGAGGCTTCTGTGCGTTACTTGGCAGCCAATCTTGGTCCCGATGGCATCAGGGTAAATGCCATTTCTGCTGGGCCCATGCGCACCCTGGCGGGTTCCGCCATCGGCGATGCCCGGGCCGTGTTCAAATATAACCGGGATCATTCGCCCCTTCGCTCCACCCCAGAATTGGCCGATGTGGGCAATTCGGCCCTATATTTGGCTTCTGACCTATCCAAGGCCGTAAGTGGGGAAGTGCATCATGTTGATTCAGGCTTCCATGTCATTGGCATGCCAAACCCACGGGCGATCGCCGACGCCATCAACCAAGGTGATTGAGCAACAATCATAAGGCGAAAAAAAAGGCCCGCATCTGCGGGCCTTTCTTTATTTTGTCAGCCTGGGCTGATTATTCTTCGCCACCGGCAAATGGGTCCACATAGCCGTCCACATCTTTCATGGAGAGGCGGACCTTGCCGCGGTCATCAAAGCCAACCAGCTTCACCTTAACTTCCTGTCCTTCTTGAACAATCTCAGATGGCTTATGGCCACGTTCTGAAGTCATTTGCGAGATATGAACAAGACCATCACGCGACCCAAAGAAGTTCACAAATGCGCCAAATTCAACAACCTTCACAACCTTACCATCATAGATCACGCCCACTTCAGGCTCCATGGTGATGCCTTCAATCCGCTTACGTGCTGCATCAATAGATGCACCATCTGGTGAGGCGATCTTAACCGTACCATCATCGGAAATGTCGATCTTTGCGCCGGTGGTTTCAACAATGTCACGAATGACCTTACCACCAGTACCAATCACTTCACGGATCTTATCCACTGGAATATTCATCACCTCAATACGCGGTGCATGAACAGAAAATTCATTGGCAGAGGTCCGGGCTTTCGCCATTTCGCCGAGAATATGCATGCGGCCATCCTTGGCCTGGGCCAAAGCTTGCTGCATGATTTCTTCGGTGATGCCGGCAATCTTAATATCCATTTGCAAGCTGGTGACGCCTTCTTCGGTGCCAGCAACCTTAAAGTCCATGTCACCAAGATGATCTTCATCACCCAGGATGTCGGACAAAACCGCAAACCGATCATCTTCTTTGATGAGGCCCATGGCAATACCAGCCACTGGGCGCTTCAAGGGCACACCGGCATCCAGCATGGACAAAGAGCCACCACAAACAGTGGCCATGGAAGATGAGCCATTGGATTCGGTGATCTCAGACACAACCCGCAAGGTGTAAGGAAACTCGTCAGCTGCCGGCAGCACAGCATTCAGGGCACGCCAGGCAAGCTTGCCATGGCCGATTTCGCGGCGGCCTGGGCTGCCCACACGACCGGTCTCACCAACAGAAAATGGTGGGAAATTGTAATGCAGCAAGAAACGCTGCTTATGACCACCATCAAGACCATCAATGGTCTGCTCATCATCACCGGTGCCCAATGTGGTGACACAAATGGATTGGGTTTCACCCCGGGTGAATAATGCAGAACCATGGGTCCTAGGCAGAATGCCGGTTTCGCAAACAATCGGGCGCACGGTCACAAGGTCACGACCATCAATCCGGGTGCCCTTATCAAGAATGTCGTTGCGGACAATATCTGCTTCCAATTCCTTAAAAGCATCTTTCACAAGAACCGCATCGGTTTCGTCATCGGCAAGTGCTTCAGCCATTTTGGCTTTTGCACCAGCCACTTTTTCCTGGCGTGCAACCTTATCCTTGGTGGAAAACGCATCGCGCAAATCATCGGCAATGATGCCGGCAATTTTTTCTTTGATTTCTGCGATTGGTGGAGGCGTAACCTTCCACGGCTCTTTGCCAGCTTCCTCAGCAAGGTCAATGATCATGTCAATCACAGGTTGCATTTGCTGGTGGCCAAAAGTCACCGCACCGAGCATTTGCGCCTCAGAAAGCTCCTTGGCCTCGGATTCCACCATCATCACTGCCTCGGCAGTACCTGCAACCACAAGGTCCAGATCACTCGATGGAATATCATCATAAAGTGGGTTCAGGATGTATTCACCATCTTTGAAACCCACACGGGCACCACCAATGGGGCCCATGAATGGGACGCCAGATATGGTCAGGGCGGCAGAGGCTGCCACCAGAGACAAAATATCCGGGTCATTTTCATTATCGAAGGACATGACGGTGCAAATGACCTGCACCTCATTGCGAAAACCTTCAAAGAAAAGGGGGCGGATGGGACGGTCAATAAGACGTGAGGTCAATGTCTCACGCTCGGATGGACGGCCTTCACGCTTAAAAAAGCCACCGGGGATACGGCCGGCGGCATAGGTACGTTCTTGGTAATTCACGGTGAGTGGGAAGAAGTCCTGACCTGGCTTTGCTTCCTTAGCGGCCACAATGGTGGCCAAGACAGAGGTTTCGCCATAGGTGGCCAAAACGGCGCCATCGGCTTGGCGGGCAATTTTGCCCGTTTCGAGCCGAAGGGTACGTCCACCCCAGGTCAGCTCCTTAACGTGATGATCAAACATGCAAATATATTTCCTAGCGTCATGTATATGGATCAAGCCGGCGGCCCACCCGCCGGCTTGTATGTCTCAACAAAGCTGTTGGGGCGTCAGCGACGGATGCCCAGGCGCTTAATAAGTTCGGCGTAACGCTCATGTTCCTGGACCTTCACATAATCCAGGAGACGGCGGCGCTGGTTAACCAGCTTAATAAGACCACGGCGGGAATGGTTGTCCTTGGCATGGGTCTTAAAATGTGCGGTGAGGTTGTTGATCCGCTCGGTGAGAATGGCCACCTGCACCTCAGGTGAACCTGTGTCACCATCTTTGGTGGCGAATTCTTTAATAACTTCTTGCTTGCGCTCGGCGCTAATCGACATTTTGCTTTTCTCCGACATCAAGGTTAAACTTTGTTTTGGGGCGGAACATGCCTGAAGCCAGATGACCAAGTGCCAAAGGGGCCCCATTGGCCCTGACCAGCATTTCACCATCTGGGGTGTCCTGATTTCCAACCCGGATGGTTTGACCATTGGCCACTTGCCATCCTTGCCGCCCATCAAGTTCGAGAACCGGGATGTCGTCCAGAACCGTCTCGAGGGGCAGTACGCCCGAAAGCGCGGCGCCCTTATGGACGATTTCCTCCAACTTTTCCAGTCCTAAGGCATCGGATTGCACAAATCCGGCCGTTTTTGTTCGGCGCAGAAAACGCACATGGCCAAGACCCCCCAAGCGGCGCGCGATATCTTCGGCCAACACCCGAACATAAAGGCCCTTGCCGCAGGTCACCTCCAGCAGAGGGCCCTGGTCGGTTTCCCCCAGCTTTTTTAATTCATGGACCTCAACATCCCTGGCGGCCAATTCAAATTCTTCCCCTGCCCGGGCGCGGTCATAGGCACGCTTGCCCTGCTCCATGATGGCAGAATAACGCGGGGGCACCTGGCTGATACGCCCGGTGAATTCCCCCAAAATACCCTCAATATCATCACGACTTGGCCTGTGGTCCGACAGGCCGATGACCGAACCCTCCAAATCCCCGGTATCACGCTGTTCGCCAAATCCGATCACAAATTGATAGGTTTTTGGGGCGTCCATGATCCTACTGATCAATTTTGTCGCCTCACCCAGGCCCACAACCAAAAGCCCCTCGGCAAGAGGATCAAGGGTTCCGGCATGACCTGCCTTACGGGCATCAAGGATGCGTTGCACCCGACCAAGCGCCGGGGTGGAGCCTAAACCCCTTGGTTTGTCCAAAACCACCCAGCCATGAACATCACGCCCACGACGCCGGCGGCCCATCGTTAAGACTTTCCGGCGAGCAATTGTCCGATACGGTCAGCCTCGTCAAAGCTGCCATCGGCGGCAAAGTGAAGATCGGTGGCGAATTTCAGCCGCACAGACCGGGCGACTTTGCCCTTCAATTGGTGGCGCATGCGGTTTAAGGCAGCCACCGCTTCTGCCGTCTCCACCTGTCCATGGGCTGCCACATAAACCTGCGCATGACGCAAATCTGGTGATGGGCGCACCTCAGAAATCAACACATTTCCCCGGGTCAAAATGGGTTCCTCATGCAGGTCACCCCGCATCAGCAATTCACCAAGCACGCGCTTGATCAATTCACCAACCCGGAGCTGTCGCTGACTTGGACCCTTGGGGTTCATGGCGTCATTCCTCAGGCGTCGAGTGTCCTGGCGATTGTCTCAACCTCATAGATTTCGATCACATCCCCAACCTGGATATCCTGATAGTTTTCAAAGGCCATCCCACATTCCTGACCAGCATGAACCTCCTTCACCTCATCTTTAAAACGACGCAATGTGGAGAGTGTGCCCTCATGGATCACCACGGAATCACGGATCAGGCGGACCTTAGCAGACCGTTTGGCCATGCCCTCTGAAATCCGGCAACCCGCCACCCTACCGGTTTTGGTGATGTTGAATACCTGCAGAATTTCTGCATTGCCGAGGAAGGTTTCCCGCAATGTTGGCGCGAGCATGCCCTCCATGACTGCCTTGATGTCGTCAACCAGGTCATAGATGACGTTGTAATAACGAATTTCCACCTGATCCCGCTCAGCCATTTGTCGGGCCGGCGCATTGGCCCGCACGTTAAAGGCAAGAATGGGCGCATCAGAAGCGCTACAGAGCGTCACATCGGATTCCGTGACGCCACCCACACCGGCATGGAGAACCCGCACGGCAACTTCATCCGTGCCCATTTTTTCCAATGCCGCAATGATGGCTTCCGAAGAACCTTGAACATCGGCCTTCACAAGCACCGGCACTTCCTTGCGTTCGCCTTCTTTGAGCTGACTCATCAACTGATCAAGGGATTTGGCCACGGGCGTGTTGATCCGGTCACGTTCTTTGCGCTGGCGGTATTCAACGATCTCCCGTGCCCGACCTTCGCTATCGACCACGGTGAATTCATCGCCGGCACTGGGTGCTTGGTTGAGACCAAGCAATTCCACAGGCTCCGATGGCCCCGCTTCTTCGACGCGTGCACCATTATCTGCCACCAAAGCACGAACCTTACCCCAGGCAGCACCAGCAACCACAATATCACCGGTACGCAGGGTACCGCTTTGGATCAACATGGTGCCGACGGCACCACGACCACGATCCAGCTGGGCTTCCACCACCACTCCTCGGGCTGGGCGATCGGGGTTGGCGCGCAATTCCAGCAATTCTGCTTGCAACAACACAGCCTCTTCCAATTTGTCCAAACCCTGGCGCTTGAGGGCAGAGATTTCCACATCAAGGATCTCGCCCCCTATGGATTCCACGTATATTTCATGCTGAAGCAATTCATTGCGCACGCGGCTTGGGTCCGCATCGGGCTTATCCATCTTATTGATGGCCACAATCACAGGCACCCCGGCGGCCTTCGCATGGGAAATCGCCTCAATAGTTTGAGGCATCACACCATCATCCGCAGCCACCACCAAAATCACGATGTCTGTAACCTTCGCACCCCGGGCACGCATGGAAGTAAAGGCTGCATGGCCAGGTGTGTCGATGAAGGTAATCCGATCGCCCCCATCGGTCTCCACTTGATAGGCACCGATATGCTGGGTGATGCCACCGGCTTCGCGGGCAACAACTGCCGTTTCGCGAAGCGCGTCCAACAAGGATGTTTTGCCATGGTCCACATGACCCATGACCGTCACAATAGGTGCACGTGGGTAAAGATCACCATCTTCTTCCACTTCCGCCTGGAGGCCTTCTTCCACATCGGAATCGGCAACCAACTTCACCCGGTGCCCCATGGTCTCCGCAATCAATTGGGCGGTTTCATTGTCAATCACCTGATTGATGGTTGCCATCACGCCCAGCTTCATCAATTCACGGATCACGTCTGCCGCACGTTCAGCCATGCGGTTGGCAAGTTCCTGAACAGTGATAACCTCTGGGATCACCACATCCCGGGTAACCTTTTGGCGGGGCTCGTTGGATATTTGCTTTTTCTGCTGACGCTCACGCTGGCGCCGCATGGCGGCCATGGAACGCTGACGCTCACCATCATCATTGAAGGCGTTGGTCACTGATAGCTTACGCTGACGCTGCCTTGGTTCAACCTTGCGTGATGGGGTGGCTTTTGCTTCCTCATCATCCCGGGCTTTGGTTTTGTTTCGTGGCGCCTGACTTGGGGCAAGGGCAACGGGGTCTGGGATCACATCTGCTGGCGGGGTAATATCCGGGCTGCGGGGGGCGCGTGGTTTTGCGGCTTGGCTCAGGGGCGCTTCGGC
>MDTB01189203.1_pt1 | contig 11324 bp, 12 predicted proteins | sample 811161 | NCBI WGS metagenome assembly MDTB01 (sample SAMN05326650, study PRJNA326480) | marine metagenome | isolation source: seawater | place: Mediterranean Sea | collected 2009
AAATGCTTTTCCATCTACTACGTTTGCAAGCTGATCTTTAAGATGTCTAGTTTCACCAGCAAATACTAAAGGAGGAAAATTTTTTAATTTATTTAAAACTAAATTTAATTCTCCCTCATCCTTGTAATCAGGAATGTGTTTAACTGGATAATTTTTCCAACTATTTGGTTTCCATTTTTTCATAATACAATCTGAACTTGTATATATATTTGTTTAAAAAAAAAAAAAGTTAAATTTTTATATATCTAAAAAAACAAGTATTATTGGAGTTTTATTAGGCTCAGTTTATCTAAATTTAGGTTAGCGTTATGCTTTTTATAGGATACCTAAAAAAATATTTTAAATACTGTAATTCCAAATATTTCTCTAAAAAATAAATTAAATTTTTTCAAATTGTCTACTATGTTAAAAGCTCTGTAGTTATTTATTAATGAATTAGAGTTTTTAGTTTTAAAATCAATTGCATAAGGGAAAAAATTTAACCCTTTTTTATTTGCAATAATTATTGATCTTTTCATATGATAAGCAGATGTAATTAGTATTGTTTCTGAATTTTTTAAACGTAACATTTGAATTTCATTAAAATTTTCTATTGTATTTTTAGATTGTCCAGTAAAAATAATTCTATTGATAGAAAAACTCATACTTTGATATAACTTTTTTGCACGATCATGCTCTGAAAAAAGATTATTTTTATCTGAGTATGGATTTATACCTATATAATAAATTTTTGAATTACTATGAAGTTTTGCTAATTTTATAGAAGCTATTATTCTTGTATCAGATCCTGATAATACTAATATATTTTTAATATTTTTAATATTTTGATAATTATTTTGAATTTTATAATCTTTTTCTAGATAATTAAGTCCAATTTTTCCTAACGGAAAAAAACCAATCAGTAAAATTATTATAATATTAATAATAAATAATTTTAAAATAAGTTTACTTTTTTTCTTTAAGAAAAAAAAAATAAGTAAAAGAATTAATGATAGAAATAAAAAATTTACTGGGATTAATATTGGTGTTAATAGTTTTGATATAAAAAAATAAAAATTATTCACAAAATTTTAATTTTTACTGAGTCTTTCAGTCTATTTTTTTGTAAAATTGATAGTGTTGAAAATTCTAATAACTTGTTGTTAGTATGAAATTTTAATGCATGCACTTCTAATGGAGGTGTTAATAAAAGTTGATTTTTTTTTATTAATTTTTTTTTCACTTTTTTTTGACCAATCTTTTTATACCAATATTCAAATGTAGTTCCCAAGTTATAAATATATTGATAGTTTTTTTTGAAATAATTATTTCCTCTTACAGATCCCTTTTTTGAGGAAATTAATGAAATATGTTTTATGCTTTTATCATAAAAAAGGTCAGATATAATACCTCTTTTATCTTCAAAATCTTTTTTTAACTTTATAATTTTCATTTTTTTTTGATCCAATTAAAGATGGAATAAAACGATATGTGTCAGACTCATAATCTTTTCCTCCTCTTTTTCCAATTGTAAAAACAATAAATTCATTTCCTTTTTTACCTATTTTTAACGCATGCATTTCTTTAGGAGGTGTCTCTACCAAATCTCCAATTTTTAAAACTTTCATTTTTGGTTTAGTTTTTGAGTGTAAAGGTTTATACCAATATTCCAATGAACCTTTGGTAATATACATCCATTGAGTTGTGTATTTGTGAAAATGATCACCCCTCATTACATTCGGTTTAGATTTTATTATCGCTATATGTTGTATATTTTTTTTATAAAAAATATCAGCAATTGAACCTCTTTTATCCTTAAAATTATGTTTAATTTTTTTATACTTCATCTAGTTTTTATAATTACCATTTTATTGTTAATTTTTTTTATTTTATTAATTACAATTCTACCTATATTCCAAGATAAAATGATACAAATCAATTTATTAAATTTTTTTAATTCATTATCGTCTTTGATAGGTATTCTAGTTAAGGGAGTAAATTTATTTTTTTTATAAATAGAGGTGTCAGTCAAAAAATCTATAAACTTATTGTTTAAACCGTAATAAGTTAAAAATGTGTTTGATTTAGCTCCTGCACCAATACCTGAAATAGTGTAGCCATTTTTTTTATATTTAACAATTTTATTAATCAATTTTATTTTATTTATATTAATTTTTTGAAATAATTTTTTATAGAATTTAAGATTATATATTTTTTTTATTTTTTCTGTCTTGATAAATTTAATATTATTTTTTTTTGGAAATATAGACTTTTTTTTGGCCACAACTGTTCTTAAACTACCTCCATGATAATCGTTTAATTTCATAGAGATAATTTTAAATCCAGTTTTATCTATTATCGATTTTATATTTTGCGCTGTAAAATACGATACATGTTCATGATAAATTTGATCAAATTTACATGCATATAAACCTGATGCAAAATAAGGCTGTTCAAAAATAAAAACCGAGTTCTTATCCATAAGATTTTTTACACCTTTTAAAAAATTTTTTGGATTATTTGAGTGATTAAATACATTATTTGCAATAATAATATTTGCTTTACCAAATTTTTTTTTTATGTTTAAGCTCTCTTTAAGAGAAAATATACTTTTAATAGTTCTAACTTTTTTATTACTTAATTTAACCATAAAATTAGAAGCGTCTATCCCTAGCACATCTGCTTTCATTTTTTTTAATTTTTGAATTAAAAAACCGTCGTTAGAACCAATTTCAAAGATTTTTTTTTTACTAACATTAAAACCACTATTAAGTTCTTCTGCAAATTTTATCCAGTGATTTTTAGAATAAAATGAATTCGACGACGTATAAGAATAATCTAACTCTGAATATCGTTTTCTTGGATCAGTTATATATCTTGACTGAATAAATTTGCATTCAGGGCAGATATCTAAAATTAAAGGATATTTAGGATCCTTTTTTTTTAAATATTGCCTTGGTATAAATCGATCTGCAAATGAATGGTATCCTAAATCTACAATTTTTTTAATTTTTTTGTTTCTGCAGCATAAGCAAAATCGTCTTATTTGTTGTTTCATTAAGCAATTTGATTAATTAATTTACAAATTTTTAATATTTGAGTTTTTTTTAAATCCAGACTTGACGGAAGCCATAAACCCTGTCTACAAATGTAATTAGATATCGGCATTCCCTTTAAATTTCTGTAAATTTTTTGACTATTTAAAGGTGGGTAGACATCTCTGGTATAAATATTATTTAGTTTTAAAATTTTTTTGATTTTGCTGATTTTTTTAGAATATATGTCAACAGACCATGGTGTTTCATTTAACTTAAAATCAAACATTTTTATATTCTTATTAAATTTTAATTTTTGTTTATACAGATTGTATATATTTTTTTTCTTTTTCATTCTTGATCTTATATTTTTTAATTGTTCTAAACCCAAAATTGCCTGGATATCCGTAATTTTAAAATTATAGCCGAGTGTATCGTGAATATCATTTCCAGATTTTTTTCTTCCAAAATTTTTATATAACCTTAGTTTTTTTGAAAGTGATTTACTTTTTGTAATAACAGCTCCACCCTGACCCATGGTTATTAATTTTGGCATGCTAAATGAAAATGAACTTGCTATACCATAATTTCCAGCATGTTTATTTCTAGTGTAGCTTCCTATAGCATGTGCTGCATCTTCGATTAAATAAATTTTATTTTTTTTACAAATATTAGAAATTTCCTCAATTTGTCCAATTCTTCCATTCATTTGGGTATATATTACAGCCTTTGTTTTTTTCGTTATTTTTTTTTTTAAATCTTGCGGGCACATACATAAATCTGTTTTAGAGATATCTATTAATTTCACCTTTAAACCTAAGAATTTTGCTGCATTAGCTGAGGCAACCATAGTATAATTAGATACAAGTATTTCATCATTCTTTTTTAAATTCAAACAATCCAAAATAGCAGTTAATGTAGTTGTTCCATTTGGAAAGCTTATACACTCCTTTGAATTTGTAAATTTTGCAAATCTCTTTTCAAATTCAAGTGTGTATTTATATTCTGTCAGCCAATTATCTTTTTTTAAATATTGAATTAGCTTTTCTTTTGTGCTGGCTCCAATTACTGGTTTAATCTGATAAATCACTCTATCTTTTCAATTTTTTTGCAACTATTTTTGCTTCTGTTAAAGACATGCCGTAAAGTTTTAAATCTGCTTCTAGCATATCTTTGCAAATATCATCTAAATTATATTTAGGCTTCCATTTTAAAAGTTTTCTAGCTTTTCTACTATCACCTTTTAAATTTCTTACCTCAGAGGGTCTAAGATATTTTTTATTGTTGATAGTTACAAACTTTTTCCAATCTAAATTTAATATTTTAAAAACTTTATTAATAAATTGCTCAACCGAAACATTTTTACCAGTTGATAAAACAAAATCCTCAGCTTTTCGATACTGAAGAATTTTCCATATACCCATAGCATAATCTTTTGAATGACCCCAATCTCTCGTGGTAGATATATCTCCTAAATGAATTTTTTTTTCTAGGCCTTTCAGAATTCTTGCTAAAGAATGAGTAATTTTTCTTGTTACAAAATTTAAGCCTCTTCTAGGAGACTCATGATTAAATAAAATACCATTTGAAGCATGTAGTCCATGAGCCTGCCTAAAATATTTAGTTATGTGAAATGCTGCAACTTTTGACACGCCATATGGACTTTGTGGATTAAATTGTGTTGTTTCATTTTGTGGTGGGGGCGATGAACCAAACATTTCACTGGAAGACGCTTGGTAGAATTTACAATCTTTATGATTATTTAAAATGGACTCTAAAATTCTATAGCAAGCTAAGGTGTTGATATTCAATGTTGCCTCTCCTGTATTAAAACTAATCCCTACATGACTCATTGCCGCTAAATTGTAAAATTCATTTGGTTTATATTTAAGAATTAAGTTTGTAATACTGGAAGTATCTGTAACGTCCATGTAATGTAGTTTAAGTTTACCTTTTTTTTCATGGGTATTTATTATTTTTTGAATTCTATCAATATTCAATACACTTGTCCTTCTCAACAACCCATGAACAACATAATTTTTGCTTAAAAGTAATTCAGCTAGATAAGATCCATCTTGACCGGTAATACCTGTTATAAAAGCATTTTTTTTTATCATTTTAAATAAAGTTTGATAATATTTGATAAAATTGTGACACCATCAAAAAATTTATTTACTTTACTAACACCATGCAATCTTTTTCTTTCTTTAGATAATACTTCTATACAATTAAAATTTTTATGCGCTTTAATCACAAATTCAGTACATATACTGAAATCAGTTTGTTGTAAATTAAGATTATTAATATTTATTTTTTTTCCAATAACAAAAAAAAATAAGACATCCGTCGTATTAATTCTAAATAGAATCTTGACTAATTTTGTAAAAAAAAAGTTACCTAGTTTTGTTACAATAGTATCATCTTCACTTTTTTCATTGTTGAGATATCTGGAAGCAAAAACGAAATCAAAATTTAGGTTAATTTTTTCAATCAATTTAGAAATATCTTTTGGATTAAAAGAATTATCCCCATCAAATAAACAGAAATAATCTTTTTCTAGATTTTTAAGTCCATTAATTATAGAACCACCAAAACCATTAATGTTTTCACCATCTAATAATATTTTACAGTTAAATTTCTTTGCTATCTCAACTGTATTATCAGTAGAATTGGCATCAAGTAAGGTAATATTGAAATAACCTTCATTATTTAGATCTTTTAAAACTGTTTCAAGGTTTGGACCTTCATTAAAAGTTGGTATTAAAATTTCTAAATTGTCTTTCATAAATTTAGGTTAATTTATAAATGAATATATTTCTATTTTTATTATAAAATATTTTATTAAAAACAATTATATTATTCGTTTTGAGAAAACTTTTTTCTTTCAAATTTACAATTACACAATAAAAATATAATTTTTTTTTTAATTTCAAAATTATTTTTTTTAAAAGATTTAATTCAAAAGAATCAGAGAAAAAAAGTATGACTCTTTTTCCATTTTTAAACTTTTCAATTTGATTTATTAAAAATAAAATATTTTGATCAGATCTCAGATTTTTATTAAAAAATAAAGAACGTTTGATTTTTTTATTATTTAAATATTGAATAATTTTTTTGTTGTAGTCAATTCCGATAAAAAAACTTAAATTTTTTTCAAAAAAAAATCTTGTTCTAGAATATCCACAACCTAAATCAACTAATAGATAATTATTGATTTGTTTACTTTTAAAATACCTATTTATTAGAATCAAAAAATAATATGGTGTTGGTATGTATGGGGTATTATACTTCTTTTTATTTTTAGTTTTAACATAGTTGTCATTATTAATTTCCTCATATGTTAAAGATTTTATATTTTTCAATTTAATAGAATAAAAAACTTCATAAAAAATCATTTTCAAAAAAACAGTTAATCCATAATTGTTAATATTTTTAATTAATAAGAGTAGATTATTCATTCTGAATTTAATTGTTTATACTTAAATTATTAGATACCTTAATATCATAATGAAATTTTTATTAAAATCATTTCAGAATGCTGATAATTTAATAAGTTATATACTATCTAATAATGCTAAAGAAAGTGAATATTTAAAAAGTATTTTTAAAAATAAACGAATAAATTGTTTTGATGTGGGAGCAAATCTTGGTGGATATTCAGATTTTATAAACAAAAACTTAAACTTAAATGAGCTTCATATTTTTGAACCATCCATTGAGTGTCTAAAATATTTAAGAAAAAAATTTAATAAGAAATATATAAAAATTGTTGATGCTGCAGTAACTAATGAGAATAAATATAGATATTTTTATGAAAATGAAATTTTATCCCAGTCTAGCCTTAACTTAAATAAGAATAAATTTAACAAATATTATAACTATAAAAAAAAATATGAGGTTAAATGCATTAGTTTAGATAATTATTACAAGAAATTTAAGGCAAATTTTATTATCGATATACTTAAAATAGATGCTGAGGGTGAGGACCTGAACGTATTGAAGGGTAGTAAAAACATGCTATCAAAAAAAAAAATTAAATTAATAAAAGTTGAAATATTAAACAGTTTAATTAATAGGAATAAATCAAATATATTTGAAATAATAAAGTTTTTAAATTCACACAGGTATCATATAGATACTATTGTAAAGTCCAAGTTTCAAAATAACAAATTATTATTGATTGACACATATTTTAAACATTCCAAATAGATAATATTTATAAAAATAAAATTATATTATTTTATATTGCAAGAGTTCTGAATTTTGATCAAAGGTATCTTGTTTGTATAAAATTTATAAAAACCTTTATCAAAATTGTTACAATAGCTTATAAAATTTTGTTTTTTTATTTCAAATAAATTTTGAAAGGTTGGTAGATATGCTAATAAAAAAATAATTGATATAAACACTGTTAAGATTTTTTTGTTTTTTAAATAATTTAAATTTATAATTAATGCAAATAGCAATAATAATTCTGAGTTCAAATAATACGTGTCTTGTTCATATCTAAAAAGTAAGATTGACTGTATTGTGATAAATCCAATTATCAAGGAAACAATAGAAATTTTTATTTTTAGATTATATTTTCTATAGTTGTAAAAAAACATTATCAAATTAGCCCATAAAAGGATTGACTGGTAATTATAGGTAAATAAATATTTATTTAGAACAAAGACTAAATTTAACCACAGTTTATTTACATAAAGTGATAAATTATCAAATTCATGTGCACCTTTTATTTCATCAATTGTGAACATATTAAGTTGCCCCATAAAATTTGTGAAAGAAACCGACCAAACTGCAACGGGTGCAGAAAAAAAATATATTAAAAAAAATTTGTAAATTATATAAGAAAGTCCAAAAACAATATTATAAGTAAGTAAATTTGAATAATTTTTATTCTGAAATATTTTTATATATAGAAACAAAATAATATTGAGTCCAAAATAACTAGTCGTTAAAAATATGAAATCTAAATCTCTTGGTAAAAAAAAAGTATTATTTATGATTGTTTTATAGGATATATAGGAAAATACTATGGCGTATAAACCAATCAACAAAATAATATAGACTTTTGTAGTACTAAAAAATTTGTATTTCATGTACTCTAATGAAGAATACTTTATTAAGAAAATAGGTGACAAAAATATAAAAGGATATAAAAAAAAAATGATTTTTTTTTGCATCATTGATGAAAAAAGAAATAAACATGATAGTAAAAAATATATCAAACCTTTTTTATTTGTGTTTTCATAAAATTTTATTAAATAAAACATAGTAAGTAGTGCAAAAAAGACTGAGATCAAACCACTTTCGATTCTATTAGATCCGGATGCAAATCCTACTGAAAATATAAATAACAATGTGCCAAGAAAAGAGATTATTTTGTTAGACGAAAATTTATTTGCAATTTTATAAAATAAAAAAATTACAATTAATGAGAAAATTTGAATTGCTAACCTTGAAATATAAAATAATCTATTTAATGAGTTTTCAAAACTTTCGGAGTTAATTAGACCATTCAAATCATTTACATCCAAAAACCCGAGTAAACTAAATAATTTATAAAACAATGTAAAAATAAAATATGTAAATAAGGAGGGGTGATCGAGATGATGTATTTCCAGTCCTTGACTGTATAAAAGTGAATTGTATACAAATACTATATCATCTCTAAAATATGTTGAAAAATGTTTTATATTCTCAAAACTAAAGTATAGATTTTTATTAAGATAAAGAATTAAAAATACAAAAAATATATATAAAATAATAATATGAAAAGTTTGATTATTTCTAAGAACAGAATGTAATTTTTTATACATTTTTGATGATTATTCTACAGTAACAGACTTAGCTAAATTTCTTGGTTTATCAATATCATAGCCTTTTTCTAAAGCTGAATAAAATGCTAGTTTTTGTAATGGTATAGTGGTTAAAAAAGGAATTAACTCATCATTTATTTTATCAACCTCAATCTGCTCCCAAATATTCTCAGAAACGACCTCATCTTTGCTTTTATTTGTTATTAACAAAACTTTTGCTCCCCGTGCAATTACTTCCTGCATATTAGACATGGTTTTTTTATAGTGTTCATCTCTTGGAGCAATAACAACTACTGGCATACCTTCCTCTATCAAAGCTAGTGGACCATGTTTCATTTCACCTGCTGGGTAACCCTCTGCATGAACATATGCCAACTCTTTTAACTTTAACGCTCCTTCTAATGCAATTGGAAAAGAGTATCCTCTTCCTAAAAACATGCACCCTTTAGCATTTGCAAAGACTTTTCCTACTTTTAATAATTTATGATCTAATTTTAGTGTTTTTTTTGCCGAATTAGATAATGATAGTAAATTTTTAATCTTGATTTGATATAGTTTCTTGGTGATGATTTTTTGATCAAAAGAAATTTTTAAAGATAAAATATAAAGTACTAACATTTGTCCTAGGAAAGCTTTAGTAGATGCAACACCTATTTCTTGACCACAATGAATAGGCAAAACTAAATCAGCATCTCTTGCTATTGAACTTTCAACAACATTTACCACTGCACAGGTTTTCATATTATTATTCTTACACAGCTCCAAAGCAGCATATGTGTCAGCAGTTTCACCAGATTGTGATACAAATACATATAGACAGTCATTTTTAAATCTAACCTTTCGATATCTAAACTCTGAGGCTATATCTATACTTACATCTAAAGTTGTGCTTTGCTCTAACCAATACTTTGCAACTAAGCATGAGTGATAAGCGGTTCCACATCCAATCAATACAATCGATTTAAAATCACTTATTTTCCAGGGAAAATTAAAAATATTTATCTGATTGTTATATTTATCGACATATTCATTTAAGCAATCATTTATAGTTGAAGGTTGTTCTTCTATCTCTTTTTCCATGAAATATTTATAATCACCTTTATCATAATGAATATCTTCTTTAGAAAGATTCATTACCTTTTTATTTATTTTTAACCCATTATTTTCAAAAAATTCTATTTGATCTTTTTTAATAATACAAAATTCTCCATCATCCAAATATGAAATTTTATTTGTCATAGATTTTAATGCATATGAGTCTGAACCTAGATAATTTTCATTTGGACCATATCCAACTGCCAGAGGAGAACCTCTTCTTGCTCCAATCATTAAATCATTTTTATCTTTAAAAATTATACCTAGCGCAAAACTTCCATGAAGTTTTTTCAAAACTTTAATAATTGTGTCTTTAACTGAATTTTTTTTCAAGTAGTCTGTAACAAGATATGCTATTACCTCTGTATCTGTTTGCGATTTAAATACATAGCCCTTCTTTTCTAAGATTTTTTTTAAAATTGTTGAATTTTCTATAATACCGTTATGTACAACTGAAACTTGTTCAGAGGAATGGGGGTGGGCATTAATCTTACTTGGTTTGCCGTGTGTTGCCCATCTAACGTGACCTATGCCAATATCCCCTTTAAGATTAAATTTTGATATATCTTTTTCTAAAACATCAACCCTACCCTCGCACTTTACCTCTTTTATATTTCCATCTACTAAAGTAGCAATTCCCGCGGAGTCATATCCTCTGTATTCTAGTTTTTTTAGTGAATTAATTATTCTGCTAGATACCTCTTTAGTACTTATTATTCCAATTATTCCACACATTTATTTTTTTCTTTTATAATTTTTTTTTTCTATTTGTTCTGCCCTTGTAAGAGCTAATGAGTTCTTTAAAACTTTTTTCGTTATAACTGATCCAGCTCCAATTATACTTTTTTTTTCAAGTTTAATTGGGGCAATAAGTGAAGAGTTAGAACCTACAAAGACACTATCTTCAATTATTGTTTTACTTTTTTTAATTCCGTCATAATTGCATGTAATTGTTCCAGCTCCGATATTAACTTTTTTTCCGATTTTAGTGTCTCCAACATATGACAGATGATTTATTTTTGAATCTTTTCCAATGATGCTTTTTTTTAACTCTACAAAATTTCCAACTTTTGATCCTGTTTTAAGTACTGTTCCAGGTCTTAGTCTGGCATATGGTCCAACATTTACATTATTCTCAATATTTACACCCTCTAAATGAGAAAAAGATAAAATTCTTACATTATCCCCTATAGATACATTGTTATCAATTATCACGTAGGGTTCTATTGTTACATTTCTTCCTATTTTTGTATTTTTAGAAAAAAAAACTGTATCAGGCGCAATCATTTTGACGCCTTTTTTTTGAAATTTATTCCTTAACTTTAATTGAATATTTATTAATTTTTTTTGTTTCATTTGATATTTGTATATATTTGGGTATTAGTTTAATTAA